>Ga0318538_10000122_pt1 | contig 16649 bp, 4 predicted proteins | sample GRESIP166b4f23_FD_202504 | JGI IMG/M metagenome (GOLD analysis project Ga0318538, IMG submission 202504) | Tropical soil microbial communities from Luquillo Experimental Forest, Puerto Rico - GRE.SIPMG.166b4f23 | ecosystem: Environmental > Terrestrial > Soil > Tropical forest > Bulk soil...
CACGCGCACACTTGGTCGGTTATCGCGCGGATGTACGCCGGAGTCAATCGGGGCGAACTCCCTGCGACGACTCAGGACTGGGTGAAGGTCGACCATCGGCACGTGATCACACTGGCGCCCGATGACATCATCGCAAACCTCCGCGCTGTCTGGGACCTCATGCCGGACCGGAGAATCTACATCGACGCTGTGCATCGGCTATGCGACCTAGGAGCGGTCCTCACCTTTACGGCGAAGGGAACCTCGCAAGAAGGTTTCGAGGCCGAGTGGCGCGTGATCCACATCGTGACGGTCGACGGCGACCTTGTTAGCCGCAGCGAGATGTTCGACGAGGCCGACCTCGACACCGCGCTCGCGAAATTCGAACAGCTCAGCAGGCCGGCGCCACGGCTAAAAAACGCGGCAAGCCAAGCGTACAAGCGCATCCTGGCGTGCATCGCGGCGCGCGACTGGGACGCCGTGACCGAAACGGTGGCGGAAGACTGTTACACCGAAGATCGCCGGCGGGTGGTGAATTCCGGGATCCGACATGGTCGAGATGCCGGAATCGAAGAAGTGCGGGCGGCCGTCGATGTCGGCCTCACAATAACGATGGTGGGCGTCATGGCGACCCGCGGCGCGCGCCTCGCCCTGACGCGTGTTCGCGCCTCGGGCCCCGACCCCGGTGCGAGTCAAAGCGATGCGCCTACTCTGGTCGAGCTCGACTCCGACGGGCGAATCGCGGCGACCGTCGTGTTCGACCTCGACGACTTCGACGCTGCCATCGCCGAACTCGACGCGCGGTACCTCGCCGGCGAAGCCGCCGCACACGGACACACATGGTCGGTGATCACGCGCGCCTACGCCGCAGCCAACCGCCATGAGCTTCCCGCGACGACGCCAGATTGGGTGAACATCGACCACCGGCGCGGGAGAGCGTTCGGGCCGGGTGAACTCGGGGCATATATGCGGGCCAGCTGGGACCTAATCCCGGACACCAACATCCACATCGAGGCCGTGCATCGGCTGAGCAATCTCGGAGCGGTCGTAACGCATGCGGTACACGGGACGTCGCGAGACGGCTTTGACGCCGAGTGGCGGGAGCTCAGCGTGTCGATGGTCGACGGGGACTGCTTCAACCGCTCCGAGCTATTCGACGAGGCGGACCTGGACGCCGCACTCGCCAAATTCGATCAGCTAAGCCGGCCGGCACCGCGGCTGGAAAACGCGGCAAGCCAAGTTGCCGAACGCTTCTGGAGCTACTTCGCCGCCCACGACTGGGACGCTATGGCGGAGCTACTCACCGATGACCTTTCCAGTGAGGATCGCCGTGGGGTGGTGGGCGCGGGAATCCAACATGGTCGAAACGCCCTGATCGCAGACATGCGTGCGCTCGCCGACCTCTGGAGCACAAACGTAACGTTGACCGTCATCGCGACCCGCGGAGAGCGCTTGGCGCTCTTTCATGTTCGCTTATCGGGCCGCGATCAAGGACCCGGCGCGTTCCTCACAGAGGTGCTCGCCATCATCGAGATCGACGCCGACGAGCGGATGCTGGCGAACGTCGCGTTCGACCCGGACGACTTCGACGCTGCCTTCGAGGAACTCGACGCCCGCTACCTCGCCGGCGAAGCGGCCGCCCACGCGCGCACTTGGTCGGTGATCAAGCGTGGCTACGCCGCGGCCAGCCAGCACGAAATCCCCGCGATGACGCCCGACTGCGTGACTATTGACCATCGTCGAACAAAGGCGTTCGCGCCCGGTGAGCTGACCGCATACATTCGTGCGGGGTGGGAACTAGACCAAAACATCCGAACCTACGTCGAGGTTGTGCAACGGCTTAGCGATCTTGGAGCGGTTTGCACCTATGCGGCGCAAGGCGTTTCGCACGAGGGCTTTGACGCCGAGTGGCGCGAGGTCGCCATTACGACGGTCGAAGGCGACATGGCCAACCGCTGCGAGTTATTCGACGCGGCGGACCTCGACGCCGCGCTCGCGAAATTCGAACAGCTCAGCCGACCAGAACCGCGGCTGGAAAACGCTGCAAGCCAAATCGGTGAGCGTTACTTGGCGCACCGCGCGGCAGGTGACTGGGACGCCGTGGCGGAGATACTGGCCGACAACTTTTGCAGTGACGATCGCCGTCGGGTGGTAGGCGCGGGAGTCCGACATGGTCGAGACGCCCTGATCGCGGACATGCGAGCGATCGCCAACCTGTCGATCATGAACATGACATCGACTGTCATGGCCATCCGCGGGAAGCGCCTCGTTCTCATGCGTGCCAGCTTCTCGGATCGCGATCAAGGGCCGGGCGGGTTCCTCACCGAAGTGCTCGTCATCGTCGAGATCAACGCCGACGACCGGATCGTCGCGGCTGTCACGTTCGACCCCAACGACTTTGAGGCCGCCACTGCCGAGCTCGACGGCCGCTACCTCGCCGGCGAAGCGGCTGCAAATGCGCACACGTGGTCGGTTATAGTGCGGGGCTTCGCCTCAGTCAACCGGCACGAACTCCCCGCGCTGACACCGGACTTGGTGAGTATCGACCATCGGCGAGCGGCGGCGTACGGGCCGGGAGAATTGATCGCATATGTCCGTGCAGGGTGGAGTCTCGACCAACGCATCACGACATACGTCGAGAGCGTGCATCGGCTGAACAACCTCGGAGCAGTCGTCACTCACGCGGCGCATGGGAGCTCGCAGGAAGGCTTCGACGCCGAGTGGCGGGGAGTCGACCTCTTGACGGTCGACGGCGACATGTGCAACCGCTGCGAGGTCTTCGACGAGGAGGACCTCGACACCGCGATCACGAAATTCGATCAGCTCAGCCGGCCGGCACCCCATCTGGAGAACGCGGCAAGCCAAGTATACGAGCGCTTTTGGACCTGCTTCGCGGCCCGCGACTGGGACGCCTTCGCGGAGCTGCTCGCCGACGACATTTCCATGGACGATCGCCGTCGGGTCGTGAATGCCGGGCTGCGACTGGGTCGGGGTGCCTGCATCGCTGACATGCGGGCGGTCGCCAACGTTGGGACCGCCGACAACGTAACGTCGACTGTGATTGCAACCCGCGGGGAGCGGCTCACTCTCAATCGCATCCGCTCTCGGGAACTCGATACAGAACTCCTCAACCTCGTCGAACTCAACAGCGACGAGCGGATCATCGCATCCGCCGTTGTGTTCGACCTCGACGACATCGGGGCGGCATTCGCGGAACTCGACGCCCGCTACCTCGCCGGCGAGGCGGCCGCCCACACGCACACGTGGTCGGTTATCACCCGGGCCATCTCCGCGCTCAACCGGCGCGAGATGCCGCCGACGACGCCAGATTGGGTCACCATCGACCACCACCGGCATGGGGTGTCGTTTGGACCCGGTGAACTGCCCGCGCTACTCGCCTCGTGGTACCTCGCGCCCGAGGTGAGCAGCTCCATCGAGGTTGTGCATCGGCTGAACGACTTTGGAGCTGTATTCAGCTCCGCGTCGTATGAGACGTCGCAAGAGGGCGTTAACGCCGAGTGGCGGGTGATCAGCGTTCTCACGGTCGAAGGCGACCTAATCGACCGCTTTGAAGCCTTCGACGAGGCAGACCTCGACGCCGCGCTCGTCCGCTTTGACGAATTGTGCGCGCAGGAGCGACGGCTGGAAAACGCGGCAAGCCGAACGTACGAGCGTCTGCAAGCGTGCTTCTTAGCCCGCGACTGGGACGTGCTAACCGAGATGTTGGCCGCCGACGTTTGCAGTGACGATCGCCGCCGAGGCGTGAACGCTGGGATGCGACGCGGTCGGGAAGCCGCGATCCAAGATGCGCGCGCGATGACGGACCTGTGGATCACGAACGTGACGTCGACGGTTATCGCGACCCGGGGCGAGCGCCTCGTCCTCATGCGTGCCCGCTACTTGGGCCGCAATCAAGGCAGCGAGGCGTTCTACACCGACGTACTTAATCTCATTGAGATCGACGCCGACGGCCGGATCAACGCGCGTATCTCGTTCGATGCTAACGACGTTGACGCCGCCTTCCAGGAGCTCGATGCCCAATACCTGGCCGGTGAGGCCGCCGCGTACGCGGACATGTGGTCGGTTATCACGCACGGGTACGCCACGCTCAACAGGCATGAGCTACCCGCGACCACGTCGGACTCCGTCACCGTTGACCACCGGGTGCGGGCAAGGTTCGAGGGGGGCGATCTGGCCGAGTACATCCACAGTGGGTGGGACGTCGCGCCGGACCTCAAGATCTACATCGAGGCCGTGTATCGACTAAGCAATCGCGGGGCAGTCTTCACCCACGTGGCATATGGCACCTCGCCAGAGGGCTTCGACGCCGAGTGGCGGATGATCGTGCTTCTGGAGGTCGGAGGCGACCAGGTCCACCGCTGCGAGCTATTCGACGAGGCAGACCTCGACGCCGCGCTCGCCCGCTTCGAAGAATTGCGCCCGCAAATGCCGCGGCTGGAAAATGCGGCAAGCCGGGCCGACGAGCGAGTCATTGCCTACTTCGCAGCTCGCAATTGGGACGGCATGGCGGAGGTCCTGGCCGACGACTATTACCTCGACGATCGCCGTCCAGTGGTGAACATCGGGATCAAACACGGTCGCGATGTCGCGATTGCAGACATGCAGGCAAGCGCGGAACTTGAACTCACATCATGCCCGATTGCGACGCGCAGCGAACGCCTCGTCCTCAGTCGTGTCCGATGGTCGTGGTCCGATCAGCACGCCGAGGGTTTCCACACCGAGGCGCTCAACGTCATCGAGATAAACGCCGACGAGCGCATCACGGCACGAATCTGGTTCGACGCCAACGCCATTGGCGCCGCCTTCGAGGAGCTCGATGCCCGGTATCTCGCGGGTGAGGCCACCGTATATGCGGGCATGTGGTCGGTTATCACGAGTGGCTGCGCCGCGCTCAACCGGCACGAACTGCCGCCGAACACGTCGGACTTAGTAAGCATCGACCACCGGCGAGGGGGGCATGCATTCGCGACCGGCGATCTGCCCGAATTTCTCCGTGCCACATGGGAACTCATGCCGCAAGCCAGGATTCACATCGAGGCTGTGCATCGGCTGAGCAACCTGGGAGCGGTGGTCACCTCAGTGGGGCACGGGACCTCGCAAGAGGGCTTTGACGCCGAGTGGCGGATGACCGAGCTTGTGACGCTCGAAGGCGGCAAGATCAACCGTTGCGAGCTGTTCGACGAGGAAGACCGCGATGCCGCGCTGGCCCGCTTTGAGGAACTGCACCCCCAGACACGGCGGCTGGAAAACGCGGCAAGCCGAGTGGCCATGCGCGTCTGGACGTGCTTCGCGGCTCGCGACTGGGAGGCGATGGCGGAGCTGTTCGCCGACGACATCTCCACGGACGATCGCCGTCGAGTCGTGAACGCAGGGGTGTTCCTCGGTCGAGATGCGCAAATCGCGAACCTGCGAACCACCAGCGAGTTGGGCGCAAACATAACATCGACCGTCATCGCGACCCGCGGAGAACGCCTCGCCCTCACCCGTATCTGCGGCAGCAACGAGGATTTCAGCCTCGAGATGCTCAGCCTCATCGAGGTCGGCGCCGACTACCGGGCGACGGCCGGTGTCCAGTTCGACCCCGACGACTTCGAGACCGCCTTCGCCGAACTGGATGCCCGTTACCTCGCCGGCGAAGCGGCCGCGCACTCGCACGCGTGGTCGGTCATCATGCGCGCCTGTGCCGTGTTCAACCGGCACGAATTACCTCCGACGACATCGGATTCGGTGATCATCGACCATCGCTCGCTCGTAACGAAAGAGGCGGTTGATCTGGCCGCATCTGTTCGTGCCGGCTGGGACCTCACTCCGGACGTCAGCACCTACATCGAGGCAGTGCATCGGCTGAGCGACCTCGGAGCCGTCGTCACCCTGGCAATGAAAGGCACCTCACAAGAGGGCTTTGACGCCGAGTGGCGGATGATCGCCATTTTCACGGTCCAAGGTGAGCTGATCAGCTGCTGCGAAATCTTCGACGAGGCAGACCTCGACGCTGCGCTCGCTCGCTTTGAGGAACTGCACCCACACACGCCGCAGCTGGAAAACGCGGCAAGCCAAGTGGGCGAGCGCTACTCGGCGGATTTTACGGCAGGCGACTGGGACGCCATGGCGGAGATCTTGGCTGACGACTTTTCCAGTGAGGATCGCCGTCGGGTGGTGGGCGCGGGAGTCGCACATGGTCGAGACGCCGAGATCGTGGACATGCGGGCGATCGCCGACCTGGGGCTCGCCGACCTCACATCGACCGTCATCGCGATCCGCGGGGAGCGCCTTGTCCTCTCGCGTTCCCGATTCTCGGACCGCGATCACGGACCCGAGGCGCTCCTCACGGAGGTGCTCACGATCCTCGAGATCAATGCGGACGAGCGGATCGTCGCGACGGTCGTGCTCGACCCCAACGACTTCGACGCCGCCTTCGAGGAACTTGACGCCCGATACGCTGCCGGGGAAGCGGCTGAACACGCACACGCGTGGTCGGTGATCGCACGGGGATGCGCGACGTTCAATCGGCACGAACCTGCCGCGACGACGCCGGATCCGATTTACATCGACCATCGACCGGTCGTATCGATCGAGGGGGTTGATCTGGCCGCGGCCCAGCGCCTCGTTTGGGACCTCACTCCGGTCGCCAGGACCTTCATTGAGGCGGTGCATCGGCTGAGCGAACTCGGAGCCGTCGTCACACACGTGGTGAAAGGAACCTCGCCGGAGGGATTTGACGCCGAGTGGCGGATGATCAGCATTCTCACAGTCGAAGGTGACCTGATCAGCCGCTGCGAAGTCTTCGACGAGCCAGACCTCGACGCCGCGCTCGCCCGCTTCGACGAATTGCGCCCGCAGGCGCGGCGATTGGAAAACAACGCCAGCCGAATGTACGACCGCTACAACGCATACCTCGCGGCTCGCGAGTGGGACGCCTTGGCGGAGATGGTTACCGACGACATTTGCGATGACGATCGCCGTCGGGTGGTAAGCGGCGGCATCCGACGCGGTCGCGATGCACAGATGGCGAACGTCCGGGCCATCGTCGGTGTCGGGGTCAAGACTTTCGAGTCGGACGTCATCGCGACCCGCGGAGAGCGCCTCGCGCTCACTCGTACCCGCGTGTCGGGCGGTGCCCAGCGACCCGAGGTGTTCGGCCTGGAGTTGTTGAACATCATCGAAATTGACACCGAGAACCGGATCGCGGCGGGCGTCTCGTTCGACCTCGAAGACATCGACGCCGCATTCGAGGAACTCGACTCCCGATACCTCGCCGGCGAAGCGGCCGCCCACGCGCACACGTGGTCGCTCGTCACGCGGGGATGCGCGGCGTTCAACCGGCACGAACCTGCCGCGACGACGCCGGATCCGGTTTACATCGACCATCGACCGCTCGTATCGATCGAGGGGGTTGATCTGGCCGCAGCCCAGCGCGCCGTTTGGGACCTCACTCCGGACGCCAGGACCTTCATTGAGGCTGTGCATCGGCTGAGCGAACTCGGAGCCGTCGTCACCCAAGTGGTGAAAGGAACCTCGCCGGAGGGATTTGACGCCGAGTGGCAGATGGTCAGCATTTCCACCTTCGAAGGTGACCTGATCAGCCGCTACGAAGTGTTCGACGAGGCAGACCTCGACGCCGCGCTCGCCCGCTTCGACGAATTGCACCCGCAGGCGCGGCGATTGGAAAACGCGGCAAGCCAAGTGTACGAGCGCTTCTGGGCCTACTCCGCCGCCCGCGAGTGGGACGCGATGGCCGAGACCCTGGGGGACGGCAGTTTCGCCGAAGATCGCCGGCGCGTGGTGAGTGCCGGGCTGTTTCAGGGTCGCGGTGCCGTGATCACAATGATGCGAGCCCTCGCCGATGTGAGGAACATAACCTGGACCGTCATGGCGATCCGCGGGGAGCGCCTCGCGCTCACCCGATTCGTGAATCGCCGGCTGCGGGATGAGAAGTTTGACGTCGAGCTGCTCACTCTCGTCGAGATCGACCCCGACAACAAGATAACGGCACACATCGCGTTCGACCTCGATGACATCGACGCCGCTTTGGAAGAACTCGAAGCGCGGTACCTCGCCGGCGAAGCGGCCGAATACGCACACACTTGGTCGGTGATTGCACAGACCTACGCCGCGTTCAATCGGCACGAACTTCCTACGACGACACCGGATTCGGTGTACATCGACCATCGACCGCTCGTATCTATCGAGACGGCTGGTATGGCCGCATCGGCTCGCGCCGTGTGGGACCTCACTCCCGACGTCAGGATCTGCATTGAGGCCGTGCATCGCCTGAGCGAACTCGGAGCCGTCGCCACCGGCGCGATGAAAGGGACCTCGCCAGAGGGATTCGAAGCCGAGTGGCAGATGATCAACATTTACACCGTCGACGGTGACCGGCTCAGCCGCTTCGAAGTCTTCGGCGAGACCGACCTCGACGCCGCGCTCGCACGCTTCGAAGAACTGCACTCGCAGAGGCGGGAACTGGAGAACGCGGCAAGCCGAGCAGGTCACCGGTTCTTCGCGCACTTCCGGGCCCGCAATTGGGCGGCGATAGCCGATGCCCTGGCCGAGGACACCTGCGTCGACGATCGCCGTCGCGTGGTGAATGCCGGGTTGTGGGACGACCGCGATGTCGTGATGGCAAACATGCAAGCCTTGGCCGAGGGTTGGACGAACATAAGAATTACCGTCATCGCGACCCGCGGCGAGCGCCTCGCCCTCGCTCGTATCTGTACCTCGAATCCCGATGTGCGGCATGGGGAGTTCGACGTCGAGATGCTGGCCATCGTCGAGATCGACACCTACGAGCGCGTGACGGCGCAGGTGCTGTTCGGTCTCGACGACTTCGACGGCGCCTTCGCCGAGCTTGACGCCCGGTACCTCGCCGGCGAAGCGGCCGACCACTCGCACGCGTGGTCGGTCATCGCACCGATCTACGCGGCGTTCAACCGGCACGAACTTCCCGCGACGGATTGGGTAAACATCGACCACCGGCGAGGCACACCGTTCGCGTCGAGCGACCCGACCGCGTCCATCCGCGCCCTCTGGGATCTCACGCCAGACCTCAGTATCCACATCGAGACGGTGCATCGGCTCAGCAGTTTCGGAGCGGTCGTCACCCATATGGCTCATGGGACCTCGGCAGAAGGCTTCGACGCCGAGTGGCGAATGATCCTACTTCTGACTGTGGAAAGCGACCGGATCAAAGGCTGCGAACTATTCGACGAGGCAGACCTCGATGCCGCGCTCGCCCGCTTTGACGAGCTGCAACCACAGGCGCCGCAGTTAGAAAACGCGGCAAGCCGAGTGTACGAGAGTTACCGAGAGCACTTCGCCGCCCGCGACTGGGTCGCCATGGCGGAGCTACTGACCGCCGACACTGCCGTCATCGATCACCGACCGGTCGTGAATTCCGGGGTCCGCCGCGGTCGGGACGTCGAAATCGCGAATATGCAAGGCGTCGCCGACATCGGGGCCAAGAAGATTACGTCGACCGTCATCGCGACGCGCGGCGATCGCCTCGCGCTCTGTAGGACGTGTATCTGGGGCCAAGATGAACCAGAGGGATTCCGCATCGAATTCTTCAGCGTCGTCGAGATCGACGCCGAAGAGCGGATCGTGGCGCGAGTTGCGTTCGACCCCAACGACATTGATGCCGCCTTCGAAGAACTCGATGCTCGATACCTTGCTGGCGAGGCCGCCGCCCACTCGCACACGTGGTCTGTCCTCGCACGGGAATGCGCGGCGTTCAACCGGCACGAACTCCAGGCGGCGGAGTACGTCACCCTCGACCACCGGCAGCTCGCCATAATCGATGCGACTGATCCGCAAGCAGCCATGCGCGCCATTTGGGACGTCACGCCAGACCTCAGGATCCACATCGAAGAGGTGCATCGGCTCAGCGGTTTCGGAGCGGTCGCCACCTATACCGCGTATGGGACCTCGCCAGAAGGCTTCGACGCCGAGTGGCGGATGATCTACCTTCTGACTGTCGAAGGCGACCGGATCAACCGCTGCGAAATCTTCGACGAGCCAGACCTCGACGCCGCGCTCGCCCACTTCGAGGAGTTACATCGACAGACAAGACGGCTGGAGAACAAGGCAACCCGAGCAGAAGAGCGCTTCTTCGCGTACTACAAGGCTCGCGACTGGGCAGCGATCGCCGAGATCCTGGCCGACGACACTTTCATCGAGAATCGCACGCCTGTGGTGAATACCCCGCTCTGGGAAGGCCGCGATGTCGTGATCGCGAATATGCAAGCCCTGGCCGACGCCGTAACGAACTCAACATCGGCCGTTGTTGCGATCCGCGGGGAACGCCTCGCCCTCACCCGTAATCGTTTCCCGAACAGCGATGCGCGGTACGGGGAATTCGTCGTTGAGCAGCTCATCATCGCCGAGATCGACACCGACGGTCGGATCGCGGCACACATCGTGATCGACCCCGACGATATGGACGCCGCGATCGCCGAGCTCGACGCCCGCTACCTCGCCGGCGAAGCGGCCGCACATGCGCACACGTGGTCGCTCGTCACGGGGGCCTATGCCGCTAACAACCGGCGCGAGATACCCCCAATTACGCCCGACTTTGTGAGCATCGACCACCGGCGCGGGATTGCGTTCGAGCCGGGCGACCTCGTCCCGTACATGCGGGCCACGTGGGACCTCATGCCGGGCGTCAAACTCCACATCGAGACGGTGCATCGGCTGACAAACATCGGAGCCGTCGTCACCCATGTCGCGCTTGGGGCTTCGCAAGCGGGCTTCGACGCGGAGTGGCGAGAGCTCGTCCTTTTAACATTCGAAGGTGCCCTGAGCAACCACTGCGAAATGTTCGACGAGGCCGACCTCGACGCCGCGATTGCCCGCTTCGAAGAACTGCAACCGCATGCGCCGCGGCCAGAAAACGCGGCAAGCCAAGTGTATGAACGCTTCTGGGTCTACTATGCATCCCGCGACTGGGACGCCATGGCGGAGGTACTGGCCGAGGGCATTCACATGCACGATCGCCGCCGGGTGGTAAACGCCGGCGCCCAACGCGGTCGAGATGTCGCACTCGCGAATATGCGAGCTATGGCCGAGATCGGGGCGCACATAACGTCGACCGTCATTGGGACCCGCGGGCAACGCCTCGTCCTCACCCGTATCTGCTCCTCGAACAGCGACTTACAGCACGGGGAGTTCCGTGCGGAAATGTTCAGCATCATCCAAATCGACGCTGACAATAGGATCGCCGGGGGCGTGATCTTCGACATCGACGACATCGACGCCGCATTCGAAGAACTCGATGCCCGCTACCTCGCCGGCGAAGCTGCCGCCCACGCGCAAACCTGGTCGGTGGTGACGCAGGGCTACGCCGCGCTCAACCGGCACGAGATACCACCAACTACGCCCGACTTTGTGAGCATCGACCACCGGCGCGGGATAGCGTTCGAGCCGGGCGCCCTCATCCCGTACGTTCACGCCACGTGGGACGTCACGCCGGAATCCACACTCCACATCGAGACGGTGCATCGGCTGACAAACATAGGCGCCGTCGTCACCCACATCGCGCATGGGACCTCCCAAGAGGGCTTCGACGCGGAGTGGCGAGAGCTCGTGCTTTCCACATTCGAAGGTGACCGGAGCAACCGCTGCGAAATGTTCGATGAAGCAGACCTCGACCTCGCGCTCGCCCGATTTGAGGAGCTGCAACCGCCGGCACCGCTGCTTGAAAACGCTGCGACCCGAACCTGGGCGCGTTCAGTCGATGCATTCAACCGCCGCGATGTGGACGATTATCTTGCCCTGATGAGTGCGGACGGCCGATTGGAAGATCGGCGAAAAGGCTTGGGCGCCTTATTAGACGGGCCAGCGCGGCGGAAGGCCGTGCACGCCCTGTTCGAGCCACCGGAAAGCTGGCGACTGAGCATGGAGCCCATCGCAATCAGGGGATCTCGCCTCTCGTTGACCCGCGAATGTTGCCGTGACACCGATGCGCCCGACCAACCGATCACCATCGAGGTCTTGACGGTCGTGGAAGTCGACGACGACGACCTCATCCACGGCACCGTGAGCTTCGATGCCGACGACATTAACGCCGCGTTCGAGGAGCTCAATGCTCGCTACCTCGTCGGCGAGGCGGCCGCCCACGCACACACATGGTCGGTCATCTCAAGGCTCTACGCCGGGTTCAACCGGCACGAACTTCCCGCAACGACGCCGGACTGGAGCTACGTCGACCATCGGCCGCTCGTAAGCATTAAGGCGAGGGACCTGTCCACATCCATCCGCGCCCTGTGGGAGCAAACCCGGGAAATCAGCATCTACATGGAATCTATACACCGGCTGAGCGACTTGGGAGCCGTCGTAACCCACACCGCAAGTGGGACTTCCCAAGAAGGCTTCGACGCGGAGTGGCGGATGATCTACTTCCTCACGATCGAAGGCGACCTGATCAGCCGCCTCGAGGTCTTCGATGAGGCAGACCTCGACGCCGCGCTCGCAAGATTCGACGAGCTCGATCGCCCGGCGCCGGCCGAACAGACCTGAACCGGCTCCGGCGGTGGCCAGTTAAGTTACACGGCAACGAGATTGAGCGAATCGGAGGGTAGCGATGGGTCTGCTTGACGACAGGGTCGCCTTCGTGACCGGCGCCGCGCGCGGCATGGGGCGTAACCACGCACTGCGCCTCGCGCGCGAAGGCGCTTCGATCATCGGCGTAGATGTCGCGGCCGAGGTTTCGCCTCACAACGGATACCCCGCCGCCACCGAAGCGGACCTCAAGGAAACCGCCCGTCTGGTGGAGGCCGAGGGCCGGCCATGCGTGATGGAGATCGCCGATGTACGGAACTCCGACGCGCTGGAAGCGGTGTTAGCAGCCGGGGTCGAGCGCTTGGGTGGACGCCTGGACGTCGTTGTCGCCAACGCGGGGATCAGCAACTGGGCGCGCTTCTGGGAGATGTCGGACGAGCAGTGGCAGACGATGATCGACATCAACCTGACCGGCGTTTGGCGCACGATGAAAGCCGCTGTTCCCCATATGCTTTCGGCGGGCAATGGCGGCTCGATTATCACTATCAGCTCGGTGGCAGGAATTAAGGCGCTACCTTGTCAAAGTCACTACACCGCCGCCAAGCACGGCGTGGTTGGGCTGACGAAGTCAGCCGCGATCGAGCTGGGGGAATACAACATCCGAGTCAACTCGATCCACCCGTGGGGAGTTGCCACGGCGCCGGCTGAACAAGACCCGAGTGTCGAAAAAATGCTCACCGCCCACCCGAACTACCTCATGTCGTTCGGCTGCGTGCTTCCCACGCCCTTTCCTGCGCATGTCGATGACATCTCCGACGCCGTCATCTATTTGGCCTCGGATCTGTCTCGTGCCGTCACAGCAACGCAGCTGACGGTCGATATGGGTGCCACCAAGGTTTAACGGGAGGTGGCAGTGTCGGGCCTGTTGGCTGAAGTATCTGTTTGCTATCGCGGCCGACGACGGGCCGCAGTACGTCCGATTCTCCGAGGAAACGCCACCCGGATCAACGGGCGCTCTCGACGTTCCATGCCCGGGATCGCGGGCACGCAGCCGGCGTAGGGTGTGACTACCGTCACCACAGGCCGGAGGAACAGAGATGCTTGTGCGAAAGGTGGAACTCGACTTCAGCGATGCCAAAATCAGATGGGCGGAGAATCAACCGGAGTTCTGCCACCTTCTGAACGCAACGTCGAGTTTCCTGCATCACCTGGAATCCTTCTTGAACAAGGCCGTCCGGGAGTCTCGCAAGGGACTCGACGCAGCTGCTCACCCAGCATTGGACACCGACGTCTCGATGTTCTGCGCGCAGGAGGGGTGGCACGCCAAGCTTCATGCTCAGTACAACACCAAACTCGTAGAGTCCGGTTACCCGTGGATCGGCCCTGCAGCGGACAAAATGCGCGATGATTTCGCACGGTTTTTGGCGACGAAGAGCCCGCGTTGGTGCCTGGCCTACTCAGAAGGCTTCGAAACCGTCGGCCCGATCGTGTCGCACTTCTTTTTCGAAGAGGCCGGCGACGTCCTATATGACTGGGATGAACCGACTGTGTACCTCTGGCTCTGGCATTTCGCCGAGGAGTACGAGCATCGAAGCGTATGCAACAACCTCTTCAAGGAGGTGTACGACAACAACTATCCGGCTCGGATCTACGGCGTGGTATATGCACTGTGCCACCAATTCTCGTACACAATACGAACGGCAAACGCCTTGATCAATGCGGACCTCGCCGCTGGGCGGATCAAGGAGTCGAAGCTGCGAAGCAAACTCCGCTTCGCGAACATGATGAGACGCTTCTGGGTGTACCTCCTGCCGAAGGTCGTGCTCCGGACCATGCGCCCCAGCTACGATCCGGAAAGCATTCCGCCGCCAAAGAACTCAATGAAATTCCTGGCACAGGCCGAACAACGCTACGCCATCCGCCGGCCTGCCGAATTCACCGACGGGTCCGCCGGGTGAGGGCATCGTCCAGCGCTGACCAATAGGCGACTTCAGAAAGCGCTAGCACCGGTGCTAGCGGGTTTGCGGTTCATGTGCAGGCCGCCTGCCTGGTGCTGATGTGAGCAGTGTGACCGTGGGTCGCACGGCATTTACTTGCCATCCCCAGGTTGAATCGCCGGCGGTATCACGGGAATCCGTCCCGCGCTGGCGCCACCATCGACCACGAAGTCCGCGCCCGTGACATACGAGGAGCCATCCGATGCGAGGAACGCGACAGGGCGGCGACTTCCTCCGGCGCCCCCACGCGGTTCAGCGGGGATCCGGGATGCCCGCCCGGTCTGCGGCGAACGTTGAGGTGCGCGATCATCGGCGTGTCGATCATTCCCGGGTACACCGTGTTCACGCGAATCCCATACTGACCGAGCTCAATTGACGCCACCTTCGTCAAGCCCCGAAGCCCCCATTTGGACGACCCGTAGGCGCCGTAGCCGGCAAGTCCTTGCAGACCCGCCTGCGACGAAATGTTGACAATCGATCCCCCGCCGGCCGCCTTCATGGGCTCAACAACCGCTTTGATCCCGAGGAAGGGCCCGACGAGATTGACGCGCAGCATCCGCTCGAACTCGTCAACGGACTGATCCACAATCGGCGCGACGGCGCAAATCGCCGCGTTGTTGACGAGCACATCGAGCCGACCGAATTCGTTGCAGGCAAACGCAACTGCCTCTGCCCAACCGTCGGCGCTGCCGACATCGTGGCGTGTGAACCGAGCCGAATCACCGATTGCCGCCGCGACCTCTTGACCCTCGTCTTCGAGTATGTCGGTGACGACGACCCGAGCACCCAGCGAGGCGAACAATCGGGCCTCCGCCTCCCCCTGCCCGCGACCGCCCCCGGTGATGATCGCGACCTTTCCCGACAGATCTGCCAATCCATCGCTCATCACCGGTCGTCCTTCGTCATATCGAGGCCGATGACCGTGAGTTCGGTTAGGCGGCGAGGAAATTCGGTCATCATGGCAGTTGCCACGACTCTCCGCGGGAGCGTGACGTATCGTCGCTCATGTTCGACGGCATCGGCGATCGCATTCGCGACGGTTGGCGGCTCCAAGTCCTCGCGGGGCAGCATGTGCCACCGTTGGTAACGTTCGATCGCGCGTCGAGTCGGCCCGAAGCCGCGGATATTGTCGGCCATATCCGTCTTGACCGCCCCGATTTGGACCAGCGTCGTTGCGACCGGCGTGCCCCGCAGCTCCTGGTGCAATCCGGAGGTGAACTGACTCAAGCCGGCCTTCGTCGCGCCGTACAGGGTGACGCCGGGAGTGACGCTGAGTGCGCCCATCGACGACACGTTGACGATGTGCCCACGGCCCCTGGACAGCATTCGCGGCATCACGTGACGGCACAGCTCCATTGGCGCAGCAAGGTTGACCTGCAACAGATCTCGGACCTCCTGCGCCGAGGTGTCCGCGAACATGCGGACACAATCTAACCCGGCGTTGTTGACCAGCACGTCGATGGGACCGTCGGCCTCGACCCGGTCGATCAACGCTTCGACGGCTGCCGGGTCGGTGAGGTCGGTCGGATAGGCCTTGCCGTGGAGCTCCTTGGCGAGCGTCTCGAGCGCACCGCCGCTGCGGGCGACCAGCGCAACGTCGCTACCGCGATCAGCGAAAGTCTGTGCAATGCTGCGTCCCAGGCCGCGGCTGGCACCGGTGATCAGGGCGCGGGCGTTTCTCAACTTCATGGCAGTTCTCTCCCGGGTTCCAGTACTCCAAGCGCATCACGCAACACCGCGCAGACGTCCGCATTGGCCTGTTCGGCCATGGGCACATCGTCGGGCAGATTGAAGAACCCGTGAAACATGCCGGGGTAGCGTCGCACGGTGGCGGGAACTCCTACCGCTCGGAGCCGATCGGCATACTCCTCGCCGTCGTCACACAGCGGGTCGAACTCGCCGGTGACGATGTGCGCCGGCGGCAACCCGGCCAACTCCCCGAGTATCGGTGAGGCGAACACGTTGTGATGGTCGCCGTCGGCACCAAGGTATTGCTGGGTGAACCACCGCTGGTGCTCCAGCGTCAGCACCCCGCGGGCCGACGGATCACGAACGTCCTTGGGCCTGCGGCGCTGATCGACCACGGGATAGATCAGTAACTGAAAGGCGATCGGCGGGCCGCCGTGGTCACGAGCCATCATGCACGCGACCGTCGCC
>Ga0318538_10000128_pt1 | contig 16589 bp, 15 predicted proteins | sample GRESIP166b4f23_FD_202504 | JGI IMG/M metagenome (GOLD analysis project Ga0318538, IMG submission 202504) | Tropical soil microbial communities from Luquillo Experimental Forest, Puerto Rico - GRE.SIPMG.166b4f23 | ecosystem: Environmental > Terrestrial > Soil > Tropical forest > Bulk soil...
CATGTTACGATCACGCCTTCCCAGAATGCGCATGGTCGACAGCACGACGGCAATGGATGAGGTGCGCGCTATTAAAACGGCCGGAGAGGTTTCCCTGCTTAAACGTGCGGCCGATATACTGGATGACGCCTACACTGCTGTGCTTCCAACTGTTCGCCCTGGCATGCGCGAGCGCGACGTTCACGCGCGGCTTGTAGCTGAGTGCCTCGTTCAGGGATGCGAATTCGTTCACGGCATCCTTAATTCTCAGCGCAATACCATTCCGTATGCCGGGGAAAGCGATTTCGCCTTTGCCGATCGGGACGCCATTCGAAGTGACTATGTCGCGTATTTGATGGGTTATCCGGGGCATCAATCCCGGTGCGCCGTCGTTGGCAAGCCAACTGCGGAACAGCGACAGCAATATCGCGTGGTGCGGGACATCTATCGCGCATCAGCGGACCAGTGTCGAGTTGGAAAGACGGCCGATGAGATATACCGTAACGTAGTCGACAGATTCTCAGCAGCCGGGATGCAATATACTACGCTACTCGCTGGCCACAGTGTGGGCTGCTGGTGGCATCAGCAGGAGCCTGTCATTGCCCGCGGCAACCTGCGTCGGCTTGAAGACGGGATGGTCATTGCCATGGAGCCGCACGTCAATCATTGGCACATCCAGGATATGTTTATTGTCCGCGAGGAGGGCCCCGAACTCCTTTCCGATAAATTCAACACGGACGAGCTTTTCTCCTGCGGGTGAGTCAGCCGCACAAGCAGACGGCCGCGTGAGCAACCGCCTTTGCCGCTGTAACGAGGTCTGCTAGGAGCACGCGTTCGTCGGGGGTTGGCCATTCCTTGTAGATACGAATGTCTCCAGGGCCGTACTGAACCGTCGGGATACCAAGCTTCTCTTGGATGATATTGCCATCGCCAACATTCCCGAGCCTTCCATCGGCGCCGATGTAGCTTTGCTCACCTGAGGCGATGGTCTGCCCTTCGGCTAAGGCGCGAACCAGAGCGTGATCTGATGGGCATTCCATAGGAGCCTGATTCCATCCCGACTCGGTGCCTCGCGCAGGAATTTCCAGCGTGCAATTGAACGCTGGATGCTCGCGCTTTATCGCAGCCAGAAGTCGAGTGAGATCCTTTCTTATCGAGGCCGTCGTCTGACCCGGAACGGTGCGGAACTGCAAGGTCAATTCGCATTCGCGGCTTGATCGGCCTGTGTAGTTTTTGAAGTAGTAGTGCTCTTTGTGGATCACATCGAATGTATGCGTCGGAAATCCAGGAAGCTCAGGATGCGATTTGAAGGTCATCCATCCACCATGGGGAATGGGCTTTAGACTGGGCCCAATTCGACGGACGATCTCGGATTGTTGTTCGATCGGATTCATGTATGCAGCGCGGGCCTCGGCGCTATAGCGGAAGAACAGTTCTGGAGCCGTGCAGACGAGGCGCGCCATTACAACACCGACGCAGACATTGGCGATCGTGTTGTTGGAATGCTCCATATTGATGCAAAGGTCGGCCTTGACGCCACGATCGAGCAGCGCTCTGGTCCCAGCACCACCGAGCTTATGAGCTATTACGGGTGTGACGATTACGTCACCTCTCAATCGGGTGCCGGAGCGGACGATTGCCTCGACCGCGCTGATAGCGGCAACGCAGCCGCCCTTGTCATCATGGGCGCCAATTCCCCAGATCCATCCGTCTTCGAATTTAGCGCCTAATGGGTCCACCGTCCAACCAGTCATCTCGGCACCCGGATCCATGTGCCCATTGAGCATCAGCGTCGGACCTTCCCCTGTGCCGCGCAGCCGCCCAATGGGCTGCCGGCTCTTCTTCGCCGGATCTTGTGGATGGATAACCTCCATCATTTCGACATCCAGACCTATATCCGCCATCGTACTGGCATACAGGTCGGCAATTTCCCCCTCCTCGAAAGTCGAGCTCGGGATTCTGATCGAGCGCTGCTCGAGCTCGAAAATTCGACGCTCGTTCACAGTCGAAATAGCCGGTCCGGAATCAAGGCGCTTTTGCATTTGGGACCCCTCAAAGGGATGAACGGGCTGAGGCTGGATATTGAAATCAGGAGACGCGCCCTTTCCCATTCGGGGATGAGCTCACGCTATCGGAAACGGCCATGATTACCAGATTTGCTCGAGCCTTTGGGGCATCCGGACCAAGATGCCGAGAAAATCTGATTCGCAGAATGAGGGGTTATGAAACGGGGCAGGAGCCGTGACGGGTCCCACGTGATCGGAAGACCCGTGGCCCGGATCGCGCCTCTGGCGCAATCCGGGTCCCGGATGAAGACGCATCCGCGCTACGGCTCGAAGTTCGGCGAGGCGGCCCATTCCTGGAAGAGCATCTCGGCTTCCGCCACGCAGATACGCTCTGAAGGCAATTTCCGCGACGCAGGCGGGCGCCTTACCTCATCGACCAATGCTTTGGTCGAAAATCCGATGCGTTCACAGTCCTCCTGGGTATGAGCGTAATACATCTTGCTGATTTTTGCCCACCAGATCGCTGAAACACAGAGAAGACACGGCTCACAGGTGGTGTAGAGCTCGCAACCGCTCAGATCGGTCGTGCCGAGCCGCCTGCACGCATCGCGAATGGCAACAATCTCGCCGTGTGCCGTCGGGTCAAGCAGGGTTTTCTGCTGACTGCGGCCCTCGCCGACGATCTTGCCTTGCCTGACAACGACGGCCGCAAATGGACGGGCATCTTTCGTGCGCAAACCTGCACGGCCGATTTCGATTGCGTGCGCCATGAATTTCTCGGGAGTCATTAACATCCTCTGACAACAAAACTCGGCCCGGATAAAGCCGAGTGCGAATAGTACAGGACGTTCCGCTCGAATCGAGGCCCTCATCCTGAGATGCGAGCGTCCCCGACCCTCGAAGGATGAGGGGGGGCCGAATGTCCTTGCGTCTATGGCGGTGACTTGTGGAACGGTGTCCCCCCGGTGTCGTTGGCGGCGAACCACCGTCATGCCCGGCAACGCAGTCAAGCTTGCGCAGACTGCGTAAACTTGTCTGCGCTCCCGGGCATCCACGCCTTTGCCGCGGCCGCAAGACGTGGATGGCCGGGACAAGCCCGGACAGGACGACTTTAACCTCACCGGAAAATGCTTTAATCATCGAAATGCGCCGGCTGAGACGGCCTTGGCGGCAGGCCCGGCGCTCTGCAACCAGGCGGAGAACGGGTTCATGCCTAGCCTCGATATTTGCAGCGCCACGCGGCCGGCCGTCGCGCTGGCGGCGGGAATCGGATTGCTGACTCTCGCCTTCGGGGCACCCGCCCAGGAAAATGGAATCACCCCCTCTGAAATCTCGATCGGGGCGATCGGCGCCCTGACCGGGCCGCTCGCCTTCATCGGCACGCCCGGCCGCGACAGCATGATGCTGGCCTTCGACGAAATCAATGCAAAGGGCGGCGTCTGCGGTCGCAAGCTCAGGCTCGATTTCGAGCACGCCTCCTCGCCGGCGGAGAGCGTCGCCGCAGTCAAGAAGCTGGTCGAGCAGGACAAGGTGTTCATTCTGGTGCTGGCGTCCGGGAGCACCGGCGCTGCCGCGGCGGCGGATTACGTGCGCCAGGTCGGCGTCCCCACCTACAATCTCTACGGCTCGACACCAATCATCCGCGAGCCGTTCGCCAAGAACGTCTTCCACGGCGCCGTTGTGCCGGTGCAGGTATCGGCCGCCGCTCTCATCAGCATGTTCTACGACGGCGAATACACGCCGAAGAAGTTCGGCATCCTCGCCGGCACCTATGCCTTCCCGCAGGCCACCTTGAAGGCGGCGCAGGACATTCTGGGCCAAAAAGGCGCAACGTTCACCGTGGAGCAGTTCGACATCGGCGCCCGTGATTTCACCTCCCAGCTGGTGTCGTTGCAGCGCCAGAGCGTCGATTCCGTGCTCGTCCTGGGAAGCTTCTCGGAGGCCGGGTTCGCCATCAAGCAGGCGAGGGAAATGGGTATGGCCAACGTGCGCTGGGTAGTTGACGGCTCCGCCGTCTCCACCGCCATCATCCCGATCCTCGGCAATGCCGATGGTATTCGCGGCTATTACAATGCGCCGGCCTTTCCGGGGCAGACGCCGGCCACCCGCGAATTCGAGGCGCGGCTGAAAAAACAGCTCGGCTCGATGCCACAGGGGCGCCCCAGCGTCTACGATCTGATCGGCTATGGCTCGGGCTACGTTGTGGCGGAGGCGATTGGGGCAACGAATTGTCAGTTGACGCGCGACAACCTGATCAATGCCTGGTCGAATCTCAAAGATGCCGGTCCGACCCGCCTTGACGGGCTCGATATCACGTTTCCCGAAAGCTATTCGCCAACCGATCACCAGGGCGTCTATCGCATCGGCGCCGCGATCGTGAAGGACGGGCAGTGGCAGGTCTATCGCGTGATCGATAAGCCCTGATCGCGCAATGCTCACCGAGCTGGGATTCGTCGTTCTGGCGGGCATCAAGTTCGGCGCGCTCTATGCGCTGGCGGCGCTCGGCCTCGTCGTGGTCCACAAGGCGACGAAGACCGTCAATTTCGCCCACGGCGCGTTCGCGATGCTGGGTGCGTTCGCCAGCTTCCTCATCGTGGTGAACTGGCACTGGCCGTATTGGGCGGCCTATCTGCTGATTCCGTGGGCCATCGGGCTGATCGCTGCCGCCATGGAATCCGTCATTTTGCGCCCGCTGCGCCAGGCCGACATGTTCACCGTCGTGATCGCGACGGTGTTTTTGGGCATTGCCATCTCGGAAGGATTTCGCCTGACCTACAACACCGAGCTGTTGGCAGTGCCCTCCCTGTTTGCGGGACCTCCCTTCATCGTCGCCGGCGTCCTCATCACCAGGGATACTCTATGGGTCATCGCGGGGGCCTTGGCTGCGGCCTTGGCCTGCATCGCTCTCTTCAGCTACGGCAGGTTTGGGCGCGGCATGCGTGCCATGGCCGCGAATATCCGTGGCGCGCAACTATGCGGCTACTCGATCGACCGCGTGTACATGCTGGCCTGGTTCCTCGGCGGCGGACTCGCCGGGCTCACCGGCGTGCTAATCGCGCCGGTTACGGGGGTGTCGATTGACCTTTCGATTGCAATCATCACCGCCGGCTTTGTCGCCGGTGTGATCGGCGGCTTCGACAGCCCCAAGGGCGCGATCGTCGGAGGCCTGCTCCTCGGCATCGCCGAGAGCGTGTCGGCGGCATACGTTTCGAGCGCGATGAAGAATTGCGTGAGCTTCCTGCTACTTTTCCTGGTGCTCATGTGGCGTCCGCAGGGAATGTTTCCCGAAAGGTCCGGGCGCAGTGTCTGACCGCCGGCCGGACCTTGCGGCCCTCGGACCGGCCCTGCTCATTATTCTCTGCGCAGCCGTGGGGCTTCGGCTCGACAGCTATCCCCAATATGTCATTGCGGTGGCCATCATATCGATGCTGGTTGGCACTGCGCTGGTGGTGCTGGTCGGGCTCGCGCGCTGCATCACGCTTGCCTCCGGGTCGATCATGGCCATCGGCGCCTATGTATCGACGCTCGCCGTTGCGCAGCTGCGCGTTCCTTATCTCGGCACATTGGCGCTCGCGATCCTTGCCGGCGGCGCAGGCGGCTGGGTGATCGCCTTTCTCGGAACGCGGTTTCGCGGCCACAATCTGGCAATGGTGACGCTGGTGTTCCAAAGCGTCTCCATCATCCTCATTCGCGAGAGCAGGTGGCTCACCGGCGGCGCCGAGGGAATTCACGTTCCGGCTCCGGAGATTTTTGGCCTGGCTATCGCGACCGACCGCGCATTCCTTATCATGATCGGCATCGCGGTCGCTGTCATGACTCTGATCGTCACCATCCTCGTGCGCGGACCGTTCGGCAAGAACCTCCAGGCCGCTTCCGGCAATGAGATTGCGGCAGAGGCATTCGGGGTCAGCGTTCGCGGCTACCTCACCGCAGCGTTCGTCGTGAGCTCGATTGCGATCGCGTTTGCCGGTGCGCTGCTTGCACCACGTGTGCGCATTCTCGATCCCGACAGCTTCGGCGTGCTGGAGTCGATCTTCATGCTCGCCTACCCAATCGTCGGCGGCATGCACGCGGTGTGGGGCGGCCTGATCGGCGGCGGCGGCTTACGCATCCTGCCGGAACTGCTACGGCCGGTTGCCGATTATCAGGAACTGTTCTTCGCTACCCTCGTGATCTTCGTGGTGATGTTCTTCCCGGGTGGCTTGACCGAGCTCATCCGTCGTGTCGTTGCATCGAAGGTCAAACCGACTCCGCCCGCCTTGGCGCCGGTGCCGGCCGTGCCGGCTGCTCCGACGGACCGCGACGAAACCGGCCCAGGCGGCCACGAATTGCTGCTGGTGGAATCCGTCGATAAGCATTTCGATGCTTTGCACGCGGTTAACGACGCCAGCCTGCGCGTCCCCGCGCGCGCCATTCACGGGCTGATCGGTCCCAACGGCGCGGGCAAGACATCGCTGTTCAACATCCTTTCGGGGTTTCTTGCCGCCGATGCCGGGCGGGTCACATTTGCCGGCACTTCGCTGCTGGAGCTGCGCCCCCGCGATCGCATCCGCCTCGGCATCACCCGGACGTTTCAGAACGTCGCCGTATTCGGACAGCTCTCGTGTCTCGACAACGTGATCATTGGGCTGGGCCGTAACGCCGTCCTTCATGCCATGGGCGCGAGCTTCGATCATTTTGCTCGCGGCGCGGCCACGCGCGGCGCGCAGCGCGCGGCACTTGCCGCGCTCGAGTCGGTGGGCCTTGCTGCCCAGGCTTACTCCCGCGCCGGATCGCTCTCCCTCGGCGATCAGCGCCGGCTGGAACTCGCGCGCGCCATCGTCTACCACCCGCGGCTGATCCTGCTCGACGAGCCGGTGTCAGGGCTTGCCGAGTCCGAGACCGAGGACCTGCGCGAACTCCTGCTGCGCATCAATGCGGAACGCGGGATCGCGATGCTGGTCGTCGAGCACAACATCCCGTTCGTCTCCCGGCTGTGCCGGAGCCTGTCGGTGATGGGTGGCGGCCGTATCGTTGCCGAAGGCAAGCCAGCAGACGTGATCTCGCTGCCCGTCGTGCAGCAGCTCTATTTCGGGGAGCAAGCGACCTCATGATCGCATTGCGTGCCACCGACCTCACAGTAGCCTATGGACCTGTCGTGGCGGTGCGCGATCTGAGCTTCTCGCTCGAGAGCGGAGAGGCATTGGTCCTGCTGGGCGCCAACGGCGCCGGCAAGACTTCCGCTGTGGAAGCGATCGCCGGGCTCCTCCCCAAGCGCCGCGGCAACGTGGAGTTTCTCGGCCGGGACATTTCCCGCCTGAGCGCCAGCGCCATCGTGCGCAGCGGGTTGGCCCTGGTGCCGCAATGGCGCGAGCTGTTTCCCGCCTTCACCGTGGAAGAGACGCTGATTGCGGCAACCACCGCCGCCATTGGACGCGCGCCGACGCCGCTTAACTCGGTGTACGAGCTGTTTCCGGTTCTGCAGGAGCGCCGCCGGCAGACGGCAGGGTCGCTCTCGGGGGGCGAGCAGCAGATGCTGGCCATCGCCCGCGCACTGGTGACCAATCCAAAGCTCCTGCTGCTGGACGAGCCGTCGGCGGGACTCTCCTTGGGCATCGCGCGCACGCTGATCGGGGCCATCAACCGCATCCGCGAAGGCGGCGTGGCCATTCTCCTTGTCGAGCAGAACATGGAAATTGCGCGGGCGATCGGCGAGCGATGCTGCATGCTCCGTGCCGGCCGGCTCGCCTGGGCGGGCTCCATGCAGGAAGCCATGGCAAGAAACGAAGCCGAACGCGTGTACTTCGGCGCGCATGGGCGCGTTTGTTGAGGAGCATCGCATGACGGTGATGATAATGATTCCCGCAATGACGTGGGGATGATTTTGTGACACAGTGCAGGTAAAGCACGTTCCGGTATTTTTGATCAGCAGCGTCACATGCTCGACCTGCTCCCTCTCCCCGTAAGCGGGGGTGGCGCAACGGGAAGAGGGAGTTCGGCCGCGTATGCGGCGCCGTTGCCTGCGTGCAAAGAACGCAAAGCGTGACGAATGACCGCATTGTTCAGCGTTGGTTTCCCTACGGGCATGGAAGGGTTGACCTATCCGATCCCATTTTCCAATCCCGAGGATCTGGTTCGCATCGCCCAACACGCGGAAGCGCTGGGCTACCATTCGGTGTGGGGCAACGATCATATGACCACGCAGCACTACGTGCGGGCGGAGTTTCCGGTGCCGCCGCGCTTCTGGGAGCCGCTGGTCACCTACGCGTACCTCGCCGCGCATACAAAGCGGCTGCGCTTCGGTACCGGCGTGCTCGTGCTGCCGATGCGCCGCGACATCGTGGTGACGGCCAAGCAGATCGCCACGCTCGATCATTTCAGCAATGGCCGGGTGGAGATCGGCGTCGGCATCGGCGCCTACCGCGAGGAGTTCGAGGCGCTTAATCCGCAGGCCAGGGTGCATCGCGGGGACATGGTCGTGGAAGGCGTCACGGCGTTGCGACTGCTGTTCTCGCAGAGCGCGGCGTCCTTCGACGGCAAATACTACAAATTCAGGGACGTCGAGCTGTTTCCCAAACCGAAGCAGCAACGCCTGCCGATCTATTTCGGCGGCAACAACCCCGCGCATCTGCGGCGCACGGCCGCCTCGGGCGACGGCTGGATTCCCGCCGCCATGCCGCAGCCTACCTTGCGGCGCATGGTGGCGGAGCTCAGGGAGATGACGGAGGCGGCGGGGCGCAAATTTTCCGAGCTGCAGATCGCGCCGCAGTACATCGTGCATCTCGGCCGCAATCAGGAGCAGGCCGTGGCGCGCTTCCGCCAGAGTCAGATGTTCAAGCACCTCGAGTCGCTGAAGAGATCGACGCTGCGCGGTCAGGCTTCGGTCAACCCGGAGGACGTCAATCTGGTCGGCAGCATCGACATCGTGATTGCACGCGCCACGGCGTTGCGCGAAGCTGGCGTGACGCATTTCCTCGGCTTGTTCTTCGCCGCCAACAGCGTCCCCGAACTACTCGATCAGATGCAGATGTTCGCGGAAGAAGTCAGGCCCAAAATCGCGTGACCGCCAACATGAAGTGTGTTGAATCCACGTCCCGACGCCATCCCGACCAAGCGAGGCCGCCTGATGAGGCCTCGCGCGAGCCGGGATCCAGTAATCGGAGCACCCAAAAAGTGCTGCGCATTTTTTGGGGACCCCGTCATGGCCGGCGTGAAAGCAGAGACGGCGTCGATTACTGGATTCCTGCTCTCGCTCGCCGGGCACAGCCCGGCTCGCTCGGCCGGAATGACCAGTACGTGTGTTGCGGTATGACGTGCGGACGCGTGAGCCAGGAGTCGCAGTAATGGCAGCCGATGCATCGGCGGCGATCGGGCAGCGTTCCCTGGGCGACCCGAGCCTGCTGTTCCCGCTAAAGCCGCCGCTCTTGCGCGGCTGCCCGCGCACCAGCATGGCGGAGATGCAATATCCGCTCGAGATCGACTTCGATTACGCAAAGGTCTCCAGGGACATCTTCCATCAACCGCCGCTATCGGGCCTGCAGCGCTGGGCGCCATTGCTTCCGCCGCTCGTGCCGGAGCTGTCGTTGGGCGAGGGCGGTACTGCGCTCATCCCCAGTCATCGCATCGCGCGCTGGGCTGGCCTCGACGGCCCGATCTGGCTCAAGGACGAAAGCCGCAATCCCACCTGGAGCCACAAGGACCGATTGAACTACTGCATCGTGTCCACGGCCGTGGCAAACGGCGCACGCGGCATCGCCATTGCATCGACCGGGAACCACGGCGCGTCCGCGGCGGCCTACGCGCGGCGCGCCGGCTTGCGCTGCGTCGTCATCTCCACGCCCGACGCGCAGCGCGCCTTCGAGCATTTTCAGACCGCGCTCGGCAGCGACTTCCTGTTGGTGTCGCGGGAGGAGCGCTGGCCCACGCTCAACCGCGTCGTGGACGAGACCGGCTTCATGCCCGCGAGCAATCTCACCCGCTTCCACACCGGCAATCCGTTCGGGCCGGAAGGCTACAAGACCATTGCCTATGAGATTTTCAGTCAGCTGGGCGGTCGCGTGCCCGGCACCGTCGTCCTGCCGACGGGCTATGGCGAGCTCTTGTTCGGCGTGGCGAAAGGATTTCGCGAGCTCAAAAGTTTCGGCCTCTCGGATACGGTCCCGCAAATGCTCTCGGCGGAGCCGGCCGTGCGCGCGCCGCTCGCTCGCGCCATGTCGCGCAACGAGGCGGCGGCCGAGGTCAGCGGCCCGCCGTCGCGCGCCGCCGGCATCGCCTGTACCGTGAGCTCCTATCGCGCCGTGGTGGCGCTGCGCGGCAGCCACGGCCGTCCGCTCACGTTTCATGAGGACGTGGTTGCCGAGGCCGCGAGCGAGCTTGCGCACGAGGGGCTGTGGCAGGAATATTCGGGGGTTGCGGGGTTGGCGGCGTTGCACGAGGCGCGGGCGCGCGGCGAAGTCTTTGCCGAGCCGGTCGTGACCGTTCTGACCTCGACTGGATTGAAGGAGATGCCGGCACCCTCCGTCGTATCATACGCCACGGCTCTGCCATCCCTCGACAGCGTCATGGTCTCGCTGCTGCGAGCGTAAGAGCGCATCCCATGCAAATCGGGGTGTCTGTGGACGGGAACGAGCCTCCGTCTTTATTGCGTGCGCTGACGGAAGCAGCGGAGGCAGCGGGCGCAGCCAATCTTTGGCTTGCTACGCACCTCTTCAACCGCGAGCCGATTGCCTGCGCCACGGCGGTGCTGGCGCAAACCCGCAGGCTCGGCGTCGTCCTGATGGCGATGAGCCCCTACACGGTGCATCCGGTTTACGCCGCCATGGCGGCAGCCACGCTCGACGAGCTTTTTCCCGGCCGCGTGCAACTCTGCTTCGGAGTGGGTGCACCCGGTGCTCTCGAAGCAGTAGGCATAACCGCGCCGCATCCGATGGAGACATTGCGCGAAGCGATGGCAGTGGCCCGCCTCCTGCTCTCCGGCGAGCCGGTGACGTTTTCGGGCCGGCGCTATCGCGTGTCCGGTCGGCTTGCCATGGGCGCGCATCGGCTGCCCGTTTGGCTCGCCGCTTCCGGGCCGCGGATGCTCGAGCTTGCGGGCGAAACAGCCGACGGCGTGGTGATCAGTGCCGGCACTGCGCCGGCATTCATCGGCTGGTGCCTGCAGAGCGTACGGCGCGGCGAGGAACGCGGCACACGCGCCGTGCGCAAGGCAGCACTCGTGGCCTGCTCGGTGGATGCGGATGCGCACCGTGCGCACGAGCGCGTGCGGCGGCGCCTTGCCTACATCTTGCGCGGCAGCCATCACGCCCGCAACCTGGAGCTTGCTGGAACCCGTCTGGACCAGAGCGCTCTGGCCGAGGCCTTTGCGCGGGAGAGCTGGCAGCGGGTTGACGAATTGACCGGCGACGACGTGGTGGTGCGTCATTGCGCCAGCGGCACGCCGGAGCAGGCGATGACGATGTTGCAGGCCTATCGCGATGCAGGGCTTGACGAGATCGTGGTCTACGGCATGCAGGAACGCCAGCAACTTGAGGACGTGCTCGCATTGATGTGCCCGCAACGCGCATCCGTCGGGAGATGAAAAGCATGCTTGTCAGGGACGACTTGAGAGCGATTGCCGAAAAGGTGCGCAGCAAGGTATTCACTGCGTGCGATCAGGACGCCGACGTCATCATTTCCACCGACCCGACGCATGTCGGTTACCTGTGCGGCTATCGCAGCATACTGTTCGATCTCATGCGCGATTATCGCGCCGCGGCGATCGTTACCCGCGACAAGGCGGTGCTCGTGACCGGAGCAAGCGACGTCGCGGCGGCGCTTGAAGTGCTTTGCGATCCGGCCTGCATCTATCGCTATGGCCTGTTCTTCTTCGAATCGAGCAATGGGGCCGGAGTCGATCTTTCTGCATTGCCGAAGCCGGAGAGCACCTTTGTCGATGCGCTGTGCGCTGCCGTCGCCGCGACCGTGAAGCCACGGCAACGCGTCGGCCTCGATTGCGCCAGTGCCTGGGAATTGCAGGAGCTGAAAAATCTGGCCGGACCGCGCAGCTTTGATGCGCGCCCGGCCATCCTCAAGGCGCGCCGTACCAAGCTTCCCGAGGAGATCGAAAAGATCGCGCATGCTGCGACCATCACCGAGCGCGGCCTTGAGAAGGCGCTCGCCCGGGGGAAAGCCGGCGTGAGCGAGCTTGATCTGAGCACGATCATCGCCGGCGAGATGCGCGCTGGCGGCGGCGTGCCGCGCTTCGTCGTGGTGACCTCCGGCGAGCGCAGCGCGTTGGCCGACGCCTATGCCACGCCGGCCAAATTGCGAAGCGGCGATCTCGTGCGCTTTGATATCGGCTGCACGGTCGACGGCTACTGGGCGGATATGGCGCGCACCGCCGTTGTCGGCGAGCCCACGCGCGAGCAGCAGCAGCGCTACGACGCTCTGCTCGCGGGGGAGGAGGCGCAGCGTGCGCTGGCGCGCTCGGGGGTGAGCGCCGGCAATCTGTTCAAGGTGGCGGTCGAGCGGGTGCGCCAGGGCGCGCTGCCCGCTTACAGGCGCAGCAATTGCGGCCACGGCATCGGCATCGATGTGCACGAGTTTCCGGCGCTCAGTGCGGCAAACGAAGGCGTCGCGCTGGAGGACGGCATGACCTTGTGTGTGGAGACGCCTTATTATCAGATCAGCTGGGGCGGGATGATGGTCGAGGACATGATCGTCGTCGGTCCGACCGGCAACGAGTGCCTGACGCATCTGCCCCGCGAGCTCCGCCGGCTGTAATGGAGCACGAGGCAACGCTGTAGGCTGCGCAAAATCGCCCTGCGCCGCTCGCTCACGGGAGCAGCTGGCCCGCCGTGGCCGACCCGAAGCCGAACCCGCTCTCCGAAGTTCCGGTCAGCAGCTAGCCGCCAGGTTCGCATAATGAGAGTTATGGAACGGGAAGGGCAATCCTATGCCACGCCTCAAGCCCGCGCAGCGATCGCGGAGCGCCGTGTTGCTCGATCGGCGTCGTCTGGCTAGCACCACGAAATCGGTCGATATTTCCAGGCGGCGTCTCAACGGGTGGTACAAGATCCGCAAGGCGGATGCTCGTATGGCTGCACCCTGAGTTTTCGCAAATGGTTCCAAGCGAAACCTGACCCCAAGCTCTGCTTGGGATCACGAGCAGATATCCCATTCACCTAGCAATGTCCGCTTCGGGGGCAAAACGGACGTGCATACGTCTGTAGTCGTGAATGACCCATAAGCGGTCATAGAGGGGGCCGCGGTCGAACCCGATTTGACCAAGTAATATCACTTGTGGTGTGGCGGCCACTAGGATCGGAATTTTTCTGCCAGCACTGCATATGACGCCGACTGTGTCTTGCAACTGTCATTTTCCAATGCATTCTCGTCGATGGTGAGGCAGGGGGGCTGCCATTACAAAGCTCGGCATTTTTGCTGCAACGATCCTCGCCGCCGCCGGCGTCTTGTGCGCGGTGGAGGCGCGGGCCGCCGACGCCGTCCCGACCAACGCTTCGCCGGCCACGGCGGCTTCCGCTCCCAAGACGTGCGCCGGCGCTTGGGACTTTATTGACACGAACTGCCAGCTCACCTGGTACGGCATCACGGTCTACGGCACGATTGACGCGGGCGTCGGCTGGCAGAGCCACGGCGCGCCGTTTGACCCACGGTCCGCTGTCTCGGCCTCATACTTAATCCAGAAACAAAACAGGTCGGCGATGTGGGGGGCTGCACCCAACGCGTTGAGCCAATCGATCATTGGCATCAAAGGAACTGAGCCGATCGGCGGCAACACCTCTTTGGTCTTTGCTCTGGACGCTGGCTTTGACCCGTCGCGAAGCCCCCGTCCTTATCTTTCTACCAGAACCGGCACAGAATTCCAATCGCGCACGGCATTGCGAGCCGTTGCGCGGGGCGACAAGCCAGCTGACCTACCGGTGCAGCAGCCTACTTCGCCTCTTCAATCTTAGGGAAGGCCCCCGGAGTTCGGCTACCGAACGGGACCCGCAATCGAGCGGGACCCCTCCTGCACAAGAGCTAGAGACCAACTTTGACGAGTTTTCCGCGTGCTCCGACGCAGAAGCCGTCTCTGGTGGCGTAGTTCGCGTATCCGTGCTCGTGGCACCACAGGGCGTCTTGCGTATTGTTCACATGACGAACGATCGCCACCGCGACCACAGCGACGGTTGCGCAGACGATTAGAGCCGCAGCTATCAGCTTTTTCATTTTTTACCCCTCATCCCCGCCGACCCTCGGCAATCGCTGTGCAACTGATAGTCCAGGACCAAGTCCCGCAAATGTGAGCTGGGTCACACCTACGTCGGTCTATCCAAAAAACAGCGATTGACGGAGTTGTGCTACAAAACCGATGCTCGTTGTGGCTGCGGCGCAAACAGGGCGAATACAATCATGCAAACCGAAACCGAGCGTGGCCATTGGCACGCAATCAAATCCCTTGTGCGCTTCGGCTGGTGGCGACGGCGGCAGTGGACCGCGTGAGCACGACGATCTGGAGCGGTAGTGCGGCGGCCGGGCTCTACCTTGGCACCGGGCTGATCTTGGCTTTTTTGGTGCACACGCACTATCCCGGTGCGCTCGGGTTGCGCGAATGGATTCGTGTGGTCCTCTCTTGGCCACTCATTTTCTTCTTGAGAAGCAAGTAGAGGGACGCGCCTCCTTACTCGATCACCTCGTCGGCGCGGGCGAGCAGCGTCGCGGGGATTTCAAGGCCGAGCGCCTTGGCGGTCTTGAGATTAATGACTAGCTGGTAATTCGTCGGCTGCTGAATCGGCAGGTCGCTGGGTTTCTCACCGCGCAGAACGCGGTCGACGTAAGAAGCTTGCCGCCGATACACCTCCACGATATCCGGACCGTAGGAGGCTAAGCCACCTCGTCTCACGTAAAAAGGACTACCTGAGTAGATTGCGGGAACCCTGTAACGGGCCGCAAGGGTGGTGATCTCTGTGGCCAGCGCGGCTATCGTAAGGTCAGGCGGAGTGATGAAGCCTCCATTCGGTTGTTCCGCCAAACGGGCGATGGCGCGTTCGATTTCAGCGGGCCCATGAACAGGAAGATCAATCGGCTGAACGGCAAGCTGCGCCGCATCGGCCTTAAACGAGTTCAGATAGATGGCACCAACGGGATTATCCGGATTGTAGATTATGCCGACGCGGGAGATGCCCGGAGCCATCTGCTTGAGAGTCTCAACCACTTTCCCGATGACCGAGAACTCGATAAGAGAAAATCCAGTGACGTTACCCCCGGGCCGCGCAAGGCTTTCCACAAAGCCGGATCCTAAAAAATCGCTCGCCACGGCTACAATCGGAATAGAGCGAGTTAATTGCGTCAAAACAGGAATTATCCGATCACCAACGGTCACGATGACATCCGGTTTCAACTGCACGAGGTCCGTAGCGGCAGTTCGCACGAGACCCATATTGTCAGTGGTCCAACGGACGTCGAATTGGACGTCGCTCCCCTCGGACCATCCGAGTTTGGTTAACTCCTGCCGGAAAGCGCGAAAGCGGGTTTGCTGTGCCGCGTCGCTTTCCGGAAAGGGCATCAGGATTCCAACTAGCCGCGTCCGCTGCGGTTGCTGCGCGCGCGCCGCGAGCGGCCACGCCACCGCCGCGCCGCCGAGTGCAGCCAGCAATTCCCGCCGTCCGATGGTGACTGTCATACGCCCTCCCGTGCGAGGTGCGTAAAGGCAACGATACCACGCCACGAGCGTGTAGTCTTGCCATTCAAGGACGGCAGGATGCTGGTTGCTTCCACCTCTGTCGGCGGCTTCAACTACAACCTCCCGCCGACAGCTCTTGACGAAAAATGCGCGGTCAATCCTCTTCTGCCGACGGAAAATCGAAGGACAGCTGCAATTGGTTGTCGTTCGCCGGTTGCCGCCAATGAATTTCGGAGTGGCAGGGCTTGCACAGCGCGATTAGGTCGCTCGGTAGCTCCTGGAAAACGCGGATATAAGTGAGGTGATGTACCTCGGTTGCGCGCCGCTTCTCACACTTCTCACAGATATGGTTGGCGCGCCCCAGAATGAACTCGCGCCGTTCGCGCCAGAACGCCGAGCCGAGATACCAGTGATACGCGGCAACGCGACTATATGCAGGATTGGACATGATTGCCTCTTCAGCGGCGAAATTGCCGCGAGAGGCGACTCTGACGCTTATGCTACCGAAGGAACCGCTGTCCACTGTGTCGTAGAGCGCTCAGCCACGGCCAATCTTTTCAATGACTTGACGGATTTTTATCCACCGGCGGCGGCCACGAACTCACCCGACCTCGCCCGCACTGGAGCGAATCACCGCCGCCAGCTCTTGGCGAACGCCGCCATCGCGGCCTCGCGCGTCGGCTCGTAGCCGTAGATCGGCGTGCGGTCTTCGTGGTGGCCGTAGGCCAGCGTCCATAGCCATGGCTGGACTACCGGCGCCGCTGCGGCTTCATGATCCGGCCGACGACTTTGCCCTCACACAGCACGTCGTAGTCGTCCTCGCTCCACTCGCCGGACAGGCTGGAAGCCGCCGCGCGTTTGAGGACTAGCTGTGAACTTTCGGGAGGTTGTCCATTCGGTCCGAACCGGGAACGCTGATGTTGCCAAACCTTAGCGATTCACGGAGGACCGAATGGACACTC
>Ga0318538_10000142_pt1 | contig 16017 bp, 13 predicted proteins | sample GRESIP166b4f23_FD_202504 | JGI IMG/M metagenome (GOLD analysis project Ga0318538, IMG submission 202504) | Tropical soil microbial communities from Luquillo Experimental Forest, Puerto Rico - GRE.SIPMG.166b4f23 | ecosystem: Environmental > Terrestrial > Soil > Tropical forest > Bulk soil...
TCCGCCTTGGCGTTGCCGGTGAGCCGGTCGGCGGTGTCCTGAGCCAGGGTCAGCACCCGGGCGGCCCTCATGGCCTGTTCCTCGTTGGTTCCCGCGGCAGCCGCTTCCGGTGTCACCACCGGCTGCACCGGCTCAGGTGCCGGTTCGGGCTCGAAGGTACGAATCGCCTGCGTGGGTGCGGCCGCGGCCCCGCCGCCGAGCTCGCGGTCCAGCTCCTCTATCCGCTGACGCAGGTCGGAGTTCTCTTCGATGAGCCGCGTCAATTCGTTTTCCACGAGGTCGAGGAAGGCGTCGACCTCGTCTTCGTTGTAACCGCGCTTGCCGATGGGCGGCTTACTGAACGCCACATTGTGGACGTCGGCTGGTGTAAGCGGCATTGTTCGTCCCCTTGAGTTCCTGTCAAACGATCTGGAAAGTGTAGAACGGAGTGGTTGCCGTCGCGCAACTGCCGTCCATCCTGTCACATCAGACCCGGCGGTAGCCGGAGGCCCAATAATTAAGAACTAATTTCACACGCTGAGAGCAATAAAAACCAAATCCTTAAAGTTTTTAAATCGCGGGCGCCAAACCGACGCTAAAACGTGGCCGAACCGTTTCCCGGCTTCGGGTGGCGGCGAGCATGCCTCACACCGCGGCGCTGAACGCCAGTTGCATGCCGATGAACGCGACCAGCAGCAGCACCATGATCGACAGGTCGAAGCGGACCGCTCCGATGGTGAGCTGTGGGATCAGCCGGCGCAGCAGCTTCACGGGCGGATCGGTGATCGACATGATGATTTCCAGGATGACCACGGTGATGCCGGTGGGACGCCAGTCACGGCTGAACGAGCGGATGAACTCAACGACGACCCGGGCGATGAGCAGCAGCCAGAAGACGAACAGCGCAAACCCAAGGATCTTGAAGAACAGCACCAACTCCGAAGCCCCGACCTTGACGATGGGATGACCGACGACGTCGGTCGCCGCTCACGAGAGCGGCCTTCGCCAGCCTACCGACTCCAAGGTGCGTGTACACATCTCGCGTGGGCCTGGACGAGCGCAGCGCGTGCCTGACCCGGGCGGATACGGCTATTGGTAAGCGTAGAAGCCGGTTTCGGCGATCCGGCGACGCTCCTCCGGCGATACATCGACGTCGGCGGGCGACAGCAGGAACACCTTGGTCGCGACCTTGTCGAACGAGCCGCGCAACGCGAAGGCCAAGCCGGCCGCGAAGTCGACCAGCCGCTTTGCGTCGGCGTTGTCCATCGATACCAGGTCCATGATGACCGGGGTGCCGTCCCGGAACCGCTCGCCGATGGTGCGTGCCTCGCTGTAGTCCTTGGGCCGCAGCGTGGTGATCTTCGACAGCGGGTGGCCCTCTTCGAACATCATCGCCATGCGGCGTGGATCCATCGCCAGCGCGCCGCGGGTGGAGTTGCGCAACCACGACCCGAGGCGTGGCCTGCTCATCTCGGGCCGCTCGAACTCACGGGGGTGACTGTAGCGAGGTTCGTCCGGGTAGCCGCCGCGATAGCTGTTGGGCGGATAGTCGGGCTCGCCGCGCGGGTCGTCGTAGTCGCGCCCGTCGTAGCGGCCGTACCCCTCGTCGAACCGGGGACGCGGGAAACCGCGGGAGGGTGCGCGGTCGTCGTAGTACTCGTCGTCGTAGTCCTCCATGGGAGCCATACCGAAGTAGGCCTTGACCTTGTGCAGTGTGCTCATTGCGTAACCCCTTCTAGCCCCTGGGAGTTGTGGTGTCCGTGATGAAGATGTGACTACAGTGACTACTCACGGTGACGGTAGCCGCCGCGGACCCAATAGCGCGGTACCGACACGCACACATGTCGAACCATGTTTGACGGCGATTTCGAAATCGCTGGACATGCCGGCGGACAGACCCACCGCGTTGGGGTGCGATTCCAGCACCCGGCGGTGCTCGGATCGCAGCCGGTCAAAGGCCTCGTCGGGATCCCAGTCCAGCGGCGGGATGCCCATCAACCCGGCCAGTTCGAGGCTCTTCGACTCCTCGACCTGCGCGCAGACCTGGTCGACCGCGCCGGGCGCGGTGACGTCGACGCCGCCGCGGGACACGTCGCCGTCGAGGCTGACCTCGACGTAAACCCGCAGCGGGTGCTGTCGGCGGCCCTCGGCCAGGGCCGCCGACACGGCCCGGCCGAGCGCGGTCACCAGCCGCGAGCTGTCGACCGAGTGCGCGGTGTGCGCCCAATCGGCCAGCGAACGCGCCTTATTCCGCTGGATCCGGCCCACCATGTGCCAGTGCATATCCCGCAAGTCATCTCGCGACGAAGCCGCAGCCAACCGAGCGACTTCCGCTACCTTCGCCGAAGCTTCCTGATCCCGAGATTCGCCAACGCCCCGACAACCCAATCGAGACAAAATCGCGACATCGGTTGCTGGAAAGAATTTGGTAATGGGAACAAGTTCAATTTCGCTGACATTGCGGCCGGCCGCTTCCGCGGCCACCGCAAGCCGCGATCGCACACCGGCCAACGCATGTGTCAATTCCGATTCGCGGTTGCCCCCGTTTGATCCGAGGCGCGACGCAACAACCGCCATGCGGTCATTCCATCCAGACCAGCGAAGCCAGCCGCCCGGTCGGCGCGTCCCGGCGATGACTGAACAGTGTCGAGTCGGCCACGGTGCAGCGCGAATCGATGTCGATCGCCGTGACGCCCAAATCCCGGAGCTGGCAAGCGATTCCGGCGCGAAGGTCGAGGCCGGGCGTGCCGGCCGCTGTGGTCGTGCGGCTGCCCGGCAGCGCCGCTTCGACCTCGTCGGCCATCTCCGCGGGCACTTCGTAGTTACGACCGCTGACCGCCGGGCCGAGCAGCGCCGAGATGTCGGCGGCCTGGGCGCCCAGGGCCAGCATCGCCTCCACCGCGCGAATGACCACCCCTCGCTGCGCACCGACACGACCCGCATGTGCGGCCCCGACCACGCCGGCGCGCGCGTCGGCCATCAACACCGGCACGCAGTCGGCGCTCACCACGGCCAGCGCCAGTCGGGGTGTGCTGGTCACCAACGCGTCGGTGTCGTCGACCGCTGAATCCCGCGGCCCGTCGATCACCTCGACTCGATCGCCGTGGACCTGATTCATCCACACCACCCGGTCGGTGCCGAGGCCAATCGCGGCGCCCAGCCGGGCCCGATTCGCGGCCACCGCCGAGGGGTCGTCACCCACATGGTCGCCCAGGTTGAAGGTGTCGAACGGTGGGGCCGAAACACCACCCGCGCGGGTGGTGGTCACCCGCCGGATGCGAACGCTCACGTGACCAGTATCCGGACTGCACTGCCTGCCAAAGGGCAGCGCCATCCGGCCGCGGCCAGTTTGTCGCGCACTGGCAAGCAAATTGAGACCCTCAGCGGCGCATGAAGGGTGGCACGTCGACGTCGTCGTCGTCGCCGCCAATGCTCAGCGTCGAGCCGTTGGTGTGCACTGGCACACTGACCGCGTCGACAGGCTCGAACAGCGTCGAGGTGAGCTTGCCCGCCCGCGCCGACTCGATCCGGTGCGCGCCGGTTTTCTCACCGGCGGTGCCGCCGACGACGGGCTTGCGGCCCGGGCCCGCGGCGTCGAAGCCGGCAGCGATGACGGTGACGCGCACCTCGTCGCCCAGCGAGTCGTCGATGACGGTGCCGAAGATGATGTTGGCTTCTTGGTGGGCGGCGTCCTGCACAAGCGAAGCCGCCTCGTTGATCTCGAACAGACCCAGGTCGCTGCCGCCGGCTATCGACATCAGCACGCCCTGCGCGCCCTCCATGGATTGTTCCAGCAGCGGCGAGTTAATCGCGATCTCGGCCGCCTTGAGCGCCCGACCCTCGCCGCGGGCCGAGCCGATGCCCATCAGTGCGGTTCCGGCACCGGACATGATGCCCTTGACGTCGGCGAAGTCGACATTGATCAGCCCCGGGGTGGTGATCAGGTCGGTGATGCCCTGCACGCCGTTGAGCAGCACCTCGTCGGCGCTGCGGAACGCATCCATCAGCGATACCGCGGCATCCCCCATCTGCAGCAGCCGGTCGTTAGGGATGACGATGAGGGTGTCGCAGCTTTCCCGCAGCGTGGTTATGCCGGATTCAGCCTGCGTGCCGCGGCGCTTGCCCTCGAACGAGAACGGCCGGGTCACCACGCCGACGGTCAATGCCCCCAGCTTGCGGGCGATGCTGGCGACGACGGGTGCCCCGCCGGTGCCAGTGCCGCCCCCTTCGCCGGCGGTGACGAAGACCATGTCCGCGCCGCGCAGCAGCTCTTCGATCTCGTCCTTGGCGTCTTCGGCGGCCCTGCGCCCGACCTCTGGGTCCGCTCCGGCGCCCAATCCGCGAGTGGAGTCGCGGCCGACGTCGAGCTTGACGTCGGCATCGCTCATCAACAGCGCCTGTGCGTCGGTGTTGATCGCGATGAACTCCACGCCCTTGAGGCCCTGTTCGATCATCCGGTTGACGGCGTTGACGCCGCCGCCACCGATACCCACAACCTTGATCACGGCCAAGTAGTTGTGCGGGGGGGTCATCATCAGTCTTCCTCCCTGGTGGGATTCGGTGTTTCGCCTGGCAAACCCTCAACCTCAACCATAGGCTTAGAGTTATGTCAAGTAGTTTCGCGCAACCAGAACGGTATGGGTACGACGCGCGCTAACCCCGCAGGCGCGCCGACGCGCGGTGCGCAAATTTTGGGCAATTTTCCGCCCCCGAGCGTCACGCCGGCGTGGCATTGGGCATCGGGCGACGCGCCGGCGTGACGCTCGCGGCGCAGCGGAGCGCGTTCGCGGGGTGACTTACTTCACGGTCGGCAGATCCGGGCTGGACACGTCGTAGGTCTTCCCGGGCTGCGTCAACAGCGCGGCGAGCTTTTCGGCCTTCTCCGCGGTGCGGTCGGTCGTCCCCCAGATCACCACTCGCCCGTCGTTCAGGGTGAGCGTGATCGAAGCCACCGACGGTGCCGCGATCCGGCCGACTTGCCCCCCGACCTCGGGGCGCAACGCGGTCAGCACCTGCAGCGCCGCCTTGGTCGTCGGGTCGGTCGGCCCGGGATTGGCGACATCGATGTAGGGCAGGCCCGGTGGCGGCTGCCCGGTCGCGAAGTCGACGCCGTCGCGGTCGAACAGGTGCGGGCCGTCCGGAAAATCCTTCATCGCCACGGGGACTCGCTCGACGATGGTGATGCGCAGGGCCGATGGATACTGACGCTGCACGCGCGCGCTGGCCACTCGCCGGATCGCCGCCACACGGTCGGCGACCTGGTCGGTGTTGATCTGCAGCAGCGGCGTTCCGGGCCGCACCCGCGCCGCGTCCAGGACCTCCTCGCGCGTCACCGCCCCGATGCCGGTGACGACGATGTCGCGCGCCGACATCGCGGGCGTGAAATACAGGATCAATCCGAGCCCCACCCCGACCAGGGCCAGCACCACGCTGACAAGGAGCATTTTCAAGCCCCGAACAACGCCCCGCGCAACGGGTTTCGGCTGGTTGACGATGCGTCCAGTGGCCCGGCGCTTGGCCTCGCGGCGATTGTCCTCGATGGCCCGGGCGCGAGCCTGCGCGGCACGGCGCTCGGCCCGTTCCCGACGGGCCCGCCGGCGTGGTCCCTCGAATTCGGCTTGCTCCGCCTGCCGTTCGGGGTCTTGGGCCTCGACGGCGACGGGCTCGGTGATCACGCTGTCGGCGTCGGAATCCTCGGTGGAGTCGGCCGCCAGGTCGGTGGGTGTGGCCCCCGTTTGTTCAGGGTTCGGCTCGGTCATTGCAGCACCCCCGGCCGGCCCGGCGCGCTGCGGTTGGCCCGCAACCGCAGCGCGGTCACGATCTCCGGCCCCAGGAGGGTCACGTCGCCCGCGCCCATCGTGACGATGACGTCGCCCGGGCCCGCGATCGCAGCCACCTCCTCGGCGACCGCCGAGAAATCCGGGAGGTAGCGCACCGGAACGCTGACGTGCTCGGCGACGCTGGCCCCGCTGACGCCGGTGAGCGGTTGTTCGCGAGCCCCGTACACGTCGAGGACGAAGACCTCGTCGGCGGCATCCAGCGCGCGACCGAACTCAGCAGCGAAAGCCTTTGTCCGCGAATATAAATGGGGCTGGAATACGACGATGCAGCGACCGTCGCCGCTCTCCTGTAGCACCGTGCGAACGGCCGCCAGCGTGGCGCTTATCTCGGTGGGATGGTGGGCGTAGTCGTCGAAGACGCGCACCAGAGAGTTCGGGGTCGGCCCATTTCCCGAGGTCCCTACCAGTTCGAATCGGCGCCGCACGCCTTCGAATCCCGCAAGCCCGTCGAGCACATCATCGACGGTCGCGCCGATCTCTATCGCCGCCAGCAGGGCGCCGAGCGCATTGAGCGCCATATGCCGGCCCGGCACCGACAGCCGCATCACGCGCGGATGAGATTCGCCGGCCAGTTGGATGTGCGCGACCGCCTCGGTGCCGTGTTGCTCCCACGACAACAGCCCGGCGGCCAAATCCTCATCCCGCTGATCGGCGGAGCCATATCGCAGCACCCGTATTCCCAGCTCGGCGGTGCGTTGGGCCAGGGCGGCCGCTCCCGGGTCGTCGATGCACACGACCAGGGCTCCGCCCGGGGCCAGCCGCTCCACGAACGAGTCGAAGACCTCGATGTAGGCGTCGGCGCTGCCGTAAAAGTCCAGGTGATCGGTCTCGATGTTGGTGACCACCGCGACGTTGGGCGTGTACTCCAACAGGGAGCCGTCGCTTTCGTCGGCCTCGGCGACGAAGCAGTCGCCGCTGCCGTGGTGGGCGTTGGTGCCGGCCTCCCCCAGCTCCCCGCCGACCGCGAAAGACGGGTCCCGCCCGCAGTGCTGCAGGGCCACGATCAGCATGGACGTCGTCGTCGTCTTACCGTGCGTGCCGGTGACCATCAGCGTGGTGCGCCCGTCCATCAGCCTGGCCAGCACCGCCGGCCGCAAAACCACCGGGATGCCGCGCCGGCGGGCCTCGACGAGCTCGGGGTTGGTCTTCGGGATGGCCGCGTGGGTGGTGATGACCGCCGTGGGGCCGCCGGGCAACAGGTCCAACGACGACGCGTCGTGCCCGATCCGGATCGACGCCCCCCGGGCCCGCAGGGCGTGCACACCGCGCGACTCCTTGGCGTCGGATCCGGATACCAGGCCACCCCGGTCCAGCAGGATGCGTGCGATGCCGGACATTCCGGCTCCCCCGATGCCGACCATGTGGACGCGCTGCAGCTCGGGCGGTAGCTGTTCGGCGCTCACGGCAGTCCCTCCCCGGCCGCCGCCCGTTGGCGCTCCCGCGCGATGTCCAACGCCGCCTGGGCCACCTGGCGCGCGGCGTCCCGATGTCCCACCCGCGCAGCGGCCGCGGTCATCGCCGCCAGCCGCGGGGGGTCGGTGAGCAGGCCACTCACCTGCTGGGCGACCGCGCCCGGCGTCAGAGCGGCATCGGCGACCAAGGTGCCGCCACCGGCGTTGACCACCGGCAGCGCGTTGAGCCGCTGCTCACCGTTGCCGATCGGAAGCGGCACATAGATCGCCGGCAGGCCGACGGCCGAGACTTCGGCGACCGTCATCGCCCCCGACCGGCAGATCGCCAGATCGGCGGCGGCGTAGGCCAGGTCCATCCGGTCGAGATAGGGCACCGCCACGTAGGGCGGGTCACCCTGTTGAGGTTCACGCAGCTCGAGGGTGTTCTTGGGCCCGTGCGCGTGCAGCACGGACACACCCGCGGCGGCCAGATCGGCGGCCGCGCCGGAGACGGCCCGGTTGAGGGACACCGCGCCCTGCGAACCACCGAACACCAGCAATACCCGGGCGTCGTCGGCGAAGCCGAAGTGCTTGCGGGCTTCGGCGCGCAACGCCGCACGGTCCAGCGTGGTGATGGCCGCCCGCACCGGGACTCCGACGACCTCGGCGCCCCGCAGGCCGCAATCCTGCACCGCGGAGAGCACCCGGTCCGCGCGGCGGGCGCCGACGCGATTCGCCAGCCCGGCGCTGGCGTTGGCCTCGTGAATCACCACCGGGATACGGCGCCTCCGACGCCTGGGAAGGCCCGGTATTCCGAGGGCGGCTAGATACGCCGGCAATGCCACATACCCACCGAAACCGATCACCACGTCGGCGTCGACGGCGTCGAGCACCGCGCGGGTCTCCCGGGCGGCGCGCCTGACCCGCGGGGGCAGTCGCGCCAGGTCGCCGTTGAGCTTCCGCGGCAGCGGCACAGGAGTGATGAGCTCGAGGTGGTAACCGCGCTCCGGCACCAGCCTGGTCTCGAGCCCGCGCGGGGTGCCCAGGGCGGTGATTTTGACGTGCGGATCCAGCGCGCTGAGCGCGTCGGCGACGGCCATCGCGGGCTCCACGTGGCCGGCCGTGCCGCCGCCGGCGAGCACGATCGACACGGTGGAATTGACCGCTGACGTGGAATTGACCGCTGATGCGGCACCGGCGGGCGGGGGGCTTGCCCCCAGCCCGCCGGCCGGCTGTTTGATCGTGCCGTTCACCCGTAACGCTGACCTTCCAATGCGCGAGCTCGCCGTGTCGGACGCCGGCCGGCTCCCTGGCTGGCATAGCTGTGGCCAGATCCATGATGCCTTCCCTGCGAGCGGGCCGTACCCGCAGACTGGCGAGCCGGCCGGGGAGCCTTGCGGGCGGGCGCCGGGGGGGATTTCCGGGCCGCCTTGGCTTTGGCGGGCTGCGGGCCCACCCGCTTGCGGTCGCGGAACACCTCCAGACGGCTCGCGACATACGGCTGGGGCAACGGCAGCCGCAACAGCCGGTTCACCTTGTCGTCGCTCCCGGCGCGCAGCGCGGCCACCGCCTCGGGTTCATGTCGCGCCGCGTTGACCATGATGCCTATCATGAAAAGTGTTGCGGCCGTGGATGTCCCGCCGGCGGAGATGAGTGGCAGCTGGAGACCGGTCACCGGCAGCACGCCGATCACGTAGCCGATGTTGATGAAGGCCTGCCCGAGAATCCACATGGTCGTGGTGGCGGTGACCAACCGCAGGAACGGGTCGGCCGACCGGCGGGCGATGCGCATCCCGGTGTAGGCGAACAGCCCGAACAGAGCCAGCAGGCCGAACGCGCCGACAAAGCCCAGCTCCTCGCCGATGATGGCGAAGATGAAGTCGTTGTGCGCGTTGGGCAGGTAGTTCCATTTGGCGACGCCCTGGCCGAGGCCGTCGCCGAAGATGCCGCCGTGGGCCAGCGCGAATTTCGCCTGCCGGGCCTGGTAGCCGGTGTCCTGCGGGTCGTTCTCGGGGTTCATCCAGGACCGCACCCGGTCCGAGCGGTAGCCGGCGGACATCGCCAGAACCGCTCCCGCGACGAAGACCGCGAACAGCGAGGTGCCGAAAACGCGCAGCGGTAGCCCGGCGTACCACAGCAAGGCCAGCAGGATGATGCCCAGCGAGACCGTCTGGCCGAGGTCGGGCTGGGCCACGATCAATGCCAGCGCGATGACCGCGGCCGGAACCAACGGAATCAGCATCTCCCGCAGCGAGGCCCGCTCCATGCGCCGCGCCGCCAGCAGGTGCGCACCCCAGATGACGAACGCGATCTTCGCCAGCTCGGAGGGCTGCATCGAGAAGCCCGCGATCACGAACCACTTACGAGAGCCGTTGGCCAGGTTGCCGATTCCGGGAACGAGCACCAGCACCAGCAGGATGATGGTGACCACGTACCCGGTGAAGGCGACGCGCCGGATGAACCGCACCGACACCCGCATCGCCAAATAGGCGGCGATGACCCCGATGACCGTCCACAGCACCTGCTTGCCGAAAATCACCCACGCCGACCCGTCGGCACCGTACGACCGCACGCCCGAGGCGGACAGCACCATGATCAGGCCGAGCGTCGTCAGCAATCCGGCGATGGCGATAATCAGGTGAAACGAGGTCATGGGCCGGCCCAGCCAGGCGCCGAACCGGCTGCGCAAGCCGCTCACCTGGGCCGTGACCCGAGGTTTCGCGGCCTTGGCCTCACCCGACGTGTCGCCGGTTTCAAAAGCGTCGGTCGAGGCCTCAGCTTCCGGGGCGTCCGGGGCGTCCGGGGCGTCCGAGGCCGCGTCCTCGCCCTGCTCGGGCGCGGCGGGCTCGTCGCTCCCCTTGCCCCGGCCCTTGCCCCGGCCCTTGTCCCGTCCCAGGAGCCGGGTCAGCGCGTTACCCACGCGCACCTACCGGATCGCCGCACGCACGGCGGCCGCGAATGCGTCGCCGCGGTCGGCGTACCCGGTGAACTGGTCGAACGACGCGCCGGCCGGCGCGAGCAGCACCGTGTCGCCTGGCTTTGCCAAGTCCCGGGCCGCGGCCACGGCCGCGGTCATGACGCGAGTTCCGAGATCCCCTCCGGAATGTCTCACTTCCGTAACATCTGCACCAGAAACCTCAGGAGTCGCATGCATACCAGCATCCTCGCCTGTCACAACCTGGACGACGGGGACATCCGGCGCGTGTCGCGATAACGCCTGTGCAACCTGCGCGCGATCTCGGCCGATGAGCACCGCGCCGACCAGCCGGGACGCCATCCTGGCGACCTCGGCGTCGACGGACGTGCCCTTCAGCAAACCGCCGGCGACCCACACCACTCGTGGATAGGCCAGCACCGACGCCTGGGCGGCGTGCGGGTTGGTGGCCTTGGAATCGTCGACGTAGGTGATTCCGTCGGCGACGGCCACGACCTCGGCCCGGTGCCTGCCCACCCGGAACGAGGTGATCGCCGTCCCGATTGCCTCAGGAGGCACGCCGACGCTGCGAGCCAGCGCCGCGGCGGCCAGGGCGTCGAGCACTCCGACGGGACCGGGCACCGGTATCGACTCGGCCGGCAGGAGCGCCAGGTCGTCGGCAAAGGCGCGGTCAACCAGTTGGCCGTCGCGCACGCCGAGTTCGCCCGCGGCCGGTTCACCGAGCCGGAAGCCGACCCGCACCGGCGCCGCCGCGCTGGGCAGCAACGCGGCGGCCCGGGCGTCGTCCAGCCCCACCACCGCCACCCGACCGTCGAGCGCCCGCGCCTTCGCGGCGGTGTATTCGGCCATCGTGGCGTGCCAGTCGAGGTGGTCTTCGGCGATGTTCAGCACCACACCTGCCTCGGGCCGCAGCGAGGGCGCCCAGTGCAGCTGAAAACTCGATAGCTCGACGGCCAGCAGGTCGGCGGGCTGGTCTAAGACGTCGAGCACGGGGCTGCCGATGTTGCCGCACAACAGGCTGCTTTGCCCGCCGGCGGTCAACATGGCGTGCAGCATCGACGTCGTCGTCGTCTTGCCGTTCGTCCCGGTCACGACCAGCCAGCGACGTGGCGGCCCGTAGTGGCCCGCGGCGTCGAGCCGCCAGGCCAACTCCACGTCACCCCAGATGGGCACGCCCGCCGTCGCCGCGGCGGCCAGCAGCGGCGTGGCCGGTGAGAAACCGGGGCTGGTGACCACCAGGGCGTATTCGGAGATCTGCCGCGCGGCCGTCGACGCGGTTGCGGTCGCCACACCGTTCTCGGCGTACTGACGCAGCGTGGCCGGGTCGTCGTCGCACAGGGTCGGCGCCGCACCGAATCGGGTCAGGGCCGCCAGCACCGCCCTGCCGGTCACGCCGCCGCCGGCGACCAGCACGGGCGCGCCCGGCGCCAAGGGGGCCAAGGGGTTACGACCGCTCATTACGCACCGTTCGCGGTTAGCCACTCACCGTAGAACAAGGCGACGCCCAGGCCGCAGGTGATCGCGGTGAGGAGCCAAAAGCGGATGATCACCGTGGTTTCGGCCCAGCCGACCAGTTCGAAATGGTGGTGGAAGGGCGCCATCCGGAACATCCGGCGCCCGGTGGTGCGAAAGGACAGGATCTGCAGCACAACCGAGGTGACCTCGGCGACGAACAGCGAACCCAACACGACGGCGAGGACCTCGGTGTGGCTGGTGACCGACAGGCCCGCGATGATGCCGCCCAGCGCCAGTGACCCGGTGTCACCCATGAAGATCTTGGCGGGCGCGGCGTTCCACCACAAAAAGCCGATGCAGGCACCGGCGGTGGCGGCCGCGATGAGTGCGAGGTCCAGCGGATCGCGCACGTTGTAGCAGCCCCGGGCGAACGTGGGGACGCACGCGTTGCGGTACTGCCAGAAGGTGATCAACACGTAGGCGCCGGTGACCATGGCCATGGCGCCGGCGGCCAGGCCGTCCAGGCCGTCGGTGAAGTTCACCGCGTTGGACCAGGCGCTGACGACCACCACGCAGAACAGCACGAACAGCGGGGTAGCCAGAGTCACGGTGGCGATTTCGCGCACGTAGGACAGGTTCGCGCTGGCCGGGGTCAGGCCGTTGGCGTTGCGGAACTGCAGGACCAGCACACCAAACAGCACCGCTGCGACGATCTGGCCGACCGTCTTGGCCGTCTTGTTCAACCCGAGGTTGCGCGACCTGCGGATCTTGATCAGGTCGTCGAGGAACCCGACGCCGCCCAGCACGGTGGCCAGGCCCAGCACCAGCAGGCCCGAGGCCGAGATGCCCTCCCCGTCGAACGCCAGCCCCGCTATGTGCGTACCCAAGTAACCCGCCCAGATGCCGGCCAGAATCGCGACACCGCCCATCGACGGCGTGCCGCGTTTCATGTGGTGGCTGGGCGGGCCGTCCTCACGGATCTGGTGGCCGAACCCCTGCTTGGTGAACAGCCGGATCAGCGCAGGGGTCAGCAGGATGGACACGGTCAGCGCGATGGCGACGGCGACGAGGATCTGTCTCACGCGCGGGCCCCGCCGACAGCGTCGTCCGAGGCCAGCGCATCGGCCACCGCCCCGAGGCCGGCGGCGTTCGACGCCTTGACCAGGACGACGTCACCGGGCCGCACCTCGGCCCGCAACAACGCCAGGGCGGCGTCGCCGTCGGGCACGCTCACGGCCCCTCTATCACCGGAAGCGCCCCATGAGCCCTCCATGACCGCTCCGTGGTGCATGGCGCTCATCGACCTCCCGGTTCCCACGACAACGAGTCGAGACACATCTAAGCGCACCGCGAGCCGGCCGATGCGATCGTGCTCGGTTATCGCGTCTTCACCGAGTTCGGCCATCTCGCCGAGCACCGCCCAGCTGCGCCGGGCGCTCGGGCCCCGCTTGTTCTTGTCATGAGCCCCGCCGTGGGCGATCCAGGCCAGGGCCTGCAGCCCGGCCCGCATCGAGTCGGGGTTGGCGTTGTAGGCGTCGTCGATCACCGTGACGCCGTCGGCGCGGGTGGTCACGTGCATCCGGTGCCGCGACACCGGCCCCGCTCCGGACAGCGCGGCGGCCACCTGCTCGACGCCGGCGCCGCATTGCAGCGCGACCGCGCCGGCGCACAGCGCGTTGGTGACCTGATGGTCGCCGTACACGCTGAGCTGCACCTCTATTTCCACGGGGCCGCGCACGTCCATCGCGTGCAGGGTAAAGCCCGGCCTGGCCAATTCGTCGAGCGACACTCCTTCGGCCCAGACGTCGCTGGGCCCGGATTCGGTTTGGGCGGCGCGGCTGACCCGGACCACCCGGGCCGCGGTGACCGCGGCCATCGCCGCCACGACCGAGTCGTCGACGTTGAGGATGACCACACCTGATGACGGAACAGCTTGTGCCAGTTCGGCTTTGGTCCGTGCGATGGCTTCGCGGGAGCCGAACTCGCCCAGGTGCGCGGTACCGACGTTGAGGACAACGCCGATCGCCGGCGGGGCGATGTCGGCCAACGCGGCGATGTTGCCGGGATGGCGTGCCGACATCTCGAGAATCAGGTAGTCGGTGCGCCGCGTCGCGCGCAACACCGTCCAGGGATGACCCAGCTCGTTGTTGAACGACCCGGGCGGGGCCACTACCTCGCCCATGGGCTCGAGCACGGCCGCAACCAGGTCTTTGGTGGAGGTCTTTCCCGACGAGCCGGTGATCCCGATGATAGTGAGCCCGCCCGCCACCAGCTCGGCGGCCACCACCTTGGCGAGCTTGGCCAGCGCGGCCAGCACCGCCGCGCCGGAGCCGTCCGCGTCGTGCTCGAGCACCCCGGCCAGCCCGCCCTCGGTTCTGCCGCCGCCCGGTTTTGGGGGCACGACGACCGCGGGCACGCCGACCGGCCGGGCCGCCAGCACTGCGACCGCGCCGGCCGCCACGGCGGAGCCCGCGTACTCATGGCCGTCGGAGCGCACTCCCGGCAGCGCCAGGAAGAGTCCGCCCGGGCCGACGGCCCGCGAGTCGAATTCGACGGTGCCGGTGACGTGGAGTTCCGCGGCGGCCTGCGGCGAGATGTCGGCCAGCGTGCCGCCGACGATTTCGGCGATTTGGGCAACGGTCAGGTCGATCATCGCTGAGTCCTCAGCGCCTTCAAGGCGCTAGCCAGCTCGACCCGGTCGTCGAACGGGCGGACCTCTCCGGCGCCGCGCTGCCCGGTTTCGTGGCCTTTGCCGGCGATCACCACCACGTCACCCGGGCCGGCCCAGGCCACCGCGTGCCTGATCGCCTCGCGCCGGTCGGCGATCTCGACCACGCGAGCGGCACCGCCGCCTTCGGCCGCCCCCGACAGGATCTCGCGGCGGATCGCCGCGGGATCCTCGCCCCGCGGGTTGTCGTCGGTGACGACGACCAAATCGGCCAGCTGGGCGGCGATCTCGCCCATCGGCCCGCGCTTGCCCGGGTCGCGCTCGCCGCCGGCGCCGAACACCACGGCCAGCCGGTGATCCGGCTGCAGCAGGGTGGTGAGCACCGCGCGCAACGCTTCCGGCTTGTGGGCGTAGTCGACCAGCGCAAGAAAATCCTGGCCGCGGTCGATCTCTTCCAGCCGACCGGGCACCCGTGTTTGCAGTAAGCCCGGTGCCGCCTGCTCCGGGGAGACCCCGATGGAGTCGAGAATCGCCAGTGCGACAAGGCAATTGGCGACGGTGTAGCTGCCCGGCATCCGGATGCCGACCCGGTGGTGCCCGCCGGCGGGGTCCACGACGGTGAAGTTCTGTCCGCCGGCGCCCATCGGTGCGGCGTCGAAGGCGCGCCAGTTGGCGGGTTGGTCGGCGGTGCTGACGGTGATCGCGTCGCCCGCTCGGGCGGCCATGGCACGCCCGGCGTCGTCGTCGATGCACACCACGACGCGGCGGGCGCGCAGCGGCGAGCCGGGGTCGAACAACAAGGCCTTCGCCTCGAAGTAGTCGGCCATGCTGGGGTGAAAGTCGAGGTGGTCCCGGGACAGGTTGGTGAAACCGCCGACCGCGAAGTTGGTGCCGTCCACCCGCCCGAGTGTCAGCGCGTGGCTGGAAACCTCCATGACCACGGTGTCCACACCGCGTTCGGCCATCGCGGCGAACATCGCCTGCAGGGCGGGAGCCTCCGGCGTGGTCAGCGCGCTGGGGATGTCCGCGCCGTCGATGCGGATGCCGACGGTGCCGATCAACCCGGGCGTGCGCCCGCCGGCGCGCAGACCGGACTCGACCAGATACGTCGTGGTCGTCTTGCCGGACGTTCCCGTGATCCCGACGACCGTCACCCGCTCCGACGGGTTCCCGTACACCGTGGCGGCCAGGCCGCCGAGCACCCCGCGGGGGTCCGGATGCACCAGCGTCGGCACGGTGTGGGCCCGGGTGGCCATCTCGGCGACCCCCGCGGCGTCGGTGAGCACCGCGACGGCACCGCCTTGGATCGCGTCGCCGGCATACCGGGCGCCGTGCGTGGACGAGCCGGGGAGCGCCGCGAACAGGTCACCGGGCAGCACGTCCTGGGCTCGCAGGGTGACGCCGGTGACCGGCACGTCGGGGACGGCCACACGGCCATTGGAGCTGTCGGCCAACACCGCCCCGATCTGCGCCGCCAGCGCAGGCAGCGGCACGCCCTTGCCGGCGCTGGGACGCAACCCAGTGGGCACGGACACCACTTCTTCTCACACCTCCGTCCCACGCGTGATCCCCATGATCGGCGATGACACCCTACCTAGCCATACCCGGCCGGGAGGTGTTCTGTGCGCGCGGCCGGGGGGATCGTGCCCTTAGGTGGCCTGCAACGTCAGCGGCGGACCCGGATCCGGTGACAGCGGCACGTTCTCACGCTGCATCAGCCAGCCCGCGATGTTGTGGAACAGCGGCGCC
>Ga0318538_10000152_pt1 | contig 15769 bp, 12 predicted proteins | sample GRESIP166b4f23_FD_202504 | JGI IMG/M metagenome (GOLD analysis project Ga0318538, IMG submission 202504) | Tropical soil microbial communities from Luquillo Experimental Forest, Puerto Rico - GRE.SIPMG.166b4f23 | ecosystem: Environmental > Terrestrial > Soil > Tropical forest > Bulk soil...
ACGACAGGTTGCGACAATTGACGCACAGCCTCTGGGAGCGCGGCCATTGCCTCCTGGAAACGCATTCGGTCCAGCGCCGGGGCGGTGGCCTCAGGCACGTTGGGCCCGAAGTCCCGCATGTCGATTCCGGCGCAAAAGCCGCGCCCGGAGCCGGTGAGCACAACGGCGTGGACAGACGGGTCGGCAGCCAAATCGCCTAGGGCCTGGCCCAATTCGGTCTGCATGACCTCGTTGATCGCGTTGAGGCGCTCCGGGCGGTTCAGACGCACGACGACGACGCCGGGGCGCGGCCGGTCGAGTTCCAGAGTGCTCGGCATGGCCACAATCGTAATTCTCGCCCCGTGTCAGATCGGCGGCGCACAAGGGATCGGGGAAAAGTGTGGTCCCTCCGAGCGGCGTGAGACTCAGTCGAAGTTGGTGCCGCCGGTGAGCTGTTCCCATTTCGCGATCTCGGCCGCGCGCGCGTCTGCGACGTAGCGATAAAGGCCTAGAGCGTCGGGGCCGAGGAGCAGGAATCCCGGCGGCTCGCTCGACTCGACGGCCGCAATGATCGCCGACGCGGCCTTGGCGGGGTCGCCGGCCTGGTTGCCGTCCATGGTGTCGTTTTCCTTGCGGCGCTGCCCGGCGGTGGCCGCGTAGTCGTCGATGACCGTGGCCGACTGCACGAGCGAGCGGCCGGCGAAGTCGGTGCGGAACGCGCCGGGCTCAACGACCGTCACCGAGATGCCCAGCGGCGCGAGCTCACCGCGCAGGGCTCCGCTCATCCCTTCGATGGCGGCCTTGGCCGCCGAGTAGTACCCGGAACCCACCGGGGTCACAGCTGCGCCAATCGAGGAGATGTTGACGATCGCGCCGCTGCGGCGCGCCCGCATGCCGGGCAGGACGGCCTTGATCATCGCAATCGTGCCGAAGAAGTGTGTCTCGAACAGCGCCCGGACGTCGGCGTCCTCACCCTCCTCGACGGCGGCGCGGTAGCCGTAGCCCGCGTTGTTGACCAGTACGTCCGGGCCGCCGAACCGCTCGTCGGCCCGCTGCACTACCCGGGCGACCTGCGCGGGATCGGTGACGTCTAGGGCGATGGGAAGCACGCGCTCCGGGGTGGAGTCGGCCAGGTCGGCGACCTTCGCGACGTCGCGTGCCGTCACGACGGCATTGTGCCCGGCTCCGATGACGGCCTCGGCGAGCGCGCGGCCGAGCCCCGTCGAGCAGCCGGTGATAAGCCAGGTGGTCATAGGAAAAGAGAAGCCTCGTTTCGCTCGCGGCGCAACATGCACTGTGAAATCTGTTGTGAGCCGGGCTTGGCGGCACAGTGATCGATCGCTGCCGGCGATGGCTCGCACGGGACCGGTTCTGTGGCACGCAACATGTGAGGAATGGCATTGCAAGCGAGGACTTTAGACCCTGACGCGATCATCACATTGAAGTAGACGTTAAGGGTGCTGGCCTGCCATTGCGTGGCCAGAGCAGGAGGCACTACGAATGCCTATCGTCGGTCCTTGTTCGAGTCCCTGGTGGTTGCAAACCGCCCCGGGCGATACGAACTGTGAACCTTCCAGCTATCCGATGACGATCGCGATCGGCCGTGCTAACCGGTTTTCGCATGCGCCGGCGCCAGTGCCCACGAAGGAGGTCGTGACATGAAGCGTGTTGTCATCGATCATTTTGGCGGCCCCGAGGTTGTAAGCGTTATAGAAGACGACGATCCTCAGCCGCGTCCGGGCGAGGTCCGCGTAAACGTTCTGGCCTCGGGCGTTTCACTCAGCGATGCGCAGATGCGCGCCGGCACCTATCTCGGTGGCCCGAAGCCACCGTTTACGCCTGGATACGAATTGGTGGGGGTGGTCGATCAGCTGGGCCCGGGCTGCACCAGGCTCCGTGCGGGAGATCGTGTCGGTGTGCTGACGCAATGGGGCGCCAACGCAGAACGTGTCTGCATTCCGGAGAAGTACGCAGTCGAGGTTCCCGACGACCTCGATCCGGCAGAGGTCGTCAGCCTGGTTTTCACATATATGACCGCATACCAGATGCTGCACCGTTCGGCGAAGGCGAAGCAAGGGGAGACGTTGCTTGTGCACGGTGCGGCCGGCCGGGTGGGCACCGCGGTTCTTGAGCTCGCGGCGGTGGCGCGCCTGCACACCTACGGGACGGCCTCAGCCCACGACCGCGCCGCCGTCGAGCGGCTCGGCGCGGTGGCCTTCGACTATCGCAGCGAAGACTTCCTGGCCAAGGTCCGCGAGCTGACCGGCGACGGTGTGGACATCGTGCTTGACCCGTTCGGTGGCACGTTGGGTCTGCGCTCGTTCCGTGCGTTGCGGCCCGGCGGAAGGCTTGTCATTTACGGCCGCCAAAACACCCTGTCGCAGGGCCGCAAGAATTGGCCGGGGGTATTCGAATGGTACATGGGAACCGCCGCCGTTGCAGCATGGGGCCTGCTGTCGCCGCGCCGGCGGGTGCTTGCCTACCGGGTCCAGAAACTGCGCATCCATCATCAGGATTGGTTCCGAGAGGACTTCACCGTCCTGCTCGAGTTGCTTCGGCGCGGTGACATCCATCCGGTGGTGGCCGAGCGCCTGCCGCTGGCCGACGCTCGCAAGGCGCACGAGTTGCTCGAGCGCACAGCGGCGAGCGGAAAACTCGTGCTTGTACCCTAGTCGAGGATGTTTCGGAGATGCGCTATCTGCCGATCGCCGAGCACGGCCTAGTCGGCGATTTGCACACAGCGGCGCTGGTCGGTACGAACGGGACGATCGACTGGTATTGCTGCCCTCGATTCGATTCCCCGAGCGTCTTCGCCGCGATCCTCGACGCCGACCGCGGAGGCCACTTCCGCATTTCGCCCGACTCCGACGGCTGGAGCTCCAAGCAGCTTTACCTGCCTGACACCAACGTGCTCATCACGCGGTTCCTCATGCCCGAAGGGGTGGCAGAGGTGCAGGACTTCATGCCCCCGGCGCGCATCGGCGAGCGAGCACACCGTCACCGCATAATCCGCCGGGTGCTCGCTGTGCGGGGAAAGATGCACTTTCTGGTCGACATCACGCCCCGTTTCGACTACGCCCGCATCCACCACCAGGCGGCACTTACCCCGCACGGCGCCCTGTTCTGCTCTCCGGATCTGCAGGTCAGCGTCTCGGCGCCCTGCCCGCTGAAGATCGTCGACGGTACCGACGTCCGCGCGCGGTTTGATGTTCGGGCTGGAGAGTCGGCCACCTTCGTGCTCGAGCGGATTGCGCGCGGCGAGATGCCGCCGGCATATTCCGATGCCGACATCACCGCCGAGTTCGAGGCCACCGTCGCGTTCTGGCGAGGCTGGCTACAGCGCTCCCGCTACAGCGGGCGCTGGCGTGAGATGGTTCATCGCTCGGCGCTCACGCTGAAGCTGCTCACCTATGCGCCTACCGGCGCGATCGTTGCCGCCCCGACCACGAGCTTGCCGGAATGTCTTGGTGGCGAAAGGAACTGGGACTACCGCTATACGTGGATGCGGGACGCCGCATTCACGCTTTACGCACTGCTCACTCTCGGATTCAGCGAGGAGGCCGCGGCATTCCTGCAATGGCTGCAGGGGCGCTTTCGCCAAGCCGAGGACGAGAGAGGGCCACTGCAGATCATGTACGGCATCGACGGGCGGGAGGATCTACCCGAAGAGGAGTTGCCGCATCTGGAGGGCTACCGGGGCTCGGCACCAGTCAGGATCGGCAACGGGGCGGCGAGCCAGCTGCAACTCGACGTCTACGGCGAGCTCATGGACTCCGTCTATCTCTGCAACAAGCACGGGCTGCCGATCTATCACGACGGATGGGTCGAGCTCACCCGCAACCTCGAATGGCTAATCGACCACTGGGACCAGCCCGACGAAGGGATTTGGGAGCAGCGCGGCGGTCGCCGACACTACACCTACTCCCGGCTGATGAGCTGGGTCGCGTTCGAGCGCGCAATTCGGGTGGCCCTCCAACGTGGCCTACCGGCCGACCTTCAGCGATGGAGCGCGGTCCGGGACCGGATCTACAACCAGATCATGGACCGCGGCTGGAACCCCCGCCGTCGGGCCTTCGTTCAGCACTACGACACCGACGTGCTCGATGCCTCGTTGCTGATCATGCCGTTGTGCAAGTTCATCACGCCTACCGACCCGCGCTGGATCTCCACACTCGACGCCATCACCGCCGAGCTGGTTTCCGACAGTCTCGTCTACCGGTACAACGTGCACTCGACGCCCGACGGACTAGCCGGCGGGGAGGCAACCTTCTCGATGTGCTCCTTCTGGTGGGTCGAGGCGCTCGCTCGGGCCGGACGGCTCGACGAGGCTCGGCTGGCTTTCGAGAAGATGCTTACCTACGCAAATCATGTGGGGCTGTATTCGGAGGAGATCGGCCCAACGGGCGAGCAACTCGGCAATTTTCCGCAGGCTTTCACCCACCTGGCCCTAATTAGCGCCGCCTACAACCTGGACCGCCGGTTGGCCGGCTCGGGACGACCTACGCTGTTGCCATGAAGCGGTTGTCGAGCCTGGACGCGCCGTCCTGACTCGCCGAAACCCATACCCGCCCAATGCATGTCGGCGGCCTGTCGGCGGAGTGCCGAATTCAGGTTCGCAAGACGTCAGACAGTTCCATGGCCCTGCTCATTCCGGACGGGTCAGCGAGGCAGGTGCCTCTACACCGCTTTAATGTGTCCGCTCGAGCCGGAAAGTGCGCCTGAAGCCAGCCGGTTGCGTCGTCAATGTCACCTCGACCGCGCCACCGGGGGCCACGACGTAGCGCTCCTCGACATCCGGTCCGTCATTCCACCGGCCGACCGGCTGGCGCCCGAGGTCGTCCCGGTCGTGGAGGGCCGGGTCGAAGGGGAAGAGGACCGGATCGTAGGGCGTCACGTCCCCATCCGGACGGCCGTTGACCAGGCGGCTGCACTCCACAAACCGGAAGCGTCCGATGTTGTGTGCCGCTCGGTAGGTCCGCTTGACCACCAGCGGGGTCTGGCCATCGGGCGGCAGCGAGACGTCCTTGCACACGATCGGGTCGAAGACCACGCCGGCGCCGGCTTCTGCCTCGCGGAAGACACCGAAATTCCGCGAGAAGCGTTCGGACAGCGCGAAGCCGGCCTCCTTGTCCAGGAAGACCGCCAGCCCGATGGCCGTCGCCGCAAACGGGTGCGGCGAGCGCTTCACCCGCTTATCGCCGAACGTCGTGCGCAACATCCGGGAAATCAGCGGGAAGGCCCCGGCACCGCCTACCACGTAGATGCCCGCGACCTCGGACCACGTCACGTCGCACAGGACGCGATCGAGCAATTCGGTCGTCTTGTCGACGAGCGGCGCACACGCCGAGTAGACGTCGTCGACAGCGCAGGAGAACGGGGGCCGGTCCACGGCGGAAAGGTCAGCCAGGAAGCGCCGTGTCTGCGGCCCAATCGCCTCCTTGCGAGCAACGCACTCCTCTCTCAGCACGTCGCGCGTGGCGGGATCCGTCTGTTGCAGGTTCGACCGGGAGAGGACGAGCTCGAGGATCGCCTCATCGAAGTCGTCGCCGCCGAGACGCTGGATGCCCTCGCTGATCACCACTTCGTGCGCGTGGCCGGTCATCTTCAGAAGCGAGGCGTCGAAGGTGCCCCCGCCGAGGTCGTAGACGAGCACGTACTCGCGTTTGGCTGTGATCGTGGATCGGTACCGATGGGCATATTCCAGGCTCGCGGCCGAAGGCTCGTTCAGCAGCGCGACGATGTGGAAACCGGCCGCCACGAAGGCGTCCAGTGTCAGGAGGCGCTGGGCGCTGGACGCATTGGCCGGCACGCTGATCGCGGCCTCGAGGGTCTCCCCCGGCGCAAGGCCGGCGTTCGAGCGACGCTGTAGGTCGCTTTTCAGCTGGGCCAGAAAGCCGGTGAGCAGATCGGCGAGTAGATGGTTACGGCCGGCCAGGTTCACTTCGGTTTGCGGCCCGGCCTCGGTGAGGAGCCGTTTGAACGATCGCAGTACCGACCAACCCGGATCGTGGCGGACGGCGGCCGCATCCGCGCCGAATCGCAATTCTCCGGCCGCGTTGGCGGCGATGATCGACGGCCAGGTGTCCAGGCCGTCGAAGGAGACGACCGGATAGTTGCCCCTGTCGACGGCGGCGACGACGGTGTGGGTGGTGCCGAAGTCGATACCGACTCGCATCGCGCAATTTTAGGACTGTGACGCGGATTTCGACACGACCTCTTTACGCGGCGTGCCGCCTGTGCGGTCAATCCTCGAAATGGCGCTCGTAGTCGCTACGCTCGAGCCACCACTGCAGGTTGTACATCCCCGTTGCGAACATCACCATCACGACAGCGGAGCCGCCGGCGACGACAACGTTCATAACCTGTCCATTTCGCGTGCCATGAGGGCGTTCTCGAGGAATCCGTAGCGCCTGGGCTCGTACGTTGGCCGCGGGCGTGCCGCATCCGTTGAGGTCGCGAACATCCGCCGCATGATGGCGGCGAACCGGTCGCCGATGCTCTCGCGACGCACCCCCACAGCGGCTGCGGTGCTGAAGAGCACCTGCTGCGTGCTGATCAGCACCTCGGTGGAGGGCGCCTCAGCCGAGGGTGCAGCCGGCGGCGCGGTCGTGAGTGGTTGAGGCATGGGCTCGTCGACGGGATTGACTGTGCTGGGGAGTCCGGTTGCTGAAGTGAACATTTCGTTTACCTTCTTTGCGGTTTTGCTCCGTTGAACAGGCAGTTCGGCCGTTGGTGTCACCAACGTACGGCGACGATCATCCCTGGGGATGCGTAGTTGACTACCTGTTCCTGCGCGCCACTGCGCGCAGCGACCTAGGTATATCGGCGACGGTCAGTGGCGCGGCGTTGATGCGGCCCGGGCGTCCCACTGTTTTTGCAATCCCCGCTCACCAGCCGTGGGGATCAAACCGGCGGGCGCGAACCTTTTCGACGGCACCGGGTCGTCCTCGGTCAATGGTCTACCGCCGCCGCGAATTGCCCTGAGCGCGACGATAATTCCCGCGACGAACACAATCACGACAACCAACGCGAAGAGAATCGACAGGGTGCCCTGGATGAAGGTGTTCCTGATGACCTCGTTGAGCTGATGGGCGTTCTTCGCCGCACCGAACGCCGTCTTCCCGGCGTTTCTCGCCGCCAAATACCGGGAGTGCTGAGTCCAGTAGCCGACTGCGGGATCCCCGGAGAAGATCTTCTGCCATGACGCGGTCAACGTGACGACCAGATCCCACAGCAGCGGCACTCCCGGGATCCACGCCCACTTCAGCAGGCCCTTCTTGATGACGACCACGGTGACGACGGTCAGCGCGATGGCCGCGAGGAGCTGGTTCGCGATACCGAACAGCGGGAACAGCGTGTTGATGCCTCCGAGCGGATCGGTCACGCCCATCAGCAGGGCGCTGCCCCACGCGGCGACCACGGCCAGGCTGCAGATCCATACACCGGGACGCCAGCTTGGGTTACGCAGCTTGGCCAGCGGGCCACCGAGGTTACCCAGCGCGTCTGAGAGCATGAAGCGGTTAACCCGGGTCCCGGCGTCGACGGTAGTCAGAATGAACAGCGCCTCGAACATGATCGCGAAGTGATACCAGAAGGCCTTGAGCCCGGCGCCGCCGAACACCCGCTGCAGCACCTCGGACATCCCGAACGCCAGTGTTGGTGCTCCACCGGTACGCGACACGATCGACTTTTCGCCGACGCTACTGGCGGCCTGGCTGATCTGGTCGGCTGTAGCCGGCGCGCCGGACAGCCCGAGCTTATTGACATATTCCGCTGCAGTGGCCGCGGTGCCGCCGGTCTGCGCGGCCGGCGCGTTGAGGGTGAAGTACAGATGCTGGTTGAGGATCGACGCGGTGACCAGCGCCATGACGGCGACGAACGACTCGGTGATCATGCCGCCGTAGCCGATCAGCCGCATCTGGCTTTCCTTCTCCAGCATCTTCGGCGTCGTCCCGGACGAGATCAACGAGTGAAATCCGGACAGCGCGCCGCACGCGATCGTGATGAACAGGAACGGAAACAGCGAGCCGGCGAACACCGGACCGTTGCCCCTGGTGGCGAACTGCGAGATTGCGGGTGCCTGCATCTCCGGCCGCGCGATGCAGATTCCGATCGCGAGTAGCCCGATGGCGCCGACCTTCATGAACGTCGACAGGTAGTCGCGCGGCGCGAGCAGCAACCAAACCGGAAGCACCGATGCGGCCAATCCATACGCGATCAGGCACCAGCACAGCGTGACCGGGGACAGGGTGAACCAGGATGCGCCCCAGGATGTTTCGGCGACCCAGCTGCCGGACGCCACGGCGAGCAGTAGCAGCGCGAAGCCGATCAGTGATACTTCCGACACCCGCCCGGGGCGCAGGAACCGCAGGTAGCAGCCCATGAACAGGGCGATGGGGATGGTCATGGCGATGGAGAACACCCCCCACGGGCTCTTGGCCAATGCCTGCACCACGATCATTGCCAGCACCGCGATCAGGATCACCATGATGACGAGGACCCCGATGAGGGCGGCGGCCCCGCCCACCACACCCAGCTCGTCGCGGGCCATCTGGCCCAGCGAACGGCCCCGGCGGCGGGTGGAGATCCACAACACCAAATAGTCTTGTACGCAGCCGCCGAACACCGCGCCGAAGATGATCCAGATGCTGCCCGGCAAGTAGCCCATCTGCGTGGCCAGCACCGGACCTACGAGTGGCCCGGCTCCGGCGATGGCGGCGAAGTGATGACCGAACAGCACACGCCGGTCGGTCGGCACGTAGTCGGTGCCGTCGTCGAGAACTTCGGCCGGAGTGGCGTGGTCGTCGCGAGGGCGAACGATCTTCATCTCGATCAACCGGGCATAGAACCGGTAACCGATGATGTAGGTGCAGATCGCCGCGACCACAAACCAGACCGCGTTCACCGTCTCGCCGCGGGCGAACGCGATGATCGCCCAGGCGACGGCGCCGACCACGGCGATGATCCCGAAGATGATCCTGTGCCGGACGGTGATGGGGGAGCGGTCGATGACCGCAACGGGCGGCAGGTCTTTGTCGGTGTGGATGTAGCTGACGCCTTTGTCGTGCTCCTTGATGGCCACGGCGAAAACCCTACGCGCGCGTGGTCCCTGGTTGCGAGCGTGAATTTCACGACGCCTGACCGGCGTGTCGCGTCGTGAGATTCACGCTCGCGGCGCAAGGGCGCTTGCCTCGCGTCGATGGTCATAACTGGACGAGCGCATTACCGTAATCTGATGCCGCTATGGCGCCTTCGTGACTACGACGACGGCGATCTCGATCAGGCCGTTCAGATTTGGGACCAAAGCCGGACTGCGGGGTCGGGGGAGCCGGTGTTCGCGGTCGCCGAGGTGATGGCGGCGGCCCGGGCTGGCCAGCCGGCGGTGGTCGCCGAGGTCGGCGACGAGGTTGTCGGCATGGCCGTCGCGCGGACCGACGGCGAGCGGGCGTGGGTGCTGCTGGTCGCCCTGGCGTCACGGTGGCGTCATCGCGGCATCGGCAGCGCGCTGTTGGCCGATCTGGAACGACGGCTGCGGTCGGTCGGGGTGCGGAAGATCTGCACGATCCTTCCGGAGGGCGCGACTGGCTCGGCGGCGCTGGAGAACTCTGGCTACACCCGCCGTGACGGGCTGGTGTACTACGAGATGATCGAACACTTGCGGCCCGATCAGGCCAATATGCTCGCGGAACTGGGCGGACGGCTGCTACCGCCGGGGCTGTGGCAGGAACTGGCCGGGATGGAGCAGGAAAAGCGAGTCATCGAACAGCGCATCATCGCCCCGCTGGCCCACCCCGACGTCGCCGACCGCTATGGGGTCCGTCCCCCCAAGGCGGTCATCTTGTTCGGGCCGCCAGGGACCGGGAAAACCAGCTTCGCCAAAGGTATTTCGTCGCGGCTCGGCTGGCCCTTCGTAGAGCTCTTCCCGTCCCGGCTCGCCGCGGCGGCAGACGGCGGACTGGCGGCGTCGCTGCGGGAAGTGTTCGGAGAACTGGCCGAGCTCGATGAGCTGGTGCTGTTCATTGACGAGGTCGAGGAGATCGCGGTCGCGCGCGCCGGCGCCACCACCACCGAAACCGGCGTCACCAACGAATTGTTGAAACTCATCCCGTCGTTTCGTGAGCACGACGCGCGTCTGCTGGTGTGCGCGACCAATTCGGTCCACTCGCTTGACTCGGCATTCTTGCGGCCCGGGCGCTTCGACTACGTCATCCCCGTCGGTCCGCCGGACCGGCCGGCCCGCATGGCCGTGTGGAAACGGTATCTCGGCGAAACCAATTCGGGGATCGATGTCGACCGGCTGGTGGCGGTGACCGAGCTGTTCACCCCCGCCGACATCGAGTTCGCCGCCCGCAAGGGCGCGCAGGTGGCGTTCGATCGTGAGATGGAGCATGGCCGTGGCGAGCCCGCGACTACCGAGGATTATTTGACGGCGATCGGGGATGTCCGTCCGACGCTGACCGCTGCGATCCTGGACGAATTCAGCCAGGACAAAGCACAATTCGCCAGACTGTAGTCCGCGGGCGCGGGGGCGCGACCGGATCAGTAGAGCGCACGCACCGCGTCGATGGTGTCGGCTTCGGCTGGGCTCTTGTCGTCGCGGTAGCGCACCACCCGGGCGAACCGCAGCGCCAGCCCGCCGGGGTAGCGCGACGACTTCTGGACGCCGTCCAGGGCCACCTCGACGACCTGCTCGGGTCGCAATTGAACGACGTAACCCTCCGTCCCACCGACGGCGAGCTCAGTGAACCGGGCGGTCTGCCAATCCAGCATGGAATCGGTCATGCCCTTGAAAGTCTTTCCCACCATCACGAATTCACCGCTGACCGGATCGCGCGCGCCCAAGTGGATGTTGGAGAGTTTTCCTCGACGGCGCCCGGACCCCCACTCGACGGCGAGCACCACCAGATCCAGCGTGTGCACCGGCTTGACCTTCAGCCAGCCCGCTCCGCGACGGCCCGCTTGATACGGCGCATCCGGGGCCTTGGCCATCACCCCTTCGTGGCCGGCGGCCAGGGTGGCGTCCAGGAAGTCGGCGGCCTCCGAAGGGTCGGCCGTCATCAGCCGGTCGACCCGGTGCACGGGCGGCACCACCGCATCCAGGGCGGCCAGCCGTTCGGTGGTCGGCGCGTCGATCAGGTCGAGGCCGTCGCGGTGCAAGATGTCGAAGAAGAACACCGAAAGCGGCTCGGCCTTTTGGGCCGCAAGGGCCCAAGCCACATCGACCGATCGGCCGAATCGTGACGCGGTGACCTGAAAACGGTGCGGCCGGTTGTCGGGCCGCAGCGCGATCGCCTCACCGTCGGCGATGAGGTCCGTTACCGGCAGCGCCAGCGTCGCCTCCACCACCTCGGGCAGCCGGGCGGTCACGTCGTCAAGGCTTCGCGTGTACACCGTGACCTCGTCGCCGGCCCGGTGGATTTGCACCCGTGCGCCGTCCAGCTTTGCCTCGAAAATGGTTGTGCCGCCATGACGTTCGAGCGCGTCGGCCACACCGGTTGCGGTCTGTGCCAGCATCGGGCCGACCGGCCGCCCCACCCGCAGGGTGAATGCGTCCAGCGCCACCGCCCCGCCGGAAAGACCGGCTGCCGCGACCGCCGGCAGATCTCCGCCCAGCATCGCCGCGCGTTGCACCGCGGGGGCCGGGATGCCGGCGGCCTTGGCCACCGCGTCGGCCATGATTCCGGCCAGCGCGCCCTGGCGGAGCTCGCCGCCGAGCAACCGCAGCAGAAAGGCCTGCTCGGTTTCGGTCGCGGCGGCGAATAACCCCGCGACGAGTTCGGCGCGCGTCGCCTGCGCCCCTTTGCCCGATACGGCCCCGATCTTCGAGAAGGTGGCGTCGACACCGATCACGGTCAGCACCGGATCGGACGCCGGCGGCGGACGCGACCGCAACGACGCCCAGCCGACGCCGATCTGGCGTTGCCGCAGCTCACCCGAGAGCCACGACACGATGATCGCGACCACGTCGGGCTCGGCCGCGGCGCGGCGCAGCAGCTCGGCGATGTGCGCGACCTTGGTTAGCCGCGAAGAGGTGCCGCCGACCTCAACAGACGTCGCCGCCACGTCGAGAAGTAGCACGGTTGCCAGCTTGGCATGGCTCGGTGACAACCCCCTGGAGCGGACACGCTAGCGTACCTAAGCAACGTTACAAATATCGGTGAATCTGACAAGGCTAGAAAGGAACGTCCGGATGGAGATCAGCGGGAAGAAGGTCGTCGTCATCGGCGGCGCGTCGGGGATGGGGCGTGCCAGCGCCGAGCTGCTGCACGAGCGTGGCGCGCAGGTGGCGGTGCTCGACCGGGAGGGTTCCGACGGCAAGACCGTCGCCGACGGTATCGGCGGCAAGTTCTATCCGGTCGACGTCACCGACTTCACCGGCACCGAGGAGACCCTGCAGACCGCGGTCGACGACCTGGGTGGGCTGCACGTCATCGTGACCACCGCGGGCGGGGGCATCGCCAAGCGGACCATGACCAAGAGTGGCCCCCATGACCTTGAGTCCTTCCAATCCGTGGTGGATCTCAACCTCATCGCCACCTTCAACATCAGCCGGCTGGCCGCCGCGCACATGAGCAAGAACGAGCCCGAAGACGAGGAGCGCGGCGTCATCATCAACACCGCGTCGATCGCGGCCTTCGAGGGCCAGATCGGGCAGGTCGCCTACACCGCCGCCAAGGCGGGCATCGCCGGTATGTGCCTGACCATGGCGCGTGACCTGGGATCGCTGGGAATCCGGGTGTTGGCGATCGCCCCCAGCCTGTTCCTGACCGGGTTGACCCAGATGGTTCCCGACGAGATGGCCGCCACGTTGACCCGCGACGCCGCCTTCCCCAAGCGGATGGGCCGGCCGATCGAATACGCCAAGCTGGTGGCGGCGATCGTGGACAACCCGATGCTCAACGGCCAGTGCCTGCGGCTGGACGCCGGACAGCGGTTCGCGCCCAAATAAACAACCGAGCCGCCCCGCTCCCCCTGTCCGCCAATAAGTACACTCTTTAGGCAACTGCAGCGGCGCGAGGAGGACCCCATGGGTATCGCACTGACCGACGACCATCGCGAACTCGCCGAGGTCGCCCGCGCGTTCTTGACCTCACAAAAGGCGCGCTGGGCGGCGCGATCACTGCTCGATACGGCCGACGAATCGCGGCCCCCGTTCTGGCAGAACCTGGTCGAGCTCGGCTGGCTGGGGCTGCACATCGACGAAGAGCACGGCGGCTCGGGCTACGGGTTGCCCGAACTCGTGGTGGTGATCGAGGAGCTCGGCCGGGCGGTGGCCCCGGGACCGTTCGTGCCGACCGTGATCGCCTCGGCGGTGATCGCCAAAGACGGCACCGCCGACCAAAAGTCGCGCCTGCTGCCCGGGTTGATCGACGGAACCGTCACCGCGGCAATCGGTTTGGACAGCCAAGTGCGGGTCTCCGACGGTCTCGCCGACGGCGACGCCGGAATCGTGCTGGGTGCCGGGCTCGGCGAGCTGCTGGTGATCGCCGCCGGTGACGACGTGCTGCTGCTGGAACGTGGCCGCGACGGCGTATCCGTGGACGTGCCTGACAACCTCGATCCGACCCGGCGCTCCGGACGTGTCCGGCTGCAAAACGTGAGCGTCTCCGCCGACGACATTGTGCCCGGCGCGCGGGAATCGGCCCTGGCGCGGGCGCGGACACTGCTGGCCGCGGAGGCGGTGGGCGGGGCGTCGGACTGCGTCGACGCCGCCGTCGCCTACGCCAAGGTGCGCGAGCAATTCGGCCGCACCATCGCCACTTTCCAAGCCGTCAAGCATCATTGCGCCAACATGCTGGTGGCCGCCGAGTCGGCGACCGCCGCGGTGTGGGACGCCTCCCGTGCGGCATCCGAGGACGAACAGCAATTCCGGCTGATCGCGGCCGCCGCGGCGACTCTGGCGTTCCCGGCCTACGCGCGCAATGCCGAACTCAACATTCAAGTGCACGGCGGAATCGGCTTCACCTGGGAGCACGACGCGCATCTGCATTTGCGCCGGGCGCTGGTGATCGCGGCACTGCTCGGCGGCGACGCACCGGCCCGGGATGTCTTCGACCGCACCGCGTCCGGCGCCGTCCGGGAGAACAGCCTCGACCTGCCGGCCGAGGCCGAAGAGCTGCGCACCCGCATCCGTGCCGACGCCGCCGAGATCGCCACCCTGGACAAGAGGGCGCAGCGCGACAAGCTGATCGAGACCGGATACGTGATGCCGCACTGGCCCAAACCCTGGGGTCTCGCGGCCGACGCGGTCGAGCAGCTGGTGATCGAGGAAGAGTTCCGGGCGGCGGGCATAAAGCGCCCCGACTACTCGATCACCGGGTGGGTGATCCTGACCCTGATCCAGCACGGAACTCCTTGGCAAATCGAGAGATTCGTGGAGAAGGCGCTGCGCCAGGACGAAGTCTGGTGCCAGCTGTTCTCCGAACCCGAGGCGGGGTCGGACGCGGCATCCGTCAAGACCCGTGCGACCCGGGTGGACGGGGGCTGGAAGATCAACGGGCAGAAGGTGTGGACCAGCGGGGCGCAGTATTGCAGTCGCGGCCTGGCCACCGTGCGCACCGACCCCGACGCCCCGAAGCACGCCGGCATCACCACGGTGATCATCGACATGAAGGGCCCAGGGGTCGAGGTGCGGCCGCTGCGTCAGATCACCGGCGGCTCGGAATTCAACGAGGTGTTCTTCAACGACGTGTTCGTTCCCGACGAGGACGTCGTCGGGTCGCCCAACTCCGGATGGACGGTCGCGCGGGCGACGCTGGGCAACGAGCGGGTCAGCATCGGCGGCAGCGGGTCGTACTACGAAGGTTTGGCGGCCAAACTGGTGCAGCTGGCTCAGCAGCACGCAGATCGGTCGGCGGGCGCCCAAGTCCGGGTCGGGTACTACCTCGCCGAGGATCATGCGCTACGGCTGCTCAACCTGCGTCGTGCTGCCCGCAGCGTCGAAGGGGCGGGCCCCGGCCCGGAAGGCAACGTGACCAAGCTGAAGCTGGCCGAGCACATGATCGAGGGTGGCGCGATCTCGGCGGCGTTGGTCGGGCCCGAGGTCGCGCTGACCGACGGGCCCGGCGCTGTGGTCGGCCGGATGATGATGGGCGCCCGGGGAATGGCGATCGCCGGGGGCACCTCCGAGGTGACCCGGAATCAGATCGCCGAGCGGATTCTCGGCATGCCGCGTGACCCGCTGATCAACTAGCCGCTCTACTAGGCCGGCGCGAACAACGGCGCCCCGCCGCTGCCCTTATCGGGCTGGATCATGACCGGCATCCCGCACCTCACCGAATCGGGTTCGCAGCCAACGATATTGGCGGCCACCCGCAGCCCACTCTGCTCGGCGAGCTCGACGAGAGCGATCACGTATGGGGTCGGGACATCCGGGTTATACGGGTGGTGGTTGACCGTATAGGTGAACACCGTGCCACGCCCGGATACCGGCCGCGCCACCAGTGGGCCGCCACAGTCGCGGCATTCGCCGGTCGCCGGATGCACCCAGCGCGCGCAACCATCGCAGTGTTCGATCAGCACGGCCAATACAGTACACTCTATTGTTTCGGTGCGGGGAAGGGCGGTGCATATGACGTACTTCGAAAAAGACGCGATCTTGTCCGGAATCGGCATCTCGCGAATCGGCCGTCGCACGGGCATTCCGGGCTCGGAGCTGACCAGGGAGGCGGTGCGGGCCGCCATCGAGGATGCCGGCCTGGTACCCGCGGACATCGACGGGATCGCGACCCTGGGCGATACGCCGGCCGAAGAGGTCAACGCGACACTGAAGATCGAGGCGGCCGACTGC
>Ga0318538_10000165_pt1 | contig 15428 bp, 10 predicted proteins | sample GRESIP166b4f23_FD_202504 | JGI IMG/M metagenome (GOLD analysis project Ga0318538, IMG submission 202504) | Tropical soil microbial communities from Luquillo Experimental Forest, Puerto Rico - GRE.SIPMG.166b4f23 | ecosystem: Environmental > Terrestrial > Soil > Tropical forest > Bulk soil...
GATGCCATGCGCTCGAGCATCGCCTGGGCGTCGTCGAACAAGCTGCGCGCGGCCGCTCCGTATTTGGCGTCGTCGAGGATGGCGGGAAACTTGCCGGTGAGCTCCCAGGTAGCGAAGAACGGCGACCAGTCGATGCAGTCGCGAAGCTCGGCGATCGAATAATCCTCGAGCACCCGCGTTCCCAGAAAGCTCGGCCGCGGCGGAACATAATTTCCCGACCAGTTGAGCTTGAGCGCGTTCGCGCGCGCATCCTCGAGCGAAAGCCGCTGCTTGGTCGCTTCACCGCGCGCATGCGCGGCGGCGATGCGGGCATATTCCTGGCGAATGTCGGCCACGTAGGACGGCCGCGCCTCACCCGACATCAGATTGGCCGCGACGCCGACGGCGCGGCTGGCGTCGGTGACGTAGACCGCCTGCCCGCGCCGGTAATTGGGATGGATTTTCACCGCCGTGTGCACGCGGCTCGTGGTGGCGCCGCCGATCAACAGCGGCACGTCGAAGCCTTGTCGCTCCATCTCGGCGGCGACGTGGCACATCTCGTCGAGCGATGGCGTGATGAGGCCGGAGAGCCCGATGATATCCGCGTTCTCCTGCTGCGCCGTCTCCAGGATTTTCGCCGCCGGCACCATCACGCCGAGATCGACGACCTCGTAATTGTTGCACTGGAGCACGACGCCAACGATGTTCTTGCCGATGTCGTGCACGTCGCCCTTGACCGTGGCCATGACGATCTTGCCGTTGGAATTCTTCTTTTCGAATCTCTTCTCTTTCTTTTCCTGCTCCATGAACGGCATGAGATAGGCGACCGCCTGCTTCATCACGCGCGCGGATTTCACCACCTGCGGCAGAAACATCCGTCCCGAGCCGAACAGGTCGCCGACCACGTTCATGCCGTCCATCAGCGGACCTTCGATCACGTGCAGTGGGCGCTCGGCTTTGCGCCGCGCCTCCTCGACGTCGCTTTCGATGAAATCGGTGATGCCGTGCACGAGCGCGTGGGACAGTCGCTCCTCGACCGGCCGCTCGCGCCAGGCGAGATCGGCTTCCTTCTTCTCCTTGCCATGCCCGCGGTAACGCTCGGCGAGCGCAAGCAGCCGTTCGGCGGCGTCGGCGCGCCGGTTGAGCACCACGTCCTCGCAACAGGCGCGCAACTCGGCATCGAGATCGTCGTAGACCGCGATCTGCCCGGCGTTGACGATGCCCATGTCCATCCCGGCCTTGATCGCGTGATAGAGGAAGACGGAGTGCATGGCCTCGCGCACCGGCTCGTTGCCGCGGAACGAGAACGACAGGTTGGATACGCCGCCGGAGACGTGGACGTGCGGCAAGTTCGCGCGGATCCAGCACGCCGCCTCGATGAAGGCGACGCCGTAACCGTTGTGTTCCTCCATCCCGGTCGCGATGGCGAAAATGTTGGGATCGAAGATGATGTCCTCGGGCGGAAAGCCGACCTGTGCGACGAGGATGTCGTAGGCGCGCTTGGCGATCGCGCATTTGCGCTCCAGCGTGTCGGCCTGGCCCTGCTCGTCGAAGGCCATGACCACCACGGCGGCGCCGTAGCGGCGCACGGTCTTGGCGTGCTCGATGAACGCCGCCTCGCCCTCCTTCATCGAGATCGAGTTCACCACTGCCTTGCCCTGCAGGCACTTGAGCCCAGCCTCGATCACCGAGAACTTCGACGAGTCGACCATCACCGGCACGCGCGCGATGTCGGGCTCGGCCGCGATCAGGTTGAGGAAGGTCGTCATCGCCTGCTCGGAATCCAGCAGGCCCTCGTCCATGTTCACGTCGATGATTTGCGCGCCGTTCTCCACCTGGTCGCGGGCGACGGCGAGCGCGCCCGCATAGTCGCCCGCGGTGATGAGCTTACGGAACTTGGCCGAGCCGGTAACGTTGGTGCGCTCGCCCACGTTGACGAACGGGATTTCCGGCGTGAGCGCGAAGGCCTCGAGAGCGGACAGGCGCAGCAGCCGCGGCACTTGCGGAATCTCCCGCGGCGGCTTGCCCTTCACTGCACGCACGATGGCGTCGATGTGCTCGGGCGTGGTGCCGCAACAGCCGCCCACCACGTTGACCAGGCCGGCGTCCGCGAATTCGCCGAGCAGCCCGGCCATGAACTGCGGGCTCTCGTCGTAGCGGCCGAACTCGTTGGGCAAGCCGGCATTGGGATAGGCGCAGACGAAGGTATCGGCGATGCGCGCGATCTCGGCGATATGGGCGCGCATTTCTCTCGCCCCCAGTGCGCAGTTCAATCCGATCGAGAACGGTGCGGCGTGGCGCACCGAGTTCCAGAACGCAGCCGGCGTCTGGCCGGAGAGCAGCCGCCCCGAGCGATCGGTGATGGTACCGGAGATCATCACCGGCACGCGCACGCCGCGCAGCTCGGTGACGTCGGCGACGGCCGCGATCGCCGCCTTGGCGTTGAGTGTGTCGAAGATCGTTTCGATCAGCAGCAGGTCGGCGCCGCCTTCGAGCAATCCTTTGACCTGCTCGGCGTAGGCGCCGCGCAGCTCGTCGAAGGTGACCGCGCGGAAGCCGGGATTGGCGACGTCGGGGGAGATCGAGGCGGTGCGATTGGTCGGCCCGATCGCGCCGGCCACGAAGCGCGGGCGGCCGTCCTCGCTTTGCGCGAGATCGGCCGCGGCGCGGGCGAGCTTGGCGCCCTCGACATTGAGCTCGTAGGCAATGCCCGCCATGCCGTAGTCGGCTTGGGCGATGTGCGTCGAGGAGAATGTGTTGGTCGAGACGATATCGGCGCCAGCACGAAAATACGCGAGATGAATGTCGCGGATCTTGGCGGGCTGGCTGAGGATGAGCAGGTCGTTGTTGCCCCGGACCTCGCGGTTCCAGGCATCGAAGCGCGCGCCGCGATAGCCTTGCTCGTCGAGCCCGAGCGACTGGATCATGGTGCCCATGGCGCCGTCGAGCACCAGGATGCGCTCGGCCGCGAGGCGGCGGAGCGTTTGCTCGGTGCGAGACATGGGCATCGACATGGCCGCCTCGGGCGTCATCCGACCCCCCTCACCCCAGCCCTCTCCCCTGCGGGGAGAGGGAGCGCACCGTGCTCGCGGCTCGCTTCGTGGCTCGCCCCATGGTCTGGCCGCAGGCCGAGCAGGTGACACACCGCGTAGACCAGGTCGGCGCGGTTCATGGTGTAGAAGTGGAAGTCGGTGACGCCGCGATCGACGAGATCGAGCACTTGCTCGGCGGCGACCGCGGCGGCGATGAGCTTGCGCGTGGCGGCGTCCTCGTCGAGGCCCTCGAACCGCTCCGCGAGCCAGTCGGGCACGGAGGCGCCGCAGCGCGCGGCAAACGCCTTGGTCTGCTTGAAGTTCTGCACCGGCAGGATTCCGGGCACGACCGGCACGTCGATGCCGCGGGCGCGCACGCGGTCGAGGTAGCGGAAGTAGAGGTCGTTCTCGAAGAAGAACTGGGTGATCGCGCGCGCGGCGCCAGCGTCGACCTTGGCCGCGAGCATGTCGAGATCGGCCTCGACCGTGGGGCTGTCCGGATGCTTTTCCGGATAGGCGGAGACCGACACCTCGACGTCGGAAAGGCGCTTGATGCCGGCGACCAGATCGGCGGCGTTGCGATAGCCGCCGGGATGGGGCGCATAGCGCTCGCCGGCGCCGCCGACGGGATCCCCGCGCAACGCCACGATGTGGCGCACGCCGGCGGCGCAGTAGTTGCGGATCACCGCGTCGATCTCCTCGCAGGTCGCGGCGACGCAGGTCAGATGGGCCGCCGGGGTGAGCGCGGTCTCCGCCAGGATGCGCTTGACGGTCGAATGCGTGCGCTCGCGCGTGGAGCCGCCCGCGCCGTAGGTGACAGAAACGAAATTCGGCTTGAGCGGCGCAAGGCGGGTGATCGAGTCCCACAGCGTCTTTTCCATCTCCTCGGTCTTCGGCGGGAAGAACTCGAAGGAGACGTGGATGCGGCGCTGCCCGCCATCGCCGAGGCGTTGGACGAAGCGGCTGGCGCGCGGCTCGGCCTGCATCAGGCCACCTCTCGCGCGGGCGCGGCCAGCGCGATGCGCGGATCGCGCCCCAGCCAGAGCGAGACGGCGATCTTGCCTTCGGACGCGGGCTCGGGCGCAAGGCTGCGCTGCAGCACGACGTCGAGGCCGGCGGCCTTCATCCATTGCGTCACGGTCTCTGACGCAAAGCCGAGGCGGCGGTGGGCGTGCTCGTCGCGCAGAAATTCGAGGTCGTGGGGGGCGAAATCGACGACCAGCAAACGGCCGGCGGGCCGCAGTACGCGCGCCGCCTCGTGGATCGCACGCGCGCCGTCGTCGAGGAAGTGCAGCACCTGGTGGATGACGACGGCATCGAAGCTGTCCTTGGGAAGCGCGAGGTCGTAGATGTCGCCCTGGCGCACGCTGCAATGCCGCAGCCCGGCGCGGTCGAGCCGCGCGCGCGCGAGCGCCAGCATGTCGAGGGAGAGGTCGAGGCCGAGGCCGCGCTCGATCTGCGGCCCGAACAGTTCGAGCATGCGCCCGGTGCCGGTGCCGAGATCGAGCAGCGCGCGGATCGCAGGCTCCGCCAGAGCGCCGATGATCGCCGCCTCGACCGCCTCGTCGGCGACATGGAGCTTGCGAATGCGGTCCCATTGGGCGGCGTGCCGGCGGAAATAGGTTTGGGCGGCGCTGGCGCGTTGCGCTCGCACCGCCGTCAGCCGCTCCCGATCACGCGCGAGCGTCGCGTCGTCGGGGTCAAGGCGGGCAACGAGTTCGCGGGCGAGCTTGGCCGCATCCTCCCGCTCGCCCAGGCGGAAGAAGGCCCACGACCCTTCGCGGAAGCGCTCGACCAGCCCGGCCTCGACCAGGAGCCGCAGATGGCGGGAAATGCGGGGCTGCGACTGGCGCAGGATGGCGGTGAGATCCGAGACGGTCAGTTCCGCCTCCCCAAGCAGCGCGAGGATGCGCAGCCGCGTGGCCTCGGCGGCAGCCTTGAGCGCGCCGTAAAGCGCCTCAAATCGCAGGTGGGCAGGCGTGGGCATGGGGTGTGGGCCGTGGTCCCATTTCTGGTCGATGGCAACGATGTCAGGCTGGCATATAAAGATATCTTTATACGCTTAAGCGGCAATTGCAAGGCCGAGGTGGGCAGCCCTGCCACCCGCCGTCATTGCCGGACTTGAGGCGGCCGTCCATCTTGTCCGCCAAACCCTTTGATGGACTGCGAGGACCACCCATGAACGACAACGCCTTCGGTATCCGCGATGGCGAAATCGCGGTTGAACTGCCGGCAAAGTTCGACGCCTCGCTTTATTTCATCGGCCGTATCCGCACGCCTTGGACGCGGCGCGAGGACTGCCCGAAAAATGCGCGCGAATCCGACGCCGTTTGCACCCTCGACATCGACCAGCGCTGGGCGCAGGCGCTCACGGGGGTCGAGACCTGCACCCACCTGGTGGTGCTTTATTGGATGAGCCGGTCGCGGCGCGATCTGGTGCTGCAGGTGCCGCGGCACTACGGCGTGGGGCGGGGCACGTTCGCGCTGCGGTCTCCAGCCCGGCCCAACCCGATCGCAATGAGCGTGGCGCGGCTCTTACAGGTCGAAGGGACGAGGCTTTCGGTCGTGGGCCTCGATTGCCTCGACGAGACCCCGCTGCTCGATATCAAGCCCTATTTCGCCTCGACCGACGCGGTCGCCGACGCCGTGGTCGGCTGGCACGCCGCCCGCCCGTAACGGGCGGGCCCGGCGCTGGTATCATGACGCCGTCGCGGCCTTTTTCGCCCCGCTGCAGGTGTGGCCGCACTGCCACGCTCGCCGCACTGCGGCAGACGTAGAAAGCCAAGCGATGTCAGTTAGCTAACTCATTCCGCCGCGGCCGGTAACCAAGCCGTGAGATTAATTTTCGGCCAGCATTTTGAACCCGGGCAACCCCCCGTTCGACCAATGGACATCAATGGGGGACGTGCCATGTACAATTTTGCCCGCTTGAAGACCGCTGCCGCGGTCGCTGCCTTCGTCGCCGCGAGCGCCATCTCGACCACCGCGGCTTCCGCCAATCCGTTCAATCCGTTCGAGGCGCTGTTCGGCCCGCACCGCGAGCCGGTGACGGCCCCGGCCTATGCCAACCCGCAGGACGATGCGGCCGACCCGCGCAGCGAACTGCAGCGCCAGATCGTCAACTACCGGACCAGCGAGGCGCCGGGCACGATCATCATCGACACGCCGAACACCTACCTCTACCTGGTGATGGGCGGCGGCAAGGCGATGCGCTACGGCATCGGCGTGGGCCGCGAAGGCTTCACCTGGGCCGGCGTGAAGACGATCGAGCGCAAGGCCGAGTGGCCGGATTGGACGCCGCCGCCGGAGATGATCCAGCGCCAGCCCTACCTGCCGCGCTTCGTGGCCGGCGGCCCCAGCAACCCGCTCGGCGCCCGCGCCATGTATCTCAGCGGCTCGGTCTACCGCATTCACGGCACCAACGATCCTTCCACCATCGGCGGCCGCGTGTCGTCGGGGTGCATCCGCTTGGTCAACGAGGACGTGATCGACCTCTATAATCGCGTCCACGTCGGCGCCAAGGTGGTGGTCCTGCCGATGAATGGCCACCGCGCCGCCGTCGCCGCGGACAGCATCAACTGAGCAACGTTACCTTCGCGTATTGTGTGCTTGAAATCTGCGCCGGCCTCGCGATGTCGCGGGGCCGGCGTCGTGTTTGGCGTTCTTCGCCCGCACGGGCGATATTCGGCCTCATGCTGAGGACGCGGCGAAAGCCGCCGTCTCGAAGCGTGGGGCCGCCCCCGTCCTTCGAGACGAGCGCTGCGCGCCCTCCTCAGGATGAGGGCGGAGATCATTCCGGAGAAAATAACGTGACCGCGCACTCGAGCCTCTTGCGCATCCCTGCCCTTCTCGCCGCATCACTGGCGTGTTGCGCGTTAGCGGCGCGCGCCGAGAGCATGGACGCGCTTTATGAGCAGGCGAAACTGGAAAAGACCCTCGTGCTCTACGGCGCAGGACCAACCGGCTCCCACGACCGCTGGATCAAGGATTTCGAGCAACGCTTTCCCGGCGTCACGGTCGCCTTCACCGGCGGCTTGAGCACCAGCCTCAACCAACGCATCGAGCGGCAGCTCGCGAGCGGGACGATGGAGGCCGACCTCGCGATCCTCCAAACTATTCAGGACTTCGGCAAGTGGAAGAAGGCGGGCGCGCTGCTCGCCTTCAAGCCCGAGGGCGCCGACGCGATCGACCCAGCGTACAAGGACGAGGACGGCGCCTTCACGGCGGTCAGCGTCAACACCATCGTCTATGCCTACAACACCAACCTCGTTCCTTCCGCCGACGTGCCGAGGTCGGCGCTCGACTTCCTCGAAAGCCGGTTTCAAGGCGGCCTCATCACCACCGATCCGACCGAGGACGACGCCGGGCTGGCGGCCTTCACCATGATCGTGGGGAAATACGGCTGGGACTACATGGACAAATACATGGCGCAGAAGCCCGTGTTCGTGACCAGCGGGCACGCCACCGTGTCCAACGCCATCGCCTCAGGCGAGAAGCTCGCGACCTTCGATTCCACCTCGACCACGCCGCGGCTCAAGCAGGCGGGCAAACCGATCGAGCCGGTGTTCTCGCAAGGCGACCCCACGCCGGCGTTCCTGGTCGGCGCCGCGATCTTCAAGCACGCGCCGCACCCCAACGCGGCCAAGCTCTATCTCACCTGGTATCTGGCGAAAGAGCAGCAGAGCCGCAGCGGCACCTTCTCCCCGCGCAGCGACGTTGCCCCGCCTCCGGGCCTCGAGCCGCTCTCCTCCTCCAACATCGACCGCGGCTATCGGGCCTTGGTGTCGGACGAGGCGCGGCTGACGCAATTGCGCGCGCGGTTCGGGAGCTACATCGGGCGGCGGTGAGGGCAAACCGTCGGCCGCATCTTGCTCCCGCTCACATCCGCTAGGCACCCCCGCGGAAGCACGAGTAGCCCCACGGCGTGCTTTGAACGGCAGGTGGTAGTGCTGCGCCGGGTCGGAAATGCCAAAGTGGAAGCGGACGACATCGAGGAACGGCACGGCGGGCAACGCAATGCCCTGCGCGCGATAAAAACCGGCGACTTGAAAAACCGCGACGTAGCCGCCGGGTGCGAAGGTCTTCGATAATTCCGGCGCATCCAGAAGCCCGATGAGCGCGAGCCTTCCGCCGGCATCGACCGCGTGGAGTTCGACCTCCATCCCCGCCGCGACAACACCGCGCGACACATCGACGACATGAATCGATACGCCCGGCATGGCCCACGCTCCTTACCGCATCTGCCGCGTGAGGCCGGCGAGGCGCTCGGCGAGCAGCATCAGGATCAAGGTGAAAATCACGATCAGGCCGGAGACCGCGGCGGTGCGCACATCGAGGTTGGTTTCGATTTGCTGCCACAGGTGGATGGGCAGCATTTCGCTGCGCTCGTCGGCGAGAAACAGCGAGACCGGCACGTTGTCGAACGAGGCCATGAATGCGAGGAACGCGCCGGCGCCGAGCCCGGGCGCGATCAGCGGCAGCGTCACGCGGCGGAAGGTCATCCAGCCGCCGGCGCCGAGGCTTTGCGACGCATCGAGCAGCGCAGGATCGAGCTGCGACAGCGCGGCGATGGTGGTGCGCAGCACGAACGGCACGCAAACCACGGTATGACCGAGCATGAGAAATGGAATGCTCGGCGCAAAACCGAGCTTGTGGATGAAGATGAGGGCGGCGAAACCGAAGGCGAGCGCCGGCAGCAGCAACGGCGACATGAACAGAACGTCGCAGGCGCGCGCGAGCGGCGAACGGCTGCGCGCGATGCCGAGCGCCGCGGCGGTGCCGAGCAATACCGAGAGCGCCGTGGTCCAGAACGCGACGAGGAGGCTGTTCCAGGCAGCGGCCTGCATCTGATCGGCGTCGAGCAGCGCGACGTACCAGCGCAGCGACAGGCCGTCGGGCGGGAATTTCAGCGACTGCGACGCAGTGAACGACGTGAGCAGCATGATCACCGTCGGCCCCACCAGAAACACGATCGCGACGGCGGCGAGCGCGCCGAATACCAGCCGGAGCGACAACGCCTCCCAGTCGGTCGCGTGTCTAGGCGCCGCCATAGCTCTCGCTCTTGCGTCCGATCAGGCTGAGAAGAGCGACCGCGGCAAGCACGGCCACCATGAAGATGACCGAGATCGCCGCCGCGAACGGCCAGTTGTTGGCGCCGATCGCCTGCTGATAGATGTGCAAGGGCATGTAGATCAGCCGCGCGCCGCCGATCAGCGTTTGCGTCACGAACGCGGTGACGCAGGCCGAATAGGTCAATATGCAGCCCGCGATCACACCCGGCAGCGACAACGGCACCGTCACCCGCCAGAGCGTGCGCCATTCGCCGGCGCCGAGCACCCGCGATGCGTCCGCCAGATTCGGGTCGATCTTCGTGAGCACGGTGAGGATGGGCAACACCATCAGCGGCATCTGCACCTGCGCCAGCACCATGACCACGCCCGGTTCGGTGTAGAGCAGGCGCAGCGGCTCCCGCGCAAGCCCGAGCGAGAGCGCGACCTGATTGAGCACGCCCTGGCGGCCGAGAATCACGATCCATGCGAACGTGCGCACCACCACGCTGGTGAGAATGGGCAGGATGACGAGAAAGACGAGCACGCTCTGCCAGCGCGCGCTCGCGCGCGCGCAAATCCACGCGATCGGATAGCCGAAGACGAGGCACACCAGCGTCGCCTTCACGCCGAGAAAGAGCGTGTCCCACAGGATCGAGTAGTTGAAGCGATCGGTGAAGAACTTGACGTAGTTCGCGGCGGTCCATGTCGCCGTCGCCATGTCGGCATTGAGCGAGAGCGCGACCAGCACGATGAGCGGCGCCACGAAGAATGCAACGAACAGCGCGGCGAGCGGCAGCAGGAGAGGAGTTGGCGCGGATGTCATTGCTGCTCGCCGAGCCGCGACAGACGGCGGCACACGCGTGAGTGGCGCCAATCATTGTAAATAACAATCCGGAAACAATGGAACCGCGCCGGCGGCCGCGTCCTGCACCTGAAGGTTGCGTTCGAGACGCCGGCGCAGCGACGCCCGCGCGCGGGCAATAACAAGGCCGGAAGCCATGTTCCGCCCGCCCCGGCCGGCGCAATTTTGGTGAATACGCTTTTCTGGAAAATTCTCGTTACGCGAGTCAACTGGAAATGTGCGGCGCACGCGGATTCATCCGGCTTGCCCGCGCGGGGCGCTGGCGCTTGTGACGCCCTCTCCCCGCAAGCGGGGAGAGGGAGCGCATCGAGATCGCGACGCGCCTGGTCGACCACTCGAACGCCGGTCGCGTCGGTCGTCATGAAAGAGACTACAGCTTGATCTCGCGGTTGAAGCGCTCGATCAGCGCGCCGCGTTGCGGATTGAGCTTGTCCCAGTCGATGGTGCGGATCTTGCTGAGATCGTCTTGGGTCTTGGCAATCGCCAGCGTGATCGCGCCTTCGAGCTTCACCTTCGAGTTGGTCGGAATCACATCATAAGGCGGCTTGAGCATCTGCGCCTGGATGCCGGCGTCGAGATGCTCGTCGATATACTTGACGGCGAGATCGGGCTCGGCTGCGTTGGCGACGAGATGCAGGCTGGTCGACCAGCCGACGGGTCCGCTTGTCGGGATCGCGAGCTCGACCGGGACATCCTTGCCCTTGAGCGTCTGCACGAAGTTGAAATTATAGGGCGCGATGTCGATCTGCTCTTGCTGCCACAGCGTCGCGTATGCGCCGAGGTTGGCGGCAATTGCGCCGACATTGGGCAACAGCTCGCGCAGCGCCTTGAAGGCCGGCTCGAAATTTCCTTCGTCGCCGCCCTTGAGCCGGTTGAGCTCGGCGAGGAAGGCGATGCCGAGCTGGCTGTTGAGCGCGGTCAAGCCGACGCGTCCCTTGTATTTCGGCTCCCACAGTTCGTCCCAGCTCTTCGGCGGCGCCGCGATCTTCTTCGGATTGTAGCCGATGCCGATGACCTGCATGGTGATCTTCGGGCCCCATTTGTCCTGGAACGCCGGCAGCAGCTCGCCGTAGCGCGGCGACTTGGCGGCCGGATATTCGACGATCAAGCCCTCGCGGGCGGCGTCGAGCACTTGGGGGGAATCGAAGATCGCGACGTCGAACGGCGGGCGGCTCCCTTTGGCGGCTTGCAGGCGCGCGACCTGATCGGTGCCCAGGATGATCGACTGCGTCACAGCGGCGCCGGTGGCACGGCGGAATGCCGGGGCGAGAATATTGCGGTGGGCCTCGTTCCAGGTGCCGGGAAAGGTCGCGGCGACGAGCGTCTTTCCCTGCGCGAAAGCGCGCGCGGGAACGAAGGAAGCGACGCCGAGCGCGGCCGCTCCCGCCAGCATGCGTCTACGATCCATGGTCATGACTCCTCTGCCGTTCATTCTCATGCTTTGGGAAACACGCGGCACGCCGCCTCCGACGCCGCCGCCACGTGGACGCTTTCGCCCGGCCTGCGCAACGCCGCGGCCGCCGCGCGCGGCTCGCTGACTTTGAGCGAGGCGCCGCCCGCGGTCTCCACCTCGTAGACGACGTGCGGTCCGAGCGGCATGACCGCCTTCACCACGCCGGCGATGCGGCCGTCGCCGGGCGCGGATTCCAGCCGCAACTGCTCGGGACGCACGGATACCAACACCGGCGCGCCGCTGAGAAGTTGCGGCGTCTCCGTCGCCTTGAGCACGGCGCCACCCATCACGCGAACGGTGGCGACGCCGTGGTCCGCCCTCACGAACTCGCCCGCGACGACATTGGCCGTCCCGACGAACTGGTTGACGAAAAGCGTTTGCGGCCGATCGTAGATCTCGGTGGGCGAGGACACCTGCTCGATCGATCCGCGCGCCATCACCGCGATGCGGTCCGCCATGGACAGCGCCTCCTCCTGGTCGTGGGTGACGAGGATGGTGGTGATGCCGTACTCGCGCTGCAGGCGCTTGACCTCGATCTGCATGTCGAGGCGCAGATTCTTGTCGAGCGCGGCGAACGGCTCGTCGAGCAGCAGCACCTTCGGGTCGGTGGCGAGGCAACGCGCGAGCGCGGTGCGCTGCTGCTGGCCGCCCGAGAGCTGGCGCGGCTTGCGTTGGGCGAACTCGCTCATGTGCACCAGCGCGAGCATCTCGGCGACGCGCGGGCCGATGCGCTGGCGCGGCCACTTCTGCGCCTCGAGGCCGTAGGCGACGTTCTGCGCCACCGTCATGTGCGGGAACAGCGCGTAATTCTGGAACACGATGCCAGCCCCGCGCCGGCTCGGCGGCAAATGGTCGACGGCCTCGCCGTCGAACAGCACGCGGCCCTGGGTCTGGTGGATAAAGCCGGAAACGATGCGCAGCAGCGTGGACTTGCCGCAGCCCGACGGCCCCAGCAGCGCGACGAGCTCCCCGCCCGCAACGTCGAGATTGATGTCGCGCACGGCGACGACCTCGCCGAAGCGATGGCTGATGTCCTCAAGGCGCAGCCGGTGCCCGCGATGCGACGCCATGACCCCTGATGGTTGTTCCTTGACCCCGGCAATTCACCATCGCCGGACGCGCGGCGCCCGTCAATGCCCGCCCCGACCACCATTGGCGCTCGCGCCATCTGCGCCTTCCCTCGCGTCATCTGGGTACCCTCTCCCCGACGCTGACGTTGATGGCTGGCAGTTCAGCAACGCATTGATTTTTATTGCGTGGATGCGGAACGCGCATCACGGTCCTGTCATTTCGTTTACGGTAGCCTTACCGCATCGAATGAGTTGGCCGATGTCGACCTATCGTCTCGACAAGCTGTTTTCGCCGCGATCGGTCGCGGTGGTGGGGGCAAGCCCGCGTGAGACATCGCCCGGTCGCGCCGTGCTGAGAAACCTCTGCAGCGCTGGATTCGAAGGGTCGATCAGTCTCGTCAACCCGCATTACGGCGAGATCGAGGGGATCAAAGCCGTCAAAACCATCCAAGAGCTGCGACAGGCACCCGATCTCATCGTGATCGCGGCGCCCCCGCGGTCGGTCCCCGGCATCATCGCGGCCGCCGGTGAAAAAGGTGCGGCGACCGCGATCATCATCACCGCGGGCCTTGGACACGGAGAAGGCTCGCTCGCCGATGCCTGCGAGAAGGCGGCGCGTGCCACCGGATTGAGGCTCGTCGGCCCAAATTGCGTTGGCGTCCTGTCGTCGCGCGCCAAGCTCAACGCCAGTTTCGCCGCCCGCATGCCGCCTGCCGGTGAGCTCGCGCTCGTCTCGCAATCCGGCGCCATCACCGCGGGCCTCATCGAGTGGTCGGCAGCGCACGACATCGGTTTCTCGGCGGCCGTCTCGCTCGGAGACAAGATCGACGTCGATTTTGGCGACCTGCTCGATTTCTTCGCGCTCGATGGCGCAACCCGGGCGATTCTGCTTTACATCGAGTCGATCAGCAACGCGCGCAAATTCATGTCGGCGGCGCGCGCCGCCGCTCGCATCAAGCCCGTGGTGGTGATCAAGTCCGGCCGCCATGCGCAAGGCGCCAAGGCGGCGCAGACGCATACCGGCGCGCTCGCGGGCGCCGACGCGGTCTACGACGCCGCGTTTCATCGCGCCGGCCTGTTGCGGGTGCTCGATCTCGACGAGTTGTTTGCCGCGGCGGAGACGCTCGGACGGGTACGGCCGTTTCCGGGCGAGCGGCTGGTGATATTGACCAACGGCGGCGGGGTCGGCGTGCTCGCCGTGGATCGGCTCGCCGATCTCGGCGGCACTCTCGCCGCGCTCTCACCGGCGACAGTAAAGAAACTCGACGCGGCGCTGCCGCCGATCTGGTCGCACGCAAACCCGGTCGACATCGCCGGCGATGCCGATGCGACGCGCTACCTCACCGCCTTCGAAGCGCTGCTGGAGGACCGGGAGAACGACGCCATCCTGGTCATGAACGTTCCGACCGCGCTCGCGTCGGCGGACGCCGCCGCAAGATCGATCGCCGCCTGCGCGCAGACGCATCGCAGCAGCTTCATCCGACCAAAGCCCGTGTTTGCCGTGTGGGTCGGAAGCAGCGATGCCACCACGCCGATCTTCGAAGCAGCCGGCATTCCGAGCTATGCCACCGAATCCGACGCGGTCCGCGGCTTCATGCATCTCGTGCGCTATCGGCGGGCGCTGGCGGCGTTGATGGCGACGCCGCCGAGCTTGGCGCAGGATTTCAAGCCGGACGTCGCCGCTGCGCGCGGCGTGGTCGAGACCGCGGTGCGTCGGGGCAGCACCTGGCTTGATCCGATCGAGATCACGCGGCTGCTTGCCGCCTACTCCATTCCGATCGCACCGGCGCTGCTCGCCCACAATGCCGACGAAGCCGCCGCCGCGGCGCGGCCGTTCCTGGCGGAGGGGTCGGGCGTGGTGGTGAAAATCCTTTCGCCGGATATCGTGCACAAATCCGAAGTCGGCGGCGTGCGGCTCAATCTCACCAGCGAGCGCGCGGTGCGCGACGCGGTCGTGGATATTCTTGCCCGCGCGCGAGCCGTGCGACCCGATGCCCGCATCACCGGCGTGACCGTCCATCCCATGGTCTTGCGTGCGAAAGCGCGCGAATTGATCGCGGGGATTGCCGACGACCCGACCTTCGGCCCGGTCATCGTGTTCGGCCGCGGGGGAACCGCGGTCGAGGTCATCGGCGACAAGGCGCTCGCGCTTCCGCCGCTCGATCTTACGCTCGCGCGCGAGTTGATCGGGCGCACGCGCGTGTCGCGCGTGCTCAAAGCCTACCGCGACGTCCGTGCCGCGGACGTCGATGCCATCGCGCTCCTGCTGGTCAAGCTGGCGCAACTCGCGGCTGATCTGCCCGAGCTGCGCGAGCTCGATCTCAATCCCGTTCTGGCCGACCAGAACGGCCTCATCGCCGTCGATGCCCGGATCGCGGTGGCTCCCGTCGAGGCGGCACGCCGCGGCCCACCGGGCCATTCGCGCTTCGCCATCAGGCCTTATCCCAAGGAATGGGAACGGCGCACCGAGCTGCGCGATGGAACCAAGATTTTGGTCCGGCCGGTGCGTCCGGAAGACGAGCCGTTGTACGGTCCCTTCTTCGCCGCGGTCACGGAGCAGGATTTGCGTCTGCGTTTCTTTGCGCCGGTGAAGGAATTCGGCCACACCTTCATCGCGCGTTTCACGCAGATCGACTACGCGCGCGCCATAGCCTTCATCGCCCTTGAGGAATCGTCCGGCAAGATGCTCGGCGTCGTCCGCCTGCACGCGGACGCGAACTACGAGCGCGGCGAATACGCCATCCTCGTGCGGTCCGACGTCAAAGGGCGCGGTCTCGGCTATCTGCTCATGCAGATGATCATCGAATATGCCCGTGCGGAAGGGCTCAAGACGATCGAGGGCCAGGTACTGGGCGAAACACGGCGATGCTGGCGATGTGCAGAGAGCTCGGGTTTTCGATTTCGCCCGATCCAAGCGATGCCGATACTTGCAGCGTGAAGCTTGTCATTTCTGCCGCCGGCTCGCAGGCCTAAGGCCAGGAG
>Ga0318538_10000174_pt1 | contig 15149 bp, 14 predicted proteins | sample GRESIP166b4f23_FD_202504 | JGI IMG/M metagenome (GOLD analysis project Ga0318538, IMG submission 202504) | Tropical soil microbial communities from Luquillo Experimental Forest, Puerto Rico - GRE.SIPMG.166b4f23 | ecosystem: Environmental > Terrestrial > Soil > Tropical forest > Bulk soil...
AGCGGCAGCGGCTGCCGCAGAAGCGCTGTGGCGTGTACCCGCACGGCATTCTCACCGGACACCCCCTTCTCGCCGGGGTGAGCGCGCCGCTGCCGATGCCACACTCGCGCTGGAACGAGCTCCCGCCGGCAGCGCTGCGGGCGGCTGGCTACACGCTGCTGAGCTGGTCCGAAGAGACGGGCGCGGATGCCTTCGTGCGGGAGGAACGGAGCCTGCTGCTCTTCTTCCAGGGGCATCCGGAGTACGAAAACACGACGCTCCTCAAGGAATACCGCCGCGACGTCGGGCGCTACCTGAACGGGCAACAGCCCCACTATCCCACGTTACCGCGCGGTTACTTCTCAGCCGACGCCGTTGCGGTGCTGGCAGAATTCCGCGAGCAGGCGCTCGCGCAGCGCGGTGCAGCGCTCCTGGAAAGCTTCCCATTCGCCCGTGTGGCTGCTGGACTCGAGAACACCTGGCGGTCATCGGCCGTGGCGATGTATCGCAACTGGCTGTCCTTCATCAGCGCTCGCCGAGTCCAATCGCCGCAGATCGAGCGCTCCGTGCACCGTCGCATCGAAAACCGATAGCTAAGCTCGAGCATCGGAAACGGTATCATTGACTCGATTATGAACGACGGCCCCGTGGGCTCCACCGCACACCCTTCAACCCGTGACCGACTGCTGCGGCTCGTGGGGCAGATCCTGGGTAAGCCTGAGGCCGCGGCCTCACTACCGGCCGAGGCTCGCTTGAGCGAGCTCGGCATGAGTTCCATCAAGATGGTGAACCTGATGCTCGCGGTGGAGACCGAGTTCGATCTCACCATACCGCAGGGCGACATCACCCCGGATAACTTCCGCTCCGTGGCGAGCGTCGAAGCCCTGGTGGCACGGCTCCTCGCCGTCAAGTCGTAGCGGTGTGCCGCGCCTTCGGGCGTGTCGCGGCGGCGAGCGCCTGATCGAGATCGGCGATGATGTCATCGATGTGCTCGATGCCAACACTCAGGCGAATGGTCTCCGGTCCGACGCCGGCCTGGCGCTGCTCCTCGGGCGACATCTGCCGATGGGTCGTCGAGGCGGGGTGACTGGCGAGTGACTTCGCATCTCCAAGGTTCACCAGGCGCTTGAAGAGCTTCAGGGCGTCGTAGAAGCGCGTGCCCCCGTCGTAGCCGCCACGGATCGCGAAGGTGAGCAGCGAGCAGGCACGACCGCCCAGGTACTTCTGGCAAAGCGGGTAGTAGGGGTTGTCGGGGAAGCCCACGTAGCTCACCGAGTCGACGCGCGCATCGGCGCGCAGGAACTCCGCCACCCGCCGCGCGTTCTCCACGTGCCGCTCGACGCGCAGCGCCACCGTCTCGATACCCTGCATCAGCAGGAACGCATTGAACGGTGAGAGCACCGCGCCCAAGGTGCGCTGGAATACGCTGCGCATGCGGCCGATAAAGGCCTTATCGCCATAGTGCTTGGTGTAGATGAGTCCGTGGTAGGAAGGATCGGGCTCGGTGAACATCGGGAAGCGCGTGCCCATCTGCTCCCAGCGGAAGCGGCCGCTGTCGACGACGGCACCGCCGAGGGTGGTGCCGTGTCCGCCGAGGAATTTCGTGAGTGAGTGCACCACGATATCGGCGCCGTATTCGATCGGCCGCAGGAGTATCGGCGTCGGCACGGTGTTGTCGACCACCAGCGGGATGCGGGCTCGCTGGGCGATGGCGGCGAGCGCCTCGAGGTCGCAGATGTTACCCGCCGGATTGCCCACCGTCTCGCAGAACAGGGCGCGCGTGTTGCCATCGATCAGCGACTCGAGCTCCGCCGGTTGATCGGTGCGGCCGAATTTCACCTTGATGCCGAAGCGCGGCAGGATGTGGGCGAGCAGCGTGTGCGTGGTGCCGTAGAGCTGGGGCACGGACACGAGGTTGCGCCCCGGCTCCACGAGGTTCAGCACCGTGTAGTACATGGCCGACTGCCCCGAGCTCACCACCAGCGCATCGATCCCGCCTTCGAGCTCGGCGACACGCGTCTCGAGCACGGCGCTCGTCGGATTGCCGATGCGCGTGTAGCGGAAACCCTCGACCTCCAGATCGAACAGCGCCGCCCCGTGCGCGGCGCTGTCGAAGGAGTAGGCGACGGTCTGATAGATCGGGACGGCGACCGCCTTGGTGGCGGGGTCGCAATCGTAGCCCGCGTGCAGCGCGATGGTTTCGGGTCTCATAGGCCGTCCAGGGTCGTTATTTTGTTGCGTATCATAGAATGCCTGAACGATGGCAGCGCACAGCGACGAAAACAAGCGATCGCCTCTCAAGGCCTGGGTGCGCGCCCTCGAGCGTACGACGGCGATCGAGCGCGACCGCTCACTCACTCTGCCGGTTCTGATCGGACGCCTGGCGGAGCGCTGCGGCGATGCCCCGGCGCTGCTCTCCCCGGACGCCGTGCTGAGCTACCGCGGTCTCGCCGCAGCTTGCCATCGCTATGCGCGCTGGGGGCTGGCGCACGGGCTCGGGCGCGGCGACACCGTGTGCCTCGTGATGGCGAACTGCCCGGACTACCTGGCGATCTGGCTGGGCCTCTCCGGCATCGGCGCAACGGTCGCGCTCATCAACACGAACCTGCGCGGCGAGCTCCTGGCACACTCGCTCAACCTGGTCGCACCGCGCTGTGTCATCGCCGGGGCATCGCTCGCCGCGGCGGTGCGCGCGGTCCAGCCACTGCTCGAGCGGGGTGTCGAATGCTGGGTGAGCGGCGCGGGCGGCGGCGATCTGCCACGGCTCGATGAGGCAGTTGCGGGGTTGCCTGGCGAAGCACTGCTCGATGGCGAAGTGCGCGCACCCTCGCTCGAGGATCGCGCCCTCTTGATCTACACCTCGGGGACCACGGGGTTGCCGAAGGCCGCCAACGTGAGTCACTTCCGCCTCATGCAGTGGAGCCACTGGTTCGCGGGCCTGATGGACGTGCAGCCCGCGGACCGCATGTACGACTGTCTGCCGATGTATCACAGTGTCGGCGGCGTGGTCGCGACCGGCGCCACGTTGGTCGGTGGCGGTGCGGTGGTGCTGCGCGAGCGCTTCTCGGCGAGCGGCTTCTGGAAGGACGTGGTCGCCGAGCGCTGCACGCTGTTCCAGTACATCGGCGAGTTGTGCCGTTATCTCCTCGGCAACCCGCCGCAGGCGGAGGAGTCGCGGCACGCGCTGCGCCTGGCGTGCGGCAACGGCCTGCGGGCGGAGGTCTGGCGCGAGTTCCAGCAGCGCTTCCGCATCCCGCAGATCCTCGAGTACTACGCCGCGACCGAAGGCAACTTCTCGCTCTACAACTGCGAGGGGCGGCCGGGCGCGATCGGACGGATTCCACCCTTCCTCGCGCATCGTGTGCCGGTGGCGCTCGTGAAGTACGACGTGGCGACGGCCGCTCCGGCGCGCGACGCATCCGGGCGCTGCGTACGCTGTGCGCCGCAGGAAGCGGGCGAGGCGCTCGGCCAGATCGTCAGTGCCAACGGTGCCACCCGCTTCGAGGGTTACAGCGACGATGCCGCTTCTGCGACGAAGATCCTGCGCGATGTGTTCACGCCCGGCGATGCCTGGTATCGCACCGGCGATCTCATGCGCCGGGACGAGCAGGGCTTTTTCTACTTCGTCGACCGCGTGGGCGATACCTTTCGCTGGAAGGGCGAGAACGTTTCCACCACCGAGGTCGCGGGGGTGATCGCGGCGTGCCCCGGGGTCACGGATGCTGCCGTATACGGGGTGAGCGTACCGGGGACCGAGGGCCGCGCCGCCATGGCGGCGCTGGTTGCAGGTCCCGACTTCGATCTCGGCGAGCTGCGGCGCGCGCTCGTGGCGCGCCTGCCGGACTACGCCCGGCCGCTCTTCATCCGCATCGTGAGTGCGATCGAGCTCACCGGCACTTTCAAGCTCCAGAAGCAGGAGCTCGCGCGCGCGGGCTATGACCCCGCCGGGATGAGCGATGCGTTGTATATCGATGATGCGGCGCACGGCGCTTACGTGCGACTCGATGAGGCGCTGCACCAGCGCCTCCAGGCGGGGAAACTTCGGCTGTAGCAGGCTCGAGCGCCGCCACGGACTGAACCGCTGCCGCTGGAAAACCTGATCGACCCCGGGCCACGCGCCCGCGGCCGGCCACTCACCGTGCGTCAGCGTGAGCGCGTTACAATTCGGGCAATGCGTCTCGCCGTAGTGAGCCTGACTCTCGCGCTGACTCTTACCGCATGCACGAGGAAGAGTCCGCAGGAACCGGCCGGTGGTAGCGCGATCCTCCGTTGGGATCCCGTGAAAATGGATACGCGCGGCAAGCCTCTGACGAACCTCGCCGGATACGAAATCCGCTACGGCCCATCGGATAAAACCCTGTGGTACACCGTCAAGGTGCTGAATCCAAAACAAACGACCTACGTCGTCACGGATCTCTTCCCCGGAAAGTGGTATTTCGCGGTCAGCGCCTACACAACCAGCGGCACCGAAAGCGCTCCATCCAACGTGGCCTCAAAGACGATCAATTAGCCCAGGCGTAGTACCCGTCCTGCAGCGTAGATCTCTGTGGAGCGAATGTCCCGACGCGACTTACTCATTGGCACCTGCGCGGTGCTTGGGAGCCTGTCCCCTGCAGCGTGTGGGCGACGCACGAGCGGGGACGACAACGGCACCCCGCCCGCGCTCGCCTCGGGGGCTGGCACGCTGACGGTGGGCGGGGATCTGACGGTGAACAGACTCGGCTTTGGCACCGGACGCCTCGGCCAGTGGCAACGCGGCGCCGGGTTTCTGCGGCGCGGCGGCTGGCAAGATGCGGCGGACGCGCGCCGGCTGCTGCGACGCGCCGTGGAGTCAGGGGTCGAGTTCATCGACACGGCCGATAGTTACGGCCGCGACTACCCAATCGAGCCGCTCATTTACCAAGCCCTGCACCCTTATCCGGGTAACCTGGTGATCGCGACCAAGGGCGGCCTCGTTCACTCTGGAGACGGGTTTGCCAGGGACGCGAGCCCTGCTCATCTGCGCGCCGCTTGCGAAGCAAGCCTCGCACGACTGCATCTCGAGCGGATAGATCTGTATCAGCTGCATTGGGTGGACCCGAAAGTGCCGCTGGAGGAATCTGTTGGTGAGCTTGCGCGCCTGCGAACGGCGGGAAAGATCCGCCATATCGGTCTGTCCAACGTCAGTCTGGTGGAACTGCAGCGCTCGCAGGCCATCGCGCCAGTGGTGTCGGTTCAGAACAGCTATAGCGTGATCGACCGGGCTTCCGATGACATTCTGGGTTATTGCGAGCGTGCCGGGCTTGCATTCGTGCCCTATGGTCCGTTGGGCTTCGGTGACGTACGCAAGGTGGGCGCCACTCCAGCGGCGGCGCGTCTGGCAGAACTGGCTCGCCGCCGCGGTGTGAGTCTGCAGCAAGCGATGCTGGCGTGGCTTCTGGCCCGCTCGCGGCAGATAGTGCCGATCCCGGGCACGACCTCGATTGAGCACCTGGAGCAGGACATCGCTGCGGCGGGCGTGGTCCTCAGCTCTGCCGAAATGACCGCGATCGGCTAGCTTTCGCGAAGATAGCCAGCGTCGCACCTCCGCGCTCGCGCGGCGGGGCTGAGGAAGCCAGCTCAAGCCGTGTTGCCGGCATCCACCGTGAGCGTCGTGCCGGTGATGTTGCGCGCTTCCTCGGAGAGCAGGAATTTCACGGCGGCGGCGACATCGGCCGGTTCGGGCAGCCGGCGCAGCGCGCTGCGCCGGATGATCTGCTCGCGCTGCTTGGCATCCATTTCCCGTGTCATCTCGGTGTCGACAAATCCCGGTGCGACCGCATTCACGGTGATGCCGAGCTGACCGACTTCGCGGGCAAGCGCGCGGGTGAAGCCGCTGAGGGAGGCCTTGGTCGCTGAGTAGACCGACAGCGATTGATAGCCGGTCGTCGCCACGATGGAAGACATGTTGACGATGCGCCCGGCGCGCTCGCTCATCATCGAGCGAACGACGTGGCGGGTGAGTACGATGGGCGAGAGCGTGTTCAGCCGGATGAGCTTCTCGATCTGCTCATCGCGCATCATCGCGAGAACCCCGGGGGTGCCAAGACCCGCGTTGTTCACGAGCCCGTGGAACGGACCGACCTCCTGGCGCAAATGCCTGACGAGCTGCGGCATCGCCGCGATCTCGAGGAGATCGAACGGATAGAACTGCACCGCGCCGCGCCCGCCCTGCGCCGCGACGGAGCTAAGCGCCTGCAGCTCCCCGCTCGCAGAGCGTGCAATGGCAAGCACGCGGTAACCGCTCGCGGCGAGAGCCTCGGTGATCGCGAGCCCGAGGCCGCGACTCGCGCCGGTGACGATGACGTTACGCAAGGGGTCGCACCAGTTTTCCGGATGCGGAGACCTCGAGCGCCGGCACGATCCGGATCGTGGCCGGCACCTTGTGGGGTGCGAGCACGCGGCGGCAGCGCTCGGTGAGCTCGCGCGTGAGCACATCGGCTGCCGGCGGAGGGCCGCGACCGGCCCCGACCCCTGCAATCACCACATCGGCGGTGACAATCGCGCCCGTTATGGCATTGCGCCGCGACCGCACCAGCGACATGCGCACCCACGGATGTCCATTGATCACGGCCTCAACCTCTTCCGGATGCACCTTGAGGCCGCCCACGTTGATCACCCCGCCGCGGCGGCCCATGAAATAGTATCGCCCCGTCCTCTCTTCCACGCGATCGCCGGTGTCGACGAAGCCGTCCACTCCCCGCAGCGGCTCGGCTCCCTCGCCAAGGTAGCGCTGCGCGCATCCCGGCGAGCGGATCTGCAGCGTTTCGTCCGCGACGCGGAGCTCAACCGCCCCTGGCGCACCCACCAGCGCTGCCGGAAAGCCCGCGCGCCCGTCGCGCACCTCGAAGGCGACGCCGGCTTCCGTCGAAGCGAAGGCGTGCGCCACGGTGGCAGAAGGATACGCAGCGCGGAGGCTGTGGAGGATCGGCTCATCGGCGATCTCACCCGAGAGCCGCACGTAGCGCGGCGCGATAGTCGCTGCCGCACCGCTCATGAGGGCGCGTCGCCAATGCGAGGGAGTGCCCGAGATGTGAGTGACACCCGCGGCCGCGGCGCGCGCGAGAAAATCGCTGACCGGCTCGGCGGCATCCGACAGCACGAGCGAGCCCGCATGGACCCCGCGGAGGAATACCTGCAGGCCGCCGTAGCGGCGAATGTCATAGAAGGTGCTCCACACGAGCGGATCTGCCGGCGCGCGCTCCGCCGCCCGCAGTGCACTCGTGAGACTCTCGAGGGTGTGCAACACGAGCTTCGGCACCCCGGTGGTTCCTGAGGTGAGGAGCACCCATTCGGTGACGCGCGAGCGGCGTCGCGCGCTGGCGCTGCGCGTGAGTCTCGGGCCGATGTCGAAACACGTCAGGACATCCGCACCGGCCGTCGCAGTCTGCTCATCGACGACACAAGCGTCCGCCTCGGCGTCGCGGACAACCGCCGGCAGATGCTCGGTTGGGAGGTCCGGCGGACACAGCACCATGCGCCGGGCGACACCGTCCAGCTCGATCAGGGCGAGTGCGGCAGTGAGCTGATCCCTGGTGAGCAGCACGACACTCCTGTCGCGCAGCTCCTCCAGCCGGCCGCAGAGACTGGTGCCGTGCGCGAGCTCAGCGAGTGCAATGGTGTGGCGGATGCCGTAGAGCTGCCCGGAGGGCGCGCCAGAGGCAATTATCGAATCCCACAGCGACTCACTTGGCAAAGCGTTCGTACAACCTGACGAAGTCACCGAAGGTTACGGGAAACTTCGCTTCCTCCATCTCGTTGAACGGATCGACGCCGAGTGAGTCTTCGAGTCGCGCCGCGATGATTGCGAAGCTCAACGAATCCAGCCCCGACTGGTTCAGCTTCAGCTCATCGGAGAGCGGCGCCAGCGTCCGGTCCTGCTCCTTGGCAACCTGTTGGAACTGCGCCGTGATCGTGGACTTCAGCGACATCTGCGTACACCTCCCTGCTCCCTGAGCATATATTATCTGAGTCTGCGCGCCTGCCGGCCAGTTTGACCCGCCGGCCGGCGGGCATCCGGCGCCTGGGGTTCTGCCCGAGGAGAGATCAGATAGCGCCGGCCGCGGCGGGTTTCACGGCCAAGCCCGGCGTCGCTTGTATAATGCCGGCCCAATATGTCAGGCCCGGCAAAGGTCCCATGTCCGACCAAGTTGCTTCCTTACGTCATCCGGCTGCCACCGCAGATGCGGATGCCCTCAGCGCGGAGGTCGCCGGGCTGATCGTCCAGGCACTGAACCTGGAAGTCGCACCGGAGCAGATCGCACCGGACCAACCGCTCTATGGTGAGGGCCTGGGGCTCGATTCCATCGACATCCTGGAGATCGCCCTGGTCGTGTCGAAGAAGTACGGGGTGCAGCTCCGCGCCGATAGCGGGGAGAACACCCGCATTTTCGGCTCGCTGCGCCAGCTCGTCGATTACATCATCGCACACCGGACGAAGTAGGCATCTGGCCACGCTGCCGCTGATCGCACATGCCTCGCCCGACGCGGTGCTCGCCTACCGCGCCGGCACACCGGTTCTCGTGTCGCAGTTCCTGGCCGATGCGCGGCGCCTCGTCCGCTTGTTTCCACGGTGTAGCCACGTGCTGAACGTGTGCACTGATCGCTATCACTTCACGGTGGGCCTGGCCGCGGCGCTGCTCTCGGACAGGGTGAGCCTCTTACCCTCGAGCCAGGCGCCGCAGATGCTGCAGCAGCTTGGCGCGTTTGCGCCGGACACGATCTGCCTGACTGACGGGGTGGACAGCGGCATCGCGCTGCCGCGCCTGCTGTACCCCCGCGAGACGGGAGGCGCGCGGGCGGAGGATGCCTCAGCCGTGGCTGCGGTGCACGAGGCACCGCAGATCGATGAGGGACAGCTCGCCGCGTACGTATTCACATCCGGCTCCACCGGCAGCCCGCTTCCCTGGCGCAAGACCTTCGGCCCTCTGATGGGCTGCATGCGCGAAGGGGCGCGCCGTCTCGGGCTCGCCGGCGCGGCGCGCTGGGCGATCCTGGCCACGGTGCCGCCGCAGCACATGTACGGATTCGAAGTGAGCGTGCTGCTCGCACTCGCCTGCGGCCACGCGTTGTGTGCCGAGCGCCCGTTCTATCCGGCGGACATCGCTGCCGCCCTCGAGCGACTGCCGCGCCCGCGTGCGCTCATCACGACGCCGGTGCACCTGCGGGCGCTGCTCGGCTCCGGTATCGAGCTGCCGGCAGTGGACCGGGTGGTCTGCTCTACCTCACCGCTCGCGCAGCAACTCGCCGCCGAGGCCGAGCGACGCTTCGATGCGCGATTGCTGGAGATCTACGGCTCGACCGAGACCGGACAGATCGCCATGCGCCGCCCTACCCAAACCGCCGAGTGGCAGCTCTGGAGTGGTGTGTCGCTCGAGCTCGAAGCGGACCGCAGCCGGGCGCGCGGCGGGCACATCGAGCAGCCAACGCTTCTTCCGGATGTGCTGGAGATGACCGGTCCTGCGAGCTTTCTGCTACACGGACGCGTATCGGACCTGGTGAACATCGCCGGCAAGCGCAGCTCCCTCGCCTACCTCAATCACCAGCTCAACTCCATTCCCGGGGTCGAGGACGGCGCATTCTTCCATGCCGCAGAGACCTCGGGCTCACACACCGCTGTCGCGCGCGTGGCGGCGTGCGTGGTGGCGCCGGCACTCGACGCCGCCCGGCTCCTCGAAGCGCTGCGCGAGCGGGTCGATGCAGTCTTCCTGCCGCGTCCGCTGCTGTTCGTCGCGCGGCTGCCGCGCAACGACACCGGCAAGCTCCCTTTGGCCGCGCTGCAGTCCCTCGCCGCGCAGGCGAAGTCCGCAACGCCGGCGTGAGCGCCCTCGTGGACCCGGTTGTCACTTTCACCATCGCTGCCGAGCACCCGGCGCTCGCCGGCCACTTTCCCGATGCACCGGTTCTGCCCGGCGTGGTGCTGCTCGATGAGATGGTGCGCGTCGTGGAGAGCTGCAGCAGCGGTGGCCGCTGGCGGATCGGCCGCGCGAAGTTCGTCCGCCCGGTGCACGCCGGCGAGACGCTCACTCTCGGGCAGGAGCGGCTGCCGAACGGCTCGATCCGCTTCAGTGTTCTGCGCGAAGGCGAGCCGGTCGCGCACGGAGTGCTCGTTCCCGATGGTCCGCGAGCCGCTTGAGGCCGTGTCGGTGCCGCGCACCGGCACGGTGCCGCGCACCAGCGGGTTGGAGTGGGCTGCCCAACCCGAACGTGGCAACGCGCTGTTGCTGACTTTGATGGCCTTCGTGGCCCTGCGGCTCGGACGCCCGCTGGCCCGCGGCATCCTGTACGTCGTAGCGGCCTACTTCTTCGTGTTCGCCCCCCGCGCGCGACGCCAGGCTCGTGCCTACCTGCGGCGCGCGCTCGGGCGCGAACCCACGGCCCGGGACCGCTACCGGCAGGTGTTCACCTTCGCCGCCACCATCCTCGACCGTCTCTACCTCACCCGCGGGCGCTACGAGCTGTTCGATATCTCCATCGAGGGCGAGGAGCTCATGCGCGCGGCACTGACAGCCGGCAATGGCGCGTTTCTGCTCGGCGCGCACCTCGGCAGCTTCGAGATGATGAGCGCCGTCGGGCGCCGGCAGCCGGGGCTGCGCGTCGCACTCGCCATGTACACGCAGTATGCGAGTCGCGTCGCCGCACTGTTAGGGAACGGCCCGCCCGAGCGCGCGCCCGAGATCATCCCGCTCGGTCAGCTCGAGAGCATGCTGCGCATCCGCGATTGTCTCGAGCAGGGCAAATTCGTCGGCTTGCTGGCTGATCGCACTTTCGACGACGCCCCGGCGGAGTCCGTCGCGTTCCTCGGCGAGCCGGCGCTGTTTCCGTCCGGGCCAATGCGCGTCGCGGCGGCGCTGCGGCGCCCGGTGATCTTCATGGCGGGACTGTACCGCGGCGGCAACCGGTACCACGTGGTGTTCCGGCCGCTGGCCGATTTCTCGCAGCTCACGCGTGGGGCTCGCGAGACCGCGGTGCGCGCGGCCATCGAGCGCTACGTGGCGCTGCTCGAGGAAGGCTGCCGCCGCGACCCCTACAACTGGTTCAACTTCTACGACTTCTGGCATCACGGAGCGGACGTGTGAGAGCCCCGCCGCGCGCGGAGCTGCGTGAGCGGCGCCGCGCGCTCCTTCCTCGTCCGCTCGTCGGCTGCGCCGTGCTCGGCTGGCTGCTGGTGATCGGCGGCCCGCCGCTCGTCTCGAGCGCTGCCGAATCGGCCGATGAGTCTGCGGTCTTCGGTGAGCTGCTCAGGCTCCTCGCCGAGCGACGCCACGATCACGTCACATTCACCGAGGTGCAGCAACTCGCGATCCTCGATCGGCCTCTGCACTCCTCCGGCGAGCTGTTGTATGACGCGCCGGACCGGCTCGAGAAGCGCACGCTCGAGCCGCGCCGGGAGGACCTGGTGCTCGAGCACGGCATGCTCTCGGTCGAGCGCGACCATCACCGCCGCAGTGTGGCGCTGCGCGATTTTCCGCAGGCGGTACCCCTGGTCGAGAGCCTGCGCGCAACGCTCGCCGGCGACCGCGCCGCGCTCGCGCGCTACTTCACGGTGCAGTTCTCCGGGACGCTCGCGCGCTGGACGCTCGAGCTCACCCCGACCGATGCCACAGTCGAGCGCAGCGTGCAGCACATCGTCATCACGGGTGAGACCGACCGTATTCGCACGGTGCAGATCCGCCAGAGCGATGGCGATACCTCCACCCTCACCATCGGAGCCGAAGTCGTCCCATGACACGTGCCGGCATGACGGCCACGCTGATCTGGGCACTCGCCGCGCTCATTGCCGCCATCATCGCCATTCGCGCCCGCTACACTGCGGATCTCTCGGCGTTTCTGCCGCGACGCGCGAGCGCCACGCAGAGCCTGCTCGTCGAGCAGCTGCGCGAGGGCCCGGCGGCGCATCTCATCATCGCCGCCATTGCGGGTGCCGATGCCGAGGCGCGCGCCGCGGTGTCGCGGCAGATGGCGCTGCGGCTGCGTACGAACCCTGCAGTGCTTGCCATCGACAACGGCAACGAGGCGCAGCTCGAGCGCGACCGCGAATTCCTCTTCGGGCACCGCTACCTGCTGAGCCCGCGCGTCTCGCCGCAGCTGTTCACGGCGGGGGGCCTGCACGCCGCCATCGGGGCGGCGCTCACTGTGCTCGCGTCTTCCGCCGGGCCGCTGGTGAAGCCGCTGTTTCTCCGCGACCCGACTCTCGAGACACTGGCCATCATCGAATCACTCGATGCGAGTCACGCCCGCCACAGCGCCGCGGGCGTGTGGAGCTCGCCGGATGGCACGCGCGCCCTGATTCTCGCGCGCACGCGCGCGAGCGGTGCCGACATCGACGGCCAACAGGCCGCCTGCGCGGCGCTCGAGAGGAGTTTCGCCGAGAGCATCGCCGCGCTGCCATCGGCGCAGCGTGCCGCCCTCACCTTCAGCATGAGCGGTCCGCCGGTGCTCGCCGTCGCCTCACGGGCCACGATCAAGGGCCAGGTGTGGCGGCTCTCCGGTCTGAGCGCGGCCTGCATCGCGCTGCTGCTCCTCGCCGTGTACCGCTCGCCCGCAATACTGCTCCTCACGTTCGTCCCGGTCGCCTCGGGTGCGCTCGCCGGGGTAGCGGCCGTGGCCCTCGGTTTTTCCGTGGTCCATGGCATCACACTCGGCTTCGGCGTCACGCTCATCGGCGAGTCGGTCGACTACGCCATTTATCTCTTCATCCAGAGATCGGCCGACTTTCGCCGCTCGGTGTGGCCGACGATCCGTCTGGGCGTTCTCACATCGATCTGCGGCTTCGCGGCGCTGCTGCCGTCGGCGTTTCCCGGGCTGTCGCAGCTCGGCCTCTATTCCATCGCCGGTCTCGCCGCGGCTGCCCTGGTGACACGCTTCGTGCTGCCGGCATGGCTGCCGCGGACTGTCAGGATTCGCGACCTGACCGCAGTCGGCAGCTACCTCGAGCGCCTGCTCGCGCGGCTGCGCGCGGCGCGCGGCGCACTGCTGCTCATCGCCCTCCTCGCCGCGACACTCCTGTACCTGCATCGCGGCGCGCTGTGGAGCCGCGAGCTCAACGCCCTGAGTCCCATTCGTGCGACCGACATGCAGCTCGATGAGCAGCTGCGCGCGGCGGCCGGCGCTCCGGATACGGGCTACATCGTGGCGGTCGCAGCGCCTGACCGCGAAGCGGCGCTGGCCGCCGCCGATGCCGTAGGCACGCGACTCACCCCGCTCGTCGAGCGGGGCGTCATCGGTGGCTTCGATTCACCGACGCGCTTTCTGCCCGCGCTTGCGGTGCAGGACGCCCGGCGTCGGAGCCTGCCGCCGGCCGCCGTGCTGCGTGCCAATCTCGATGAGGGATTGCAGGGATTGCCGCTCACGGCGGCGAGGCTCGAGCCCTTCGTGCGCGATGTCGAGCAGGCCCGCGAGGCGCCGCTGCTGCGGCAGGCCGACCTCGCCGGCAACTCCCTCGGCCTCGTCGTCGATGCGCTGCTCGTGAGAGGCTCTGCGGGATGGTCGGCGTTGCTGCCGGTATCGGCACGCGACTCGGCCGATCTTTCCGGTGCCGCCATTGCGCAGGTTCGCTCCGCTGTGGCGAGCGCGGCGGTCGGCGCCGAGCTGCTCGACCTCAAGGGTGAAGCCGACCGGCTGTATTCCGGTTACCTCCGTGAGGCGGTGCGGCTCGCGATCGGCGGCTTCATCGGCATCGTGCTGCTGCTCTTCGTCGCACTGCGCTCAGCGGCGCGCGTGGCGCGGGTGGTCGCGCCGCTCGCGCTCTCCGTGCTGACCGTCGCGGCCGCGTTCGCCGCGCTCGGGCATGCGCTCACGATCCTGCATGTGGTCGGCATGCTGCTCATCGTCGCGGTGGGCTCGAACTACGCCCTGTTCTTCGATCGCGCGGGCGTGCGCGCCGCGGAGGGATCGCTGCCGCTCACGCTGGCATCGCTCCTGGTCGCCAACCTCGCGACGGTCATCGCATTCGGAGTGCTCGCCTTCTCGAGCGTGCCGGTGCTTGCGGATCTCGGCTCCACGGTCGCGCCCGGAACGCTTCTCGCGCTGCTGTTTGCCGCAATGCTGGCGCCGCCCGTCCCGCGCACGACGCCGCAGGCGGCCTTGCGGTGATCCCGACCCTCATCGAGCCCGCGCACGCGGGCCGCACTGCCCCGATCCGCGTGCTGATGCTGCCCGCCGCGTATGCCGAGCCCTCGGACTTCATACGGCACGGGTTCGTGCGCGCCGTCCGCGATCGCTCGCTCGAGGTCGATGTGGTGTTCGCGGGGTTTGAGCTGCAGGAGGTCAGCGACCGGAGCGTCTTCAGACGGCTGCGGCAAGAGATCCTCCTGCCGGCATACGCCCTCGGGTGCGCCGTGTGGATGGGCGGCATCTCGCTCGGGGGGTACCTGGCACTCGGCTACGCCGAACGGTACCCGCGCGAGCTCGCCGGTCTGTGCCTCTTTGCGCCCTATCTCGGCAGTCACCTGGTCACCGCCGAAATCGAGCGAGCCAAGGGTCTCGAAAGCTGGCGCCCGGAACAGTTTCCCAAGGACGACGATGAGCGGCGCGTCTGGCGCTTCATCCGTACCCTCCGCAAAGGCGCCCTGCCCGTACACCTCGGGCTTGGGCGCGAGGATCGGTTCGGTCGCCGCCACAGTCTGATGGCCGCAGCGCTGGCCCCGGAAAGTGTCGATGTGGTGCCGGGAGGGCACGACTGGCCCACCTGGCGCAGGCTCTGGGACCGATTTCTCGATGCGCGGCTCGTGCCAAAGGCGGCTCCGAGGCATCCCCCGGGCTGAGGAGCTTCACAGGCTCGCGGTGAGCGGCTGCTCGCGGCAGAATTTCGCGCATGCGTCTGCTTCCGTCGCGACCCGAACGGCCTGCGCCGCTGATCCGCGCCTCGCGGGCCCTGCACATCGGTGCCATCGGGGTGGTGCTCGTGCGTCCGCACTGGTGGCCCTGGGCGCTCTCGGCGGTCGTCGCAGATCACCTGCTGCTCGCCGCGAGCGGCCTCTGGCCGCGGAGTCACCTGCTCGGCCCGAACTGGACTCACCTTCCGCCGCTCGCGGTGGGCTCCGCGGCTCGAGCTGCGGCGCCGGCCGCCGTCGCCATCACCATCGACGACGGGCCGGATCCCGAGGTGACACCCCGCGTGCTCGACTTGCTCGATGAGCACAATGCGCGGG
>Ga0318538_10000189_pt1 | contig 14788 bp, 16 predicted proteins | sample GRESIP166b4f23_FD_202504 | JGI IMG/M metagenome (GOLD analysis project Ga0318538, IMG submission 202504) | Tropical soil microbial communities from Luquillo Experimental Forest, Puerto Rico - GRE.SIPMG.166b4f23 | ecosystem: Environmental > Terrestrial > Soil > Tropical forest > Bulk soil...
GTCGCCGCCCGGGCGGGAATGGTCATCGCACTGAAGGCGACCGCAGCGACGATCACGACAAGGCGTTCGGGCGACATCAGAGACGCCTTACTTCAGCTCGGCCGAGACATGCTCGGCATGTTGCTGGTGCCCCTGGAAGATCTTCAGGCCCGTCTGCAACAGGCTCTTCAGCTCCGCGTTGTTGGACGAGGGGATCAACTGGGTCTCCAGCGCGCTGTTGACCTGCTTGTGATAGGCGACCTCGTTGGCGGCATAGGCCTTGTCGAAGGCCGCGCCGCTCAGCTTGTCGAGCTCGGCGCGCTTGTCGGCGGCCTGCTTGGTCAAGGCTTTGCTGGTGTCGTTGTCTTGGGGTGTGACGTTGAGCTTCTTGACGAGATCGAGCGCCTGCTTGTTCACGGCCTCGTGGTCGCGCACCATGTCTTGCGCGAACGCCCTGACGTCCTTGTTGCTGGCCTTGGTCAGGGCCTGCTTGGCGGCGGCAATGTCGATCACGCCTGCGGTGTAGGCGATATGCGCGATCTGTGGGTCGGTGGGTTTTGCGCCCTGCGCCAGCGCAGCACCGTTCAAGAACATCATCGCGGCGATCGCCGCGCTCAATCGGACAAACATGTCTGACCTCCTGTGGCCTGCGTCTCGCGCCGGCGCGTTCGTGTTGCACAGGGGTTGGATGGTCGCCGACGTCAAAGGTTCCCAAAAAATTTACGCGTAGCCCAGCCGATTCAGCACCGCCGCGGTCAAGCGGTCGCAGCGACGGCCCGCGAACGGGAATGCTTCCATGGCCACGGGGCCAATCTTCCTCTCGACATTGTCGCGCAGCATGACGCGGGCGCGATGTAGCCGCGTCTTCACCGTCTCCGGTTTCAGCTCGAGGGTCTCGGCGGTCTCCTCGATCGACATGCCTTCCACCACACGCGCGATAAAGACGAGGCGGAATGCCTCGGGCAATTCGTCGATCGCGCGCTCGACCACGCACTGGATTTCGCGCCGGGCCATGGATTTCTCCGGATCGTCAGCCGTAGAGGCGAGGGGAAACGGAATGATTTGCGCCTCAAGCGTGCCTTGCGGCAGCGCGTTCAGCTCGACGCCCGGTCGCTCGCGCCGCAAGCGCCCAAGCGCCTCGTTCATCGCGATCCGCGACAGCCAGGTGGCAAGGCTGGACGCGCCACGGAAGTCCGCCAGATGGGTGAATGCCCTGACATAGGTCTCCTGAACGACGTCCTCGGCCTCATTGTCGTTGCGCAGGATGCCGCGGGCCAGCCGATAAAGCCTTTGGTTGTTCGCTTTGAGGATGGCGCGGACCGCGGCCTCGTCACGGCCAAGCGCTCGCCGGACGAGTTCGGCGTCGCCCGAATTGGCCTGGGCCGCCTGTGGTACTTCTGAGTGTCGCATGGTGGCCTCGCTGTCACCCAAAAAAATAGGAGCTTAAGCGTTGGATGCGGCCGCGGCAAAAAGGTTCCCGAAGATTGGTCTCAATCGCTTGGCCCGGCAATGGCTCCGTCATTTCTGCCCGACGCGCCATGGGCATGCGTGAAAAATGATGCGGCTGGCATCAAGACAGCCGTAGCCGCACCTTCCGAAACGCCGCGGCTTACTTCGCCGCGGTCACCATGATCTCGACGCTATACTGCGGCGCCGCCAGTCGGGCCTCGACGGTGGCGCGCGCCGGCGTGTTGCCCGGCGAGACCCAGGCATCCCACACCGCGTTCATCTCGGCAAAAGTCCTCATGTCGGTGATGTAGATCGTCGCAGTGAGCAGCTTCGATTTGTCGGTGCCGGCTCTCGCCAGATGGCCGTCGATGATGTTGAGGATGTCCTGGGTCTGTTTGGTGACGCTTTCGCCGGCCGCTCTGTTGGCGACGACGCCCGCCAGATACACTGTGTTGCCGTTCACGACCACCTGGCTCATGCGAGGGCCGGTCTCAAAGCGCTGGATGCTCATGGGATGCTCCGGTTGAATGCGACGCTAACCTGGTGTCCCGATTCCGAAGTTCGGCAACTTGTCGATCCAGTGCGGCCTTGGTTCAGGCGTCCGCGTTGCGAATCCGCGGCGAAGTGTTTGCGGATTTCGAGCCGCCACACTAGCGCGGCTTGCCGTCCCGAGCAATCGCAGCGCATTCACGGAAAGCGCTTGAAGAACGCCCAGATCACGTCGGCGCCGTCGATGTCGTGGTTCTGCGGGCCGAACATGTAATTGATCAGCCCGGCAAAGCGCGTGTCGGGAAAGCTCGACGGCATGCGGTGGCCGCCCCCATTGATGCGGTAGAGCATGACGAGGTCGCGGCCGTGCGGGCAACGCGAGGTTACCAGCGTGACCGTGGTCTGATCTTTGGTGTCGCGATCCTCGAGGTCAACGGATTCGGCGTTGCCGGCCTCGCAGCCGTTGATGCGCCGCCAGAACAAAAGCGTTTCCTCGGTCGACCAGTAGCCGTCGATTGCGAAGGGGCTGGTGCCGCGCCCGCCCTCATAGGGAATGAGCGGATCGGCGGTGCCGTTCATCATCAGGATCGGTACCGCCCGCGAGGGATGGCAGGTTGCGGCCATCTCGTCCGTGAGGTTCATGATGACGCTGGCTGCTGCCGCGAACAGGTCGGCGCGTTTGCAGACAAGCGTCATTGTCATCGCACCGCCGCCGGAGAGCCCTGTGACGTAGATGCGCCTGGGATCGGCCGTGCCGTCGGCAACATATTTTTCGATCAGCCTGGCGATGAAGGCGACATCATCAGTGCCGTCGGGCGGCGCGCGGCCGGCGCGCTTATCATGCGGTCTCAGATCTTCCCAGGCGCGGTTGAGCCCGTCAGGAAACAGCAGGGAAAACTGCTCGCGTCTTGCAATCACAGGCCATGACGTGCGCGAGGCCATGTCGGCGCTGCTCTGCATGTTGCCGTGGAGGACGATCACGAGCGGCGCGGGCTTCGTTGCCGAAAGCTGTGCGGCAAAGGTTCGTGTCACGCCGTCGATCGAGATGCTCTCGGCCTGCGCCGGACAGGCGAGAAACAGGAGCATGCCCGCAACGACCGATCGCGATGCGCGCAGCCATTGCGCGTTGCCGGTCCGCCTGCTCATTTTCTCGTCCCGCTGCCTTTGCACTGGGCGCCGGTCCCGCCTCGCCTCGACTAAAATCCGGCGTGCCGAGCGGGTCAACGGCGGATAGCCCAGCCCATTGTCAGGCCATCGCTTTCCGTTCTCGTTGTCGTGGCGGGCTTAGGCGATCGTTAACCTGTTCCATTCCGGAACCTTTTTCGCCGCCCCAACAGCGCCCCAAAGCCATCGCAAGTGCAGCAGGTCTGCAACACCTGACGTGAATTTGTTGGGGAGCATCCGCGCTGCCTAGACAAATTCACGTTCTGGCAACACCCTCTGGCGGTGTCCCGGTTTTGAGCTTTTGCAGTCCGTTTGCGGCGGGCTCTCTTGCGAATGCTCGAACCGAAGGACGCCAAAAGGCATCACACGGTCGGACTCGATTTCGACGGATCGAACTGGGGTAGGACATGAAACTGGTGACGGGGTTGCTCGCGGCTGTTCTCTTGCTGGCGGGCGTGGGGGCAAGTCATGCGGTGGTTCGTATTGCCGACGACCGCGGTGGAAGGATCGGAACCTACGTCGACAGATATCAGGGTATGCGCACCTCCGGCGAAAGCGTGATCATCGACGGCCTCTGTGCCTCGGCCTGCACCATCGTCCTCGGCGCCATCCCGCATGACAGGATCTGCGTGACATCGCACGCGACGCTCGGCTTCCATGCGGCTTGGGATTTCGGCGCGAACGGACGAGCCATCACCAATCCCGAAGCCACCCAGATGTTGTACTCGATGTATCCATCGGCGGTGCGCCACTGGATCGCCCGGCGCGGCGGCCTGACCCCGCACATGATCTTCCTGCGCGGCAAGGAATTGCAGTCGATGTACCGGCCCTGCTACCTCGACGCCCAGGCGTCCGCCAGCAAAGCACGCTGGTAGAGCGCATTTTCATCAGCATGAGTTGATGGGCAGCACGCCAGAGCGTGCTTGCCCGCGGCCGTCTCGCACCTTAAGTGAGGGGGCATGGCGCAACCTGTTTCCACACAGCAGACGGTCCCCCTCGTCCGGCCCGCGGGCGGCGGCGTGAGATCGGCTTTTATTTGGGGCGCCGTGACCCTTGGGCTGACCCTTGGAGTGATCGTCCTGCTGGCCGCGCTGGCGCTCTGGTATCATTACGGAACCACGGTGTTCTTCGAGACGATCTCCGCGGGCATTTCGGCCTGTTTCTGACGCAGGGACCAGCATGGATCGGACCGTCGCCCGCCCTCTCGTGATCGTCACGGCCTTTGCCACGAGCCTCCTGCTCGGGCTTCTCATCATGCTGTGGGCGCTCGGCGGCGTGCGTGGAGTGCCCGTGCCGGCCGCGATCGGCGGCCCATTCCAGTTGACCGACCAGAGCGGGACGACCGTTACCGACAAGAGCCTGCAGGGCCGTCCGAGCCTGATCTTCTTCGGCTTCACCCATTGCCCTGATGTCTGCCCGACCTCGCTGTTCGAGATTTCCGAGGTGCTGCGCGCCATGGGCAAGGACGCCGACCGCGTCAACGCCTATTTTGTCTCCGTCGATCCCGAGCGCGACAGCAAGGAGGCGATGAAGGACTATTTGTCGAGCTTCGATCCGCACCTCAAAGGCCTGACCGGCGATCCCGAGGCCATCGCCAAAATGCTCACCGCCTATCGGGTCTATGCCAAGAAAGTCCCGCTAAAGGACGGCGACTACACCATGGATCACACCGCGCTGACCTATCTGATGGACCGCGACGGCAAATTCGTTGCGCCCTTCAATCTCAATCGGACCCCCGAGGAAGCCGCCGCCGACCTCAAGCGGTATCTGTGATCTGCCGTCCTTAACTGAACACGGGCCTCGAAATGTCGCGGGGATGGTCTATAAGGCCGTCCAATCCTTATGCACTCACCGGCCAGACCGTTGCTGTTCCACTCGTTAGCCAGTGTCACGTCGTTTTCCGCGGCCGCCCGCCGCCTTGCCGGGCGGGCCGCAGCGGCATGCGTCGTTGCGCTTGCGCTCACGGGGACAGGTCAGGCCCAAACTACCCCAAAACCAGCGGTCGAGGCGGCCCCGCAGGCCGTGCCCGGCTTCTGGGATCCGCGGCGGCGGCCCGAGCGGCCGGACCTGTCGCGCATCTCGGTGATCCGCTTCCTGACCGAAACCGATTACCCGCCGTTCAATTTCACCGGCGCCGACGGCAATCCGGCCGGTTTCAACGTCGATCTGGCGCGCGCGCTCTGCGAGGAGATCAAGGTCACCTGCACCATCCAGATGCGCCGCTTCGAGACGCTTCTCGATGCACTCGCAAGCAACCGGGGCGATGCCATCATCGCTTCCATGGCGGTGACGCCGCAGCTTCGCACCCGTGTCGATTTCACCGATCCCTATTATCGCGTGCCGGCCCGCTTCGTGTCGCGGCGCGATGCGGTGATGCCGGAAGTGCGGCCCGAATTTCTCGAAGGCAAGAAAGTTGGCGCCATCGCGGGCTCCGCGCATGAGGCGTATCTGAAAGCGATGTTCACGGACGCCGAGGTGCACTCCTATCCCAATGACGACGCGCTGCGGCTTGCGCTTCGGCGCGGCGAGGTCGATTTCATTTTCGGCGACGCCATCTCGCTGGCGTTCTGGATCAACGGCACGGATTCCGCGGATTGCTGCGCCTTCTCCGGCGGGCCGTTCGTCGAAAGCCGCTTTTTCGGCGAGGGCGTCGGGATCGCCGTGCGCAAAGGCAACGACCTCTTGCGCCAGGCGTTGAACTGGGCGCTGTTTCGGGTTTGGGAAAAAGGCCGCTATACCGACCTGTGGCTGCGCTATTTTTCGGTGAGCCCGTTTTAGCAAGGCGTCGCCTGGCCCGCTTTCCCGTCATTGCGAGGCGCAAGGCGACGAAGCGATCCGGCCTTTCTTCGGAGCCCTGGGTTGCTTCGCTCGCAATGGCGGCTGTGATAGCTTCTGTTTCCTTGGAGAACCATACCTGACATGTCGGTCATCGATCTTGCAGCCAAACCGGGCGACCTGCGCGCGCTCGCCGAACAATCCGGCGCCTGGCCATTCGAACAGGCGAAAGCGATTGTCGCGCGGCTGAAGAAAAAGCCGAAGGATGAGGTGCTGTTCGAGACCGGCTACGGACCTTCGGGCCTGCCGCATATCGGAACATTCGGCGAGGTCGCGCGCACCACGATGGTGCGCCACGCCTTTCGCGTGTTGACCGAAGACAAAGTCAAGACGCGCCTGATCGCCTTCTCCGACGACATGGACGGCCTGCGCAAGGTGCCGGACAACGTGCCGAACAAGGAACTCCTGGAAAAGCATCTCGGCCAGCCCTTGACCACGGTGCCCGATCCGTTCGGTACGCATCCAAGCTTCGGCGCGCACAATAATGCGAGGTTGCGCGCCTTCCTCGACACCTTCGGCTTCGATTACGAATTCGCGAGTTCGACCGACTATTACAAGTCCGGAAAGTTCGATGCCGCACTCTTGCGCATGCTGGAGCGGCTCGAAAAGGTGATGGCGATCATGCTGCCGAGTTTGCGCGAGGAGCGCGCGGCAAGCTATTCGCCGTTCCTGCCGATCTGCCCGCGCACCGGGATGGTACTCTATGTGCCGATCGTGGCGCATGACGCGAAGGCCGGCACGGTCTCCTATGATGATCCCGACACCAACGAGCGGGTCACGCTGCCGGTCACCGGCGGCCACTGCAAGCTGCAATGGAAACCGGACTGGGCGATGCGCTGGTACGCGCTCGGCGTCGACTACGAGATGGCCGGCAAGGATCTGATCGATTCCGTGAAACTGTCGGGCAAGATCTGCGCGGCGCTGGGCGGCGCGCCGCCGGAGGGCTTCAATTACGAGCTGTTCCTTGACGAGAAGGGCCAGAAGATATCGAAGTCGAAAGGCAACGGGCTCACGATCGAGGAATGGCTGCGCTACGCTCCGCCGGAGTCGCTGTCGCTGTTCATGTATCGCGAGCCCAAGGCGGCCAAGCGGCTTTATTTCGACGTGATCCCGCGCAACGTCGACGATTACTATCAGTTCCTCGACGCCTTTCCGCGCCAGGACGCGCGCCAGCAGCTTGGCAATCCGGTTTGGCACATCCATGCCGGCCATCCGCCGAAGGCCGACATGCCCGTCACCTTCCAGCTTCTTCTGACGCTGGTGTCGTCGTCGAATGCGGAGAATGCCGAGACGCTCTGGGGTTTCATCGGGCGCTATCGTCCGGGGGTGACGCCACAGACGCATCCGAAGCTCGATGCGATGGTGGGTTATGCCATCAACTACTATCGCGACTTCGTGGCGCCGAACAAGAAATTCCGCGAGCCCACGGAAAGCGAGCGCGCCGCGCTGCAGGATCTGCGCGACGCGCTGTCGAACCTGCCGGCGACCGCATCGGCCGAAGACATCCAGAACGTGGTCTACGAGATCGGCCGGCGCGAGCCGTTTCTCGATCCGGTGAAGAAGGGCAAGGACGGCCGCCCCGGCGTGTCGCTCGACTGGTTCAACATGCTCTACCAGGTGCTGCTCGGCCAGGAGAAGGGTCCGCGCTTCGGCTCCTTCGTTGCGGTCTACGGCATCGCCAATGCCATCAGCATGATCGACGGCACGCTGGCGCGGTCTGCCTGAATTTTTTCTGTGGTCCCGGCTCTGCGCTTCGCTTGGGCGGGACGACGGTGATATGCGATGGCGACAACTCTGGTCCGCTGACGAATTGCGCAAAATTGCGTTATACTGGTTTTCGCGTAACGAAAGTCAGCCGGGAGCTGCCCATGCAATTCAGGATTTCGCCAAAGACGCTTTCCGAATGCAGCGCCGAGGAATGGCAGGCGCGGGTCGATCTCGCGGCCGCGCATCGGCTGGCCTGGATGCACGGTTTCTCCGAGGGCATCTTCAATCACCTGACTTTGGTGGTGCCCGGCCGCAGCGATCGCTACTACCAGATCCCGTTCGGAATGCACTGGTCCGAGGTGACGGCATCCTCCTTCATGGAAGTCGGCATCGACGACGGCGAGATCAAAAGCGGCGCCGGCGACGTCGAGCGCTCCTGCTATTGCATTCACGCGCCGATCCACAAAGCGCTGCCGCAGGCCAAGGCCGTGTTCCATACCCACATGCCCTTTGCGAGCGCGCTGACGCGGCTGGAGGATCCCTGCATCAAGGAGATCGGTCAGACCGAAGTCGGCATGATCAACGAGATCGCCTATGACGACGAATATACCGGGCCGGCGCTCGACCCGGAGGAAGGCGCGCGGCTTGCGCGCGTGATCGGCGAGAAGAGCATCCTGTTCATGGCCAATCACGGCATCTCGACCGTCGGGGTGACCGTCGCCGAGGCCTATGACCGGCTCTATTATGTCGAGCGCGCCGCGCAGGTGCAGATCTATGCGATGTGGACGGGACAGAAGCTGAAGCAACTGCCTGCGCCCGTCGTCGCAAAGACCAAGCGCGATATCGGCGGCGGCAGCCGCTACGATCCGCCGCCGGCGCAGCGCCATTTCGATGCTTTGAAGCGTCTGCTCGACCGCAAGGAGCCGGACTACGCGACGTAGTCGCTTTGCTCGGCGTTGAGCCTACTGCCTCACCCACACGATCCGCGCGATCCAGTCGATGTCGGCGACCGCAAGCGTGCGATCGGCGTGGGCGGAATTGACCGAGGCGAACTCCAGCGTCCTTGCATTGCGCCGCTTCAATTCCTTGATCATCACCTCGCCGTCGCGGGTCTTCACCACCACGCGGTCGCCGCGGTGGATCGGCGCTCTCTGCGACACCACGACGACGTCGCCATCGCGATAGGCGGGTTTCAGCGCGTCGCCCGAAATTTCCAATGCGAAACTCTGATCGTCCTCGAGCGATGGCAGCGCCACCTCCTCCCAACCCTTGCCGGACGGACGGCCACGATCGTCAAAGTGCATGCGGTGCGCGGCTTGCGCCAGCGCAATCAGCGGCACCGAGCGCTCGGGCGGCGCGCCGTCACCGATCAGATCGACAAAATTTTCGATCGATTGCTCGGCCGCGAGAAGCGCCTTGGCAACGGATTCGGTCGACGGCCAGCGTTCGCGACCCTGCGCGGTGATGCGCTTGGATTTGTTGAACGTGGTCGGGTCGAGGCCGCTGCGTTTGGCAAGGCCGGACGGCGACAGTCCGGCGCGTGCCGCAAGCTGATCGAGCGCGCCCCAGATCTGCGCGTGCGTCAGGGTCTTCTGCGGCCTTGGTTGCCTGGGCATGAGAGCGGAGCCAATAGGAATAATTACCTCAATAAAACGCCTTTCGCCGTCCTCCGCAAGGGCGGAACGCGCCCTTGAGTTCGATCGAAGCGGTCGATACGGTCGAGCCTTGGTTTTCGAAAAACTCCAAGCCAAATCAATTCAAACAGTGCATACGATCTACAAGATCTGCTCTGCCTCCGCCTGGCGGGAGGCCGAACGGCAGGGCGTCTACCACGGCAGCGCCGACGATGCGCGGGACGGGTTTATTCATTTCTCGACCGCCACTCAGGTTGCCGAGACCGCGCGCAAGCATTTTTTCGGCCAGACCGGGCTGTTTCTGGTCGAAGTCGATGCCGACAAGCTTGGCCAGGCGCTACGCTGGGAACGCTCGCGCAACGACCAATTGTTCCCGCATCTTTACGGCGAACTCGATCTCGGGGCGGTCCTTCGCGTGATGACGATGCACACCCGCTCCGACGGCACTCACGACATCCCGGAGCTGAAGCCGTGATCCGCGCCATCGACCTCTTTTCGTTCTCGCTGCCGCTGTTGCGCTGGCTGGATGCCGAGGACGCGCATCGTCTTGCGGTCCAGGGCCTGAAATTCCTGCCGGCCATGCGGCCGCACGCCGACGACCCCAAGCTTGCGGTGCGCGCTTTCGGCCTGAATTTTCCCAATCCGATCGGCATGGCCGCAGGTTTCGACAAGAATGCCGAGGTGCCGGATGCGCTGCTGCGGCTTGGTTTCGGCTTTGTCGAGGTCGGCACGGTGACGCCGCGCCCGCAGAGCGGCAACCCTCGGCCCCGGCTGTTTCGGCTCGAGCGCGATGAGGCGGTGATCAACCGCATGGGCTTCAACAATGACGGCTCCGACCGCGTGCTGCGGCGGCTCGCATCCCGCGCGCAACTCGCCGGTATCATCGGCGTCAATATCGGCGCCAATAAAGATTCGCCCGATCGCGTCGCCGATTATGTGCGGCTGATCGAGGCATTTGCGCCGGTGGCGAGCTACTTCACCGTGAACGTGTCCTCTCCGAACACGCCCGGCCTGCGCACCATGCAGCAGGCGCACATCCTCGACGATTTGCTTGCGAAAGTAATCGATGCGCGCGAGCGCATGCGCGAGAAGGCCGGAGATTCGCCGGTGCTTCTGAAGATCGCGCCGGACCTGAGCCTCGCCGAGCTCGACGAGGTGGTCCATGTCGCCCGCTCGCGCCGAGTCGACGGCATGATCGTCGCCAACACCACGGTGGCGCGGCCTCAGAGTTTGCGGGAGGAGATGCGCGCCAGGGAGCAGGGCGGGCTGTCGGGTCGGCCGCTGTTCCGGCTGTCGACGCGGATGGTGGCGGAGACCTATGTGCGGGTAGAGGGCGCGTTCCCGCTGATCGGCGTCGGCGGTATCGATAGCGGCGGCGCGGCGCTGACCAAGATCCGTGCCGGCGCCAGCCTGATCCAGCTTTATTCGTCGTTGATCTACAAGGGCCTCGGCCTCGTCGAGGATATCAAGCGCGACCTGGCGTCGACGCTGCTGCGCACCGGACGCGAGCAGCTCTCCGAAATCGTGGGCAGCGATGCTGCAACCATCACGGCCGAGGACTGGCCGACATAGGCCGGCGCAGGATGGGATGAGCCGACGCGTCGTGCCTCAAGCCGTCGCAAAGGATGACCTCAACAGCGCCGGGTAGCGCGCGGCCTCGAGCCCGCCGCGCGCGGCATAATGCACCAGCAGCGCGGCCCACAGCCCCGCATTGCCGAACGAGCGCAGCGCAAGCCATGCCGCGAGGAAGATCCCGAGCGAAGCGACCATGAGGTTGCGCATGTCGCGCGCCCAGGTCGCGCCGATATAAACTCCGTCGAAGGCAAAGGCGAACACCGCGAGCAACGGCGAAACGACGACGAACACCAGAAAGTTGCGCGCCATGCTGCGGACGTCGACGCTCGCGGTCATGATGTCGATCAGATGCGGCCCGAACAGCGCGAAGACGACGGCGACCGCGAGCGCGAAGGCAAGGCCCCAGAGCACGACGAGGCGGGTCGCGCCGGAAAAGGCGGTTTTGTCGCGCGCGCCAAATGCCTGGCCGCAGAGTTGCTCGGCGGCATTGGCAAGCCCGTCGAGAAAGAAAGCGCTGACCAGCAGGAAATTATTCAACACGGCGTTCGCGGCCAGCGTGACGTCGCCGGAACGCGCGCCCTGCGCGGTGAAGAACAGGAATGCGGCGATCAGGGCTGCGGTCCGGATCATGATGTCGCGGTTGACGGCGAGCATCCGCATCAATTTCGCGCGGTCGAAGAGCGTCGCGCGCGACACGGTCAGCCGTCCGCGCAACAGACGGCGCGCGATCAGAACGCCGAACAGGAGACCTGCCGCTTCCGCGGTGACTGCTGCAATCGCAGCGCCCGCGATCCCCGCGCCAAGCACCAGCACGAGCAACACGGTGACGCCCATATTGACCAGATTGATCGCGACCTGCACCGAGAGCGCCAGCGCCGCGCGTGCCTGCCCGATCAGCCAGCCGAGCACGACGTAGTTGCCGAGCGCCAGAGGCGCCGACCAGATACGGATCGCGAAATAGGTTTTGGCGGCGGCAGTCGCGCTCGCGCTGCCGCCCATGGCGGTGAGCAGGATAGCGGCGAGCGGGAGCTGCAGCAGAATCAGCGCCGCGCCGATCAGTCCGGCCACGACCAGGGCACGCGCGAGCAGCGCCCGCAATTCGTCCGCCTCGCCGGCGCCGATCGATTGTGCGGTGAACGCCACCGTGCTCATGCGCAGGAAGGCAAACAGCCAGAACATGCAGTCGAAGATGACGGACGCCATCGCGACGCCGCCAAGCAGCGCGGCATCGCCGAGCCGTCCGACCGCGGTCGTCGAGACGATGCCGATCAGCGGCGTCGTCAGGTTCGCGACCATCGCGGGACCCGCGATTGCGAAGACCCGCGCCGTCGTGACTTTGGATGGAGCGGCCGGGGCGTGCATGCTTAGAGCTCGACGAGCATGCCGTCATGCGCGGCGGTGAAGGCGAGCGTGTCGAGCCGGCTCAGCATGTCGTCGCTCATATGGGTCAGGATCAGCCGCCTCGGTCTTATCTTGTCGAGGTGCGCCTGAAGCGTCTTCAGGCTGAGATGGTTCTTCACGGCGCGGTCGTAGGTATAGGCCTCCGCGATGAAGAGATCGGCCTCATGCGCCAGCGGAACCAGCGTCTCCGTCCATTCGGTGTCCGCGCTATAGGCGATCACGCGCCCTTCCGCCTCGACGCGAAACCCAAGGAAAGGACCGCCGGATTCGCCGTGCACGACCGGATAGGGCGTGACCGTTACGGCGCCGAATTGTCGCGTTTGCTCGGGATCCAGCGCGACGACCGAGAGTGCGAACTTCTGTTGCGTTTTCGAGGAGTGCTCGAACAAAGCTTCCATCACCTGGGTAAGCCGGCTCTCTATGCCTTGCGGCCCGGCAACGACCAGCGGGTGGCTACGCCGCGAGAACTGCGCATCGAGCAGGAAGAACGGCAGGCCGGCAAAGTGATCGCCATGAAAATGGGTGATCAGGATCAGGTCGATATCGTCGCGCGCGATGTTGCTGCGCTTCATGGCCGGCAACGAGGACGCGCCGCAATCGATCAGGAAATTGACGTGCTCGCCCGTGACGTGAAAACAGGTGTTGAACCTGCCGCCGGAACCGAACGCATCGCCGCAGCCGATAAATCGCAATCGCATCGGCTGCTATGCCTGCCTATCGGCCGCGGGGGGAGCCGAACAGCCGCGACAAAAACCAGATCGGGATCACGATCACCGCGCCCAGGAGGAAGTAGCGCCACAGCCAGTTGATGGCGTCAAAGCCGAGATCCCAGAGCCGCTGGAACAGAAGCTGGATGCTGCGCAGGATGTTGTAGGGGTCGAAGCCGATCGCGGCCAGCACGACGCCGACCAGGATCGAAAGCAGGATCAGCCGAAACGCCACCGACAACGGCGTGCCGCCGAGGAAACGGGTGAGGCCGTCGCTTGTTGCAGGCAATTCCCTGGTGTCGTTGGGCATCGATGGTCTCCAGCGGATTCGCTTCGCCGATCCTACTATGGCGGGATGCAGATGGGGAACCCGCCAAAGGCCGCCAGAGCTTACGAAAAATTTATTTTACGCGTTTTCCTGACGCGAACGGGTCGTCGCCCCGCCTGGAAACGTTGCGATTTTGTCTTTGCTGGTTTCCTTAAGCAATTTCTCTAGCGCTTCCAGCCGGTCGGCGTCGCGCGGCGGCTTGTCCCAGCGCAGCCGGTTGATGCGCGGAAAGCGCATCGCGATGCCGGATTTGTGGCGCGTCGAGCGCTGCAGCCCTTCGAAGGCGACTTCCAGCACCAGCCCCTGGTTGGGTTCGTGGACGACATGGCGCACGGGGCCGAATTTTTCGGTCGTATTGCGGCGGACGAAGCGGTCGATCTGCAGAAGCTCCTCGTCGGTGAAGCCGAAATAGGCCTTGCCGACCGGCACCAGCTCGTCGCCGCTCTCGCCCGACGTCCACACGCCGAACGTATAGTCGGAATAGAACGACGAGCGCTTGCCGTGACCGCGCTGCGCATACATCAGGACGGCGTCGATGATGTGCGGGTCGCGCTTCCATTTCCACCACTGCCCCTTGGGGCGGCCCGGCAGATAGAGCGCGTCGCGCCGCTTCAACATGACGCCCTCCACGGCGTCCGCATCCGCGCCCGCGCCGGCCGAAGCGGGGTCGGCGCGGGCCTTCGTCAGTTGCTCCCAGGTCTGGAAGGCAACCGTCGGCGATAGATCGACGCGCGGATCGTCGAGCTTTCGGACAAACGCCTCGAGCTGCGCGCGGCGTTCGGCAAAGGGCAGGGCGCGCAGATCCTCCTGGCCTTCGCCGAGCAAGTCATAGGCGCGAAGGTGGATCGGAAAATCCTTGATCAGCTTCGGCGAGACCACCTTGCGATTGAGCCGCTGCTGCAACACGTTAAAACTCTGCACGCGGCCTTCGCGCATCACCAAAAGTTCGCCATCGATCGCACCGGACAGGTGCAGCGACGGCAACAGGTCCGGAAAGCTTTTTGTGATGTCCTCGCCGCTGCGCGAATAAAGCCGCGCCACCTGATGGCCGCGCGCGTCGTGGCCGGAGACCGCCTGCACGCGGATGCCGTCCCATTTCCATTCCGCGATATAGTCGGCGGCGTTGAGGCCTTCGAAATCCCCTTCCTCGAGCGCATGCGCCAGCATCACCGGGCGGAACGGCGCCGGGTCGAGATTGACCGGCTTCTCGCCGCGTCCTTCGAGCCAGGCGAACAGATCGAGATAAGGCGGAATCAGCCCCGGCCAGATGAGCTCGATCTCGTGCGGGTCCTTGTCACCGAGCGCGGCCGCTGCAGTCTTGGCAAGCCGCGCGGAGATGCCGATCCGCATCGCACCGGTGACGAGCTTCAACAGAGCCCAGCGGCCTGTCTCGTCGAGCTCGTCGAGCCAGCGCGCAAGCTGCCTCGGCAGTTCGGTCTTGCCGAGCGTGGCAAGGCGGGTGACGACTTCGGTGAGCGTCGGAGGCGGCGGATTGTTGTGGCCGGGTGCTTGCGAAGGCA
>Ga0318538_10000194_pt1 | contig 14733 bp, 13 predicted proteins | sample GRESIP166b4f23_FD_202504 | JGI IMG/M metagenome (GOLD analysis project Ga0318538, IMG submission 202504) | Tropical soil microbial communities from Luquillo Experimental Forest, Puerto Rico - GRE.SIPMG.166b4f23 | ecosystem: Environmental > Terrestrial > Soil > Tropical forest > Bulk soil...
CAGAAGCGCCACGCCGCGCTGGTGCCGCCCTATGACGATGCGCTGATCATCGCGGGACAGGGCACGACCGGCCGCGAGATCGTCGAGGATCTCGCGGCGCAGGCCCTCGTGCCCGACATCATCGCGGTGACGGCGTCGGGTGGCGGATTGACCGCGGGAATCGCGCTCGCGGTGAAGGCGCGAATGCCGCAGGCCCGCCTCTATACCGCGGAGCCCGAGGGCTTCGACGATCATGCCCGTTCGTTCAAAAGCGGACGGCGGGAAAAGAATGCCGCGCTCACCGGCACCATCTGCGATGCGCTGATGGCGCAGACGCCCGGCGAAATGACCTTCGCCATCAACCGCGAACTGGTCGGCGCCGGCGTCGCCGTGAGCGACGAGGAGGTCGCCGCCGCGGTCGCCTTTGCCTTTCGCGAGCTCAAGCTCGTGGTGGAGCCGGGGGGCGCGGCCGCGCTCGCCGCGCTGCTATCGGGCAAGATCGACGTGAAGGGCAAGATCGCGGTCGCGGTTCTCTCCGGCGGCAATGTCGATCCGGACCTGTTCTACCGGTTGGTGGCCTAGTCGGACAACAGAGGACGCAAGCTAGAGAACGGGCATTGGGGTTGCATCTCCTGTCCTCAATCGTCCGTCCGCTGTCGTCGGAATCCGCGTTTGCGTGGCGGCTCGCAATCTTCTACGCCGCGCTCTTCGTCGCGCTCGGCGTGCAATTGCCGTTCTTGCCGCTCTGGCTCGCGGCCAAGGGCCTCGACGCCGGGGCGATCGGCATCGCGCTCGCGCTCCCCATGATCGTGCGCGTCTTCGCGATCCCGCTCGCAACGCGCGGCGCCGACCGGCACGACGCGCTGCGCATGGCGATCGTGATCGCGGCGGGGATGGCAGTGCTCGGCTATGGCGCGGTGGGGATGGCGCAAGGCGCCGCCGTCATCACGATAGCGCTGGCGCTGGCGTCCGTCTTTTACACGCCGATCATGCCGCTGGCGGACGCCTATGCGCTGCGCGGGCTCGGCCGTCTCCGCCGCGCCTACGGCCCGGTGCGGCTTTGGGGGTCCGCCGCCTTCATTGTCGGCAGCTTCGGCGCCGGCCTCCTCCTCGACCTCATCCCCGCGCGTGAGCTTATTTGGCTCATCGTGGCGGCGCTGACGATCACCGCAGCGGCGGCCTACGCGCTCGCTCCACTTCCCCCGCACCAGGGAAATCCATCCGCAACCCAGCTATCGTCCGCGCGGGACCTGTTGCGCGATCCCGCCCTTCTCACAGCGGCGGCCGCGGCGAGCCTCATCCAGGCGAGCCACGCGATCTATTACGGCTTCTCCGCGCTCGACTGGCGGGCCGCGGGCCTCGACGGCGGCGCGATCGGCGCGCTTTGGGCGCTCGCAGTCGTGGCCGAAATCGCGCTGTTTGCGATCTCGGGGCGGCTGCCGCTCGCCCCCACCACGCTCATCATGCTCGGCGCCGCGGGCGCGGTCGTTCGCTGGAGCGCCATGGCGTTCGATCCGCCCACGGCGCTGCTGCCGCCGCTGCAATGCCTGCATGCACTGTCGTTCGGCGCCACCCATCTCGGCGCGCTCGGCTTCATGGCGCGCGCGGCGCCGGCCGAACTCGGTGCCACCGCGCAGGGCTATCTTGCCGTCGCGCTTGGGCTCGTCATGGCCGCGGCCATGGGAATTTCAGGCGTGCTCTTTGCGCGCTGGGGCGGCCTTGCCTATGGCGCCATGGCGCTCACGGCGGCGGCCGGCGGCGTGTTCGCACTGGCCGCCCATCGGCTCACCGACGGGGCGCCGCGCCAAAGCCCAAAGGCAGGAGAGGGTATCAGTCGCAGGTCTGATACATCGCCGTGAGTTCGCGGCCGCTGAGATACATCATGCGCGGGGAGAGCCCGCCGCGCCGCGCGATCCAGCTGCGCACGTGCTCGGGATAAATGTCCATCAAAAGCTGCGTGGCCTCGTGGCTCGTCACCTGCTGGCCATTGCTGCCGGGATGCCATGCCGCATGGAAGCCGAGCCGCGCGCGGGGCGTGACGCAGATGCGGTTGCGCGGGATCACGCCGAGCAACATGGTGCACGCCGACAGGCACGGCCCGTCGATAATGACCCGCTCGCCCGAGCCCCGCAACGCCACCAGATTTTCAAGGTAGGGCCCGATTTGACCCCCGGGATCAGCTTTGATCCGTACCGCCGCATGCGCAGTTGAAACCGTCAGCGCCGCCGCGACGGCGCCGGCCAGAACAGCAATTTTCATGCTTGCCCTCTCCGTGCTCCCGGCGCCTGCCCGGCAGAGGTGGCGCCGCCCTCGCGCAATCTTTGAAAATCAAATGTGGGATAAATGTGAACAGCCGCGCCGATCGGATGGAACCTGCCCGACTTAGTTAACCACCGATGGGCAACCCGGTGGACCCATATCGCGGATCCGGCGGCGGGCGCCGGGGCCGCGGTGGCGCCCCTCTATTCGAGCTTGATGTTGGCTGTCCTCGCAACCTGCGACCATTTCTGCGTTTCCGCTGCGAGAAAAGCCGCGAACGCCTGCGGCGGAGCGGGACGCACCTCGGCGCCGAGCTTGGCGAAGGCCGCCGCCAGCTGCGGCGACGCCAAGCTCGCGTTGATCGCGGAGTTGAGCTTGACGACGATATCTTGGGGAGTGCCGGCCGGCGCCACCACGCCGATATAGGTCAACACGACGTAGTCGGGCACTCCGCTCTCCATCATGGTGGGCACATCGGGGAGAATCGCGTTGCGCGTTTCGCTCGACACCGCCAGGGCGCGCAGCGTTCCCTCGCGCACCAGCGCAAGCACGCCGCCGATATCCCCGAAAAACATTTGCACCTGCCCGCCCAAGACGCCCGTCACGGCATCGGCAGCGCCCTTATAGGGCTTTCCAGCTGTCTTAGGGTGTGCATAACCGTCTAGCATTGTTTAACCAACCCTTTGAACTCGTCGGTTTCTTGTACAGTCCGGTCTTTGGCAGTACATTACTGTCCAATCCCGTCAACGAGACACTGGCAGGACACCATGGCCCGCCGCCTTCGCTCTCCGACCCTGGAAACCCGCGCGGCTCGGCTTCGCCTGAAGGTCCGCCGCAAACCATACTTCGTCCCAGTCGCACCGGGCATTTCACTGGGCTATCGCCGCAACGCCGGCCCGGGATCGTGGCTCGTTCGCTGCGCCGATGGCAAGGGCGGGGCGTGGACAAAGGGCTTTGCCGTCGCCGACGATCGCGAGGACGCCAGCGGCGAACAGGTCCTCGACTTCTGGCAGGCGCAGATCCGCGCCCGGGAGTTGGTGCGCGGCAAGCACACCGATGCCAACAAGCCAGTGACGGTGGCGGAGGCGCTTAACGAGTACGAGCGCGATCTTGCCGCCCGTGGCGGTCTGGTCTCACACGTTCAGCGAGTGCGCCGGCTGCTCACGCCGGTGCTGCTGGCCCGTCCGGTCGGGCTCTTGGGCATGCGCGAACTCCGCCGCTGGCGCGACATTCGGCGTGTCTCCGGACTGGCGGCTGCAACTGTCACCCGTGAATCCAAGGCATTCGCCGCCGCTCTCAACTTCGTGGCCAACCACGATCCCTCCATCGCCAACCGCGCGGCCTGGAGGGTCGGGCTCGCGGCTCTTCCTGACAGCCACGTGGCCCGTACCAACGCCGTCCTCAGCGACGACGAAGTCCGCGCCGTTGTGGCGGCCTGCTACGCCGCCAGCGATCGGCTTGGCCTGCTGGTCGAGGTGCTGGCCATCACCGGCTGTCGTCCCGTCCAGGCCGCGCGTCTGCTCGTGGGTGATCTGCAACCCGACCGGCTCATGATGCCGCGCAGCGCTAAGGGGAAGGGCAAGAAGCGCATTGATCGCCGCCCAATCCCAATCCCGCCGACGCTGGCGGCGAGGCTGCGAGCCGTTGCCGGTGACCGACCGACTGACGCGCCGCTGCTGCAGCGTTCGGACGGTGCGGCGTGGCATTCCGGACGCTCCGACCATTCTCGCCCGTTCGAGCGCGCCTTAGCGGCCGCCGGCTTGCAGAAGGTGGTGCCCTATGCCTTGCGGCACAGCTCGATCACCCGTGCCCTGCAGCGTGGATTGTCGCCGCGTCTGGTCGCCGATGCCCACGACACCAGCGTAATGATGCTCGAGCGCAACTACGCGAAGTACATCGCCGACCATTCCGACGCGGCGCTCCGCACGGGGCAGATCGATCTGACGCCGAGCACCACCGATCCCGTTGTGGTGCCGCTGGCATCGAGGCGACCGTGAGCAAGCGCAAGCTGCCGCTCGAGAGCCCAAATTGGTGGCCGATCCGCGAAGCCCTTGAGCATCGCTGCCAACAAACGGGCTCGGACACGCTCGCGGCGCAGGACTTCAATCAAAAGCTAAGGGCTGATCGGCTGCGGGCGCTGGTCCGCCGCAAGGACGGTCGCCGCGAATTGCTGCCGGCTGCAGCCTGGGATAACTTCTACGTTGGTATGTGGACGTTTGATCTGCGGGACCCCCCGGGGCCAAAATGGGAGGTCTTCTCTCACTCTCACAAGGGTGATCCACCACCGGGGCATTGGTTTTTTGTGTGGAAACCGGACTACGAGAGAATTTTCGGCGCGGTGCCGGCTCCATCGGGGCCCGTGGCACCGTCGTCGGCTGCGGTGCGGACGCCATCAGAGGAGCGCAAGGGGAAGGGTGGCCGCCCGCTCAAGCACGACTGGGTCTCGCTGGCGTTAGAGGCATCGTGGCATTTTCGTCATAACCCGAAGCTGACACGCAACGCTGTGCTCAGAAAGCTCGAAGACTGGTGCCAAACGCACAGCCGGCCGATCCCTGCTCCGAGTGGATTGCAGACTGTGGTCCAGCAGGCCTACGAGCACGTTCAGAAGCACGACACTGCAAAAAAGCCTGGTAAACGGGCGTTTTGAGGCCGCTGTCTACCGGAAACCGGTTTCCGTCATTTCCGGTAACTGCTTTTGCTTACCGCGACCTAACGTCGTCCAAGGTTGGATCACCACCTTGGAGACGCCACCATGGCTCGGGCGGAAGTGACAGGGCGTGCGCCGTTCGGCGCCGACGTCCTGATGACAGAAGCAGGAAAGCAGCGCTCGCGGCTTGATCCCGATCCCGCCGCTTTCACAATTTCCGAATTTTGCCGCGCGCACAAGATCAGCCGCGGTCACTTCTACACTTTGCGGCGCCGCGGGCTCGGGCCGGACGTAGCCGAGCTGCTCGGTCGCAGGATCATCACGCACGAGGCGGCCGCGCGCTGGCGGAAGCAGCGCACCAGCGCCAGTAAGCGCTCCGGCATAGCTTCAGGCGCACCGCCGCCCGACAACGCCGTCTAGGTCGAAACGGGCAGACATGCCCGTCACGCCATAATACGGCGTCTGACGAGACCTCGTCGGTAACCAAGCGGTTAGTCGTTCCTTTAGAGGGCACTCACATGGCCACTGACTTGTGGGAGCAGCCCGTCACCTTCGCAGTCCAAGGCGTGCCGGTCGCAAAGGCACGGCCGCGGGTGCTGCGATCCGGTCAAGCCTACACGCCTGGCAAGTCCGTGGCCTACGAGCGCCAGGTACAGCTCGCTGCCACGCTGGCAATGCGCGGCCATGTCCGGCTGAGTGGCGCAGTGCAGGCAACGCTCAGGTTTGACCTTCCGATTCCGGCCTCATGGTCTGTCAGGAAGCGGGCGGCGGCGATCACCGGCGAGCTCGCACCGACCGGCAAGCCCGACCTCGACAACCTTTTGAAAAGCGTTCTCGACGGCATCCGCACCATCGTCATCGGTGACGACGCTGCGATCGTCGATGTGCGAGCAACGAAACGATACGGGATCGCGCCGTTGACAGTCTGCAGCATTGGCCCGAGTGCCACGCCAACGATCGCGCCGGTTGAGTGAAGGGCTTGCCACATGGGTAAGCGGTCAAGTTTCGAGCGGGTTCCGCGTGACTTTTATCCGACGCCGTACGCTGCGGTACCGCCGTTGATTCCGCATTTGCGCGGCGTCCGTACGTTCGCCGAGCCGTGCTGCGGTAACGGCGCGTTGGTGCACCATCTGGAGCTCCACGGGCTACGTTGCGCCTATGCCGGCGACATCTCGACTGGTCAGGACGCCCTGACGCTCGAGCAGTACGGCGACGCCGACGCGGTCATCACCAACCCGCCGTACCATCGCCCGCTCATGCACGCTTTGATCGAGCACTTCACGCGCATCCTGCCGGCCTGGCTGCTGCTCGAAATGGACTGGGCCTCCACTAAACAGGCTGCGCCCTTTATGCCGTCGTGCACCGACATCGTATCGATCGGCCGCCTGCGCTGGATCGAGGGAACGACAATGAGCGGCAAACAGAACTTCGCGTGGTACCGCTTTCACTATCGTCACCTGGCCGGTCCGATCTTTCATGCGCATGGTTCGGTGTCGGTGTCGTCGCACGTCTGCTTATGTGCGCAATGCGGTGCACACTTTCGCCCGCAGCGATCCAAACCAGATGAAACAGGAGTGAATCATGAATGAGATCGTGAAACCTAAATCGCTGCTCGATGGGTTCCAGGGGTTCGAAGGTGTCGATTCTCCGGCTAACCGGTTGATTCAAGGCCAACTAGTAAAATTCACCAACGAGGCGACTTGGGTCACCCGCGACGGTGAGGAATTGTCAAGCACCTTGCAGCTCATCGCGTTCAACGTGATCCGCGTGGTGCAGAAATGGGCAGATGGGCAACCGATCGAGACACGTGTGCTCCAATCGGGGGAGAAATTTCCCAACCTTGATGAGCTCAACGCCAACGTCCCGCAAAATGAATGGCGGGAAGGACCGGACGGCAAACCGCACGGGCCGTGGCAGGCGCAATACCTCGTCTATCTGCTTAACCCGGACACGGCCGAGCGTTTCACATACGCGACCGGCACCATCGGTGGTGGCATCGCGGTTCACGACCTGGTCGATCGCGTCAGCTCGATGCGAAAAATTCGCGGCGAGCAGGTCTACGCCGTGGTCAGCCCGTCCGCTGCGCCCATGAAAACGCGGTACGGTACGCGCCCACGACCGCAGTTCGTGATTAAGCGTTGGGTTGGACTCAGCAGTGACGGTGCGCTGCCGCCGACGGAACCGCTCGCACTGAGCGGGCCGCAGACCGCCGATCTGTCAACAACAAGAGCAGCAACGGACAACGCCGACAAGAACTCGGCTGGTTTCAAGGAAGTGAAACGGCCTTCGATCAGTGAGGAGATCGACGACGAGATAGATTTTTGACCGCGGCTCGATGCCGCTCGACGGAGCGGGCGCCATCAGGATGCGATCCCTAGGAAGGCGCCTAAGACTCGAGCACAACAGATGGGAGACTTTCGGTGCCGACCGCGCAGACCAACTGGCAGCCACCGACCGAGCTTCCCGACCTCCGTCGCTCGGGCAATCTTGCGCTCGACACCGAGACGAACGACGAGGGGCTGCGCGCCGATCTCGGTCCGGCCTGGCCTTGGCACGGCGGATATGTCTGCGGCGTCAGCGTTGCCTACTGGGCGGACGGCGGCATTCGCGCACACTATCTCCCGCTGCGTCACCCCGACACCAACAACCTCAATCGCCCACAAGTATTCGCCTGGCTAAGGGATTTGGTTGCGTCCGACGTGCGCTTCGTCACCCAAAATGGTCTCTACGACTGGGGCTGGTTGCGCTCCGAAGCCAACATTGTGATGCCGCCCTCAGAGCGGCTCGAGGAGATCGGTGCGCTTGCCACCATCATCGACGAGAATCGTTTTTCGTACCGCATGGACTCGCTCTGCAGCTGGCGCGGCCTCCCCGGCAAGGACGAAAGTCTGCTGAGAGAGGGCGCCGCGGCCTGTGGCTTGCCCAAGAAAGCCAAGCTGCAGGCCAACATATGGCAGCTGCCCGCACGCTACGTGGGCCCGTATGCCGAGATCGATGCAGTTCGCACCCTCGAACTGTTCGACAGCCTCAATCCCATTCCCGATCGCGAGGGAACGCGTTCCGCGTACCGTCTCGAGGTTGATCTTCTGCCGCTGGCGCAAGAGATGCGCCACCGCGGCATTCGCGTCGACGTTGCCGCCGCCCAGCAGCGGCGCGACCTCCTGCTGCAGAAGCGGGACGCCACCTTAGCCGATCTATCGGACAAGCTCGGCATGCGCGTCGGAATGGAGGAGATCGGCCGCACCAAGTGGCTGTCGCAGACCTTCGATGCGCAGAAGATCGCCTACCCGCGCACCGAGAAAGGCAACCCGTCGTTCACTGCCGGAACCTCGGGCTGGATGCTCAAACATCCGCATTGGCTGCCGCAGCTGATCGTCAAGGCTGACAAGTACAACCACGCCGCGGTCCACTTCATCGAGAACCACATCCTCGGGCACGTGGTGAACGGCCGTGTTCACGCCGAGATCCACCCGCACCGCTCGGATGAGGGCGGCACCCGCTCGCTGCGGTTCTCCTATTCCAACCCGCCGCTGCAGCAGATGCCGTCGCGCGACGAGGAGCTGGCACCCCTCATCCGGGGCGTGTTCCTGCCCGAGGAGGGCGAGGTCTGGGCCGAAACAGATATCTCGCAACAAGAATTTAGGCTCATCGTGCATTATGCCGCTCAGTACGGTTTGGCGAAGGCGAAGGAAGCCGTTGCACGCTACCGAGACGATCCCAATACCGATTTCCATGCGCTGGTCGCAGAGTGGACTGGAATCGACCGCCAGCCAGCCAAGGGCGCCAACTTCGCCAAAGCCTTCGGCGCCGGCGTGCGAAAGTTCGCAGCGATGATCGGCAATCCGGAGGGCGAGGCGCGGGCCATCTACGCTAAGTACGACCGCGAGCTTCCGTTCGTGGGACAGCTGTCCAAGCTCTGCCAAGGCATTGCGGCGCGGCAAGGGTACATCGAGCTCTACGACGGCGCGCGCCGTCACTTCGAACTTTGGGAGCTGCCCGGCGTGGCGTGGACCAAGGGCGCGGGCCCGTGCTCGCGTGAAGAGGCAGAGCGGCGGCTCAAGGATCCTTCGCACCCGTGGTACGGGCAAAGCTGGATTCGGCGCGCCGACACTCACAAGGCGATGAATGCCCTGATCCAGGGCTCGGCCGCGCGCCACACCAAGCTTTGGATGCGCGGCTGCTGGCGCGAAGGAATCGTTCCTCTGCTGCAGATGCACGATGCGCTCGACTGCTCCGTGAGCTCACCGGAACAGGCCGAGCTCGTCGCGCAGCTGGCACGGGATGCGGTGTCGCTCGCCGTGCCGATACAGGTTGATTTGAAATTCGGCCGCAACTGGGGCGACGCAAAGCATAGCTGGAGTGAGCTCAATGAAACTGCGCCTAGGCGCACCCAACCCAACCCGAAATCTCCCGCCGCCCCCGAACCGCCAACCGTTGAGAGGCCCGCCCCTCCTGAGCCGCAGACGGCAAAGGTTGAGGCGCACACCGCTTCTGCGATCAACGGCGCTCGCGTTCACGTCGCCCGGGCGGAATCGCCAATCGAGCTCCCGACCCCGCACCTGGCCGACCTGATCGACCAGCCGCTCGTCAACGGCAAAATCTGCTGCCCCTTCCACGACGATCGCACCCCGAGCTGCCACATCTATCCGGACCATTTCCACTGCTTCAGCTGCGGCGCCCACGGCGACGCGGTCGACTGGCTGATGATGGTCGACGGTCTCGATCGCGACGCGGCGATCCAGCTCTTAGCGACTTGGCAGGAGCCGACCGCGCGACCGGGCAGGAGCGAACACAACGCCGACACGCTCGCGACCGCCTCGCGGCTGTGGGAGCAGGCGCAGCCGATCGCCGGCACGATCGCGGCACGCTATCTGGCCGAAACCCGCGGTATCGACCTCGCCGCGCTCCCCGCTGACACCTCCGCGGTGCTGCGTTTCCACCCGTCCTGCCCGTTCGGATCCGACCTGCGGCACCCCTGCCTGTTGGCGCTGTTCCGCGATGTCGAGAGCGATGATCCAGCCGGCATCCACCGCGTCGCCCTGACGTCGGAGGCCCAGAAGATCGATCGCCGCATGCTCGGGCGCTGGCCGACACCGCGCGCGATCAAGCTGTGGCCCGCCGAGAGCTCGCTGGTTATCGGCGAGGGCATCGAGACCGTGCTCGCCGCGGCCACGCGCTTGCAACACCGTGGCGCGTCGCTCCGCCCAGCCTGGGCCATCGGCTCAAGCAGTGGCATTGCCCGTTTTCCGCTCATCGCCGGGATCGAGCGACTCATCATCCTGGTCGACAATGACGCCAACGGCGTCGGGTCCAACAGTGCCAAGGAATGCGCGAAACGCTGGGCCACGGCCGGCCGCGCCGTCGCGCTGCTGACGCCGCAGCAAAGCGGCACCGATTTCAACGACCTCGTGCGGGGTAGCGCGCGCCTTGAAACATACACGCACTGAATTTGAGGGCTATACCGAAGAGCGCTACGAACCCGACGATCCACCCGGCGGTAACGGCGCCAAAACGAATGGGCATGACGCAAACACGGGCGCAGATACCGGCGAGGCCCCCTGGCCGATCATGGCTCCGGCTGCCTATCACGGTCTTGCCGGTGAAGTGGTGTCCGTCATCGCGCCGCACACCGAGGCCGACCCCGTAGCTTTGCTTTTGCACTTCCTTGCCAGCTTCGGCAACGCCGTTGGACGCGGTCCGCATTACTTGGTCGAGGCCACGTCGCATTTCGCCAACCTGTTCCTCGTCACCATCGGTCGCACCTCGCGGGCGCGCAAGGGGACTGGGGCGGATTGGATCTCGCGCATCTTCGAGACCGCCGATCCACACTGGGCACACGACTGCATCCACAGCGGCATGAGCTCTGGCGAAGGCATGCTCACCCCCATCCGCGACCCGGTCTACGCCATGAGGAAGGGCGTCGAGGAGCTGATCGATCCTGGCGTCGAAGACAAGCGCATGCTGCTCGACGAGCGCGAATTCTCCCAGGTGCTGAGAGTGATGCGGCGCGAAGGCAACGTGGTCAGCCGGATGGTGCGCGACGCCTGGGATTGCCGCGAAGTGATCGGCACCCTGACCAAGCACAACCGCACCAAGGTGACGAAGGCCTACATCTCGATCATCGGCCATATCACGGCGGAGGAGCTGCGCAACCTGCTCGATCAGACCGAAATGTCTAACGGGTTCGCCAACCGCTTCCTGCTGGCTTGCGTGCGCCGGGTTCAGCTATTGCCGCATGGTGGGGCACCTTCAGCCGAGCTCGTCGAGAAACTGGGGCAAAAGACGTTGCAGGCCATCGAAGCCGCGCGGCCCATCAAACGCGTGACCATGACGCCCGAGGCCGCAGGCTTCTGGGAGGAAATCTATCCGGTATTGTCCAAGGACCAGCCCGGCCTGCTCGGCGCCATTACTGCCCGCGCCGAGGCGCAAACGATCCGGCTGGCATTGGTCTATGCGCTGCTCGACAGTGCACCGCAGATCACACAAGAACACCTCGAGGCGGCACAGGCGGTTTGGACGTTCTGCGATGACTCGGCGCGCTACGTCTTCGGCGACCTGGTTGGCGAGGCGTTCACCGACGAAGTTCTGCGAGTGCTGCGCTCCGCCGGCACCAACGGCATGAGTCGCTTCGAGCTATATCAGGTGTTCATGGGCCATCGGTCGAAGGACAACATCGGTAAGGCGCTAATTCGACTGCTGCTGGCGGGCAAGGTGAGACGCGTACAGCGGCAAGCGTCGCGCGGTTTTGCGGGGGAGATGTGGTTTGCAGTCTGAGAAAAGGACAAACATGGCGCCGCTCAAGGACATCACCGGACAGCGCTTCGGCCGCTTGGTAGTTAAGAGCCGCGCCGAAGGCAACGGCAGACCAGCATGGCAGTGTCAGTGTGACTGCGGAAAGCAGTGCGTCGTGGTCGGTGAGGATCTGCGCAGCGGTAAGACGCGATCGTGCGGCTGCCTGCGAGCAGAAGCGAGCAGGAAATCCAGCGATCTCACCGGCGCGATGTTTGGATTATGGGGGGTTATCGAGCGCGCCGGATCTTCTTCCAGCGGCGAGGTGCTTTGGCTGTGCGTGTGTAACAGCTGTGGAATCGAGCGTCGTGTGCGCAGCTCTCAATTGATGTGGGGAAGATCACTCTCATGCGGATGCAACCGCGGCGGGAAGCTGCGCCGTGCGTAACCTCTGCCTTGACACCGCGCTTGACGAGCTCGCCACGGCCGGCATTCGCGCGCGGCGGCAAGCACTGCCTGCTGCGCTGGACGGGTCCGCGCGGCGAGGCGCAGGTATTCGCGGTGCCAGGCACACCCGGCGACTGGCGCTCAGTCGAGAACACGCGGCACGACCTGCGCAAGGTCTTGCGCGCCGATGGAATGCTCGACGACGGGGGCCGACCAGCGCCGCCACCACGGCAGCCGTGTCGTCTCAAGCTCATTGAGCGGCGGCAAAATACAACGACAATCCCGGAAATGGCCCACACCTTTCACCGAGCCCGTTTTCGCGCGCGCGGCCCATTAGAATAATGTTCCTCGAAGAGGTCGGCTAAGAGGGTCAGGTAAAATATTAAATTATTGATATAATTGAAGAATTTATTTTTCTATTTCACGCGCGAAGCAACCAGCGCGCTTTGGAGAACTTCCTTCTTTGCGAGTTCAAGAGCGGGCGCCCTGATTGATGTGTTTCATTTCCGGGATCGTTTTCTCCTTTAACTGTCGCTCTATACGAACCAGGGCCGCGGTTCCGCACGGAAGTACGCAGAGGACGAAAAGCTGCGACGGTTAAATGCCTACTGCCAGCATGACGTTGGCGCCACCCGCGCGGTCTGGCGCCATCCCCAACCTCAAGGATCAGCAACGATGAACGGCGCGTCCAAATCTCCCCATGGACCTCGTTTCAGCATCAGCCAGCCTCCGCGTGGCGGGCGGAGGGTCCCTGCCGGCACACTTGCGAGCCCTCAATTAGAGAGACTGCTTGCAACATGCTCCACCAGCGTCGTCTTACGCCATCATGCGGAGGGCAGGCCCCGACCGCGTAGAGAACAGCGGGTCCGGCAAGGATGATCGCGGAAAGCTTGACATCAAAACTCGGAATTAGAAAACACAATCGGCACTAACGCGACGTGCGACATGCACCGCCAACGTCGGCTGACTGAGGTAAAGCGGGCATAGAGGCAATGGCTGGCGTGACGTGCCGAATGGGCATCAAGCCGGGGTGTCAGCTTTCGTGAACCTGATCCACGAGCCGCGTTGGTCTTGTACCCAGCCGATTGACTTGACTTGCTGCTGCAAAATTTCACGCATTCTTTTGCGCCTTCCTGCAACTGTCTGCTTAGGTGCGCGACCTGGGATCAGTGCTGATGATTTGATGCGGCACTCGGTCGGACTGATCCAGGTAAGCTGAAAATCTGAGCTGAGGTTTGATCCTGGACCAGCCTTGATTGCTTCACTGACGCTAATTGCTTTTGTAATCAGCTCGGCGTCAGTTAATTTCGGCACCATTGGACGAACCTGGCGATGACCTATTTTCATGTACTCGGCCGTTTTCTCATCCAAATTGATTTGCCACTGATGGATCTCTTCTCGGGTCGAGCCCTGGGCGGTTCCGCCATGACGAGCGATCTTGAGACACAAAGAGGGCGGATCCCAAACTAAATCCTCGGTGCGATCGAGCTTGAATGCCACCATGCTTGTTTCATCGGAACCGTCGAATTCGTCCCAACAATTCTTGAGCGCCTCAGTAACTGCCGGTCTTTTCTCAGCCGGGATTTCCCCCGAGGGGACGCTGCGCATCAGGTCGCGCAATTCGGATAAGCTGCTCACAGGCATTTTATTCTGTCCGCTGTGCCAGCAGCCGCTTTTGATGCTCGGATTCGTGATTCCATATCGCCGCGCGGATAGCTATATCTTGATCCGGAGCATTCACGTGGCCGATCAATGAGGCCTTGGCGCGGATGCGGTTGGTACGCCAACGGTACAGCTTTTGGGGTACGCTTGAACATGCTGCCAGAATATATACGCTAATGTGGCAGTCACCCGCCGACTGCGAACGTGAATTGATGCAGGTGGGCCGCGATGGTAAGTGCACGAAAGGACAAGTGCAAATGAGTGATGACGAAAGTCACTGGCATGCTCTCCAGGATGCGAAATTTCGGGAGATCGCTGATCTGATCGCAGTCAGCCTTGGGTACGGCAGCTTTGATGCACTTGGGGCCGAAGAAAAGCTTGCAGTCGAACTGGAAACCCGAGAGGCGATCGAGCGATGGGAGGAGATCGCCGAAATGATGATGCCGTCAGTAGAACCTAAAAACTCGCTCCAAAAGTTGTTGCGGGAGCACCATGACATTGGCGAAATGATTCTGAACATTCGGGATGAAGAGGAAGAGCAAAAGATGCGCAGGCGGGGCCCGCGCCCCAACGACTGAAGTGTCGCTATTTCAGCCTTGATTCCAATATGCCTTTCTTGCTGGAGACGCTCCGCGAATGTCTGCCCAGACCTCTGTAACCGGAATTGATTCCAGGGCCAGTTCGTAGCGATCGATAAAAAAATCTTCGGGCTGTTTTGGGAAGGCTGCTATTACGCCCTGGATGACGCCGATGCGGTAGCCAATTGAACCCACCAGGCATTAGGAGTTTTATAGTCGACCTTTGCCTCTTGTAGGAACGTCAGCACCTGAGGAACCAAAGCAATTCGTCGCTCGACGGTGCGCCACCACTCCAATCGTCGTGCCAGAACTCAAAATTAAACTCGCCGACGCCAGAGATGGCGCCGACAACGCCGCTAACGGCGTTGGCGATGTCGTCGTGGGCGCCGGGCGCATGGTCGATGCTGTCGCGGCCCGCGCGCGAGACCCTCC
>Ga0318538_10000203_pt1 | contig 14479 bp, 13 predicted proteins | sample GRESIP166b4f23_FD_202504 | JGI IMG/M metagenome (GOLD analysis project Ga0318538, IMG submission 202504) | Tropical soil microbial communities from Luquillo Experimental Forest, Puerto Rico - GRE.SIPMG.166b4f23 | ecosystem: Environmental > Terrestrial > Soil > Tropical forest > Bulk soil...
TCAGAATATCGGCGCCGTCTTTTGTCTTGAACACCCCGTAAGGGGCAATGGATGTATGCGCGAGACCCATGCGCCGGGGCGCCATGCCACCCTCGTATTGGAGCAGCGGCACGGTCATCCAATCGGCCATGGCATCGAACATGGCGATTGAGATCGTGGCGCCCTCGCCGCTGCGCCCGCGGGCAATGACCGCTTCCAGGATTGCTTCGTAGGCATTCATGCCGGCGGCTATATCGCAGACCGACACGCCGACGCGGGCGGGTGCATCGGCGGCGCCCGTCACCGACGCGAGCCCCGTTTCCGCCTGAATCAACATGTCGTAGGCCTTGCGGGCCGAATAGGGTCCTTTCTCGCCGTAACCGGAGATCGAGCAGGTGATGAGCCGCGGGTGCTGGCGCCGTATCTGATCGAGAGGAAACCCGAGCTTTGCGATTGCGCCGGGCTTGAGGTTCTGCACGAGCACGTCCGCCTTCGCGAGCATGGCTGCAAACAGCGCCTTGTCATCGCCCCGTGTGAGGTCAAGGCAGGCGGATTCCTTCCCGCGGTTGAGCCAGACGAAATAGGCGCTTTCGCCCTGCGCCAGGCGGTCGTAGTAACGTGCGAAATCCCCCTCGGGACGCTCGACCTTGATGACCCGTGCGCCGGCGTCTGCAAGCCGGCAGCTGTACATTGGAGCCGCTACGGCCTGCTCCAACGACAGAACCAATAACCCGGAAAGCGGTAGAGCCATGGGGAAACGCTCAGTTGATGGCGTTCTCCTGCGCCGGTCGTGCAATCGGCGCATCGGCCAGGATTTTGTATTGCTGGATGCGCGGCTTGCTCTTGTCCTCTTCGTTGACATACTGGAACGAGGATTTTCCCAGCAACTCCCGCGGCAGGATCATCACCCGAATGAATCGGCTCGGACGATCGGCCGCCGCCTGTGCAAACACGGCATCCGGGCCGCTCTCGTACCAGGCAGCGCCGGGACCATAGGACGTCGAGCAGCCTCCGGTGTCGATGCGAATGCCGCCCTCGATCAGGCAACGAATCCCGGGGCCCCGATGCCGATGCAGAAAGGCACAGCCGCCGGCAGGAAAACCTACGCTGTCACCGCGCAGGAGAAGCTCGCTGTCCGGTAATGTTTGAAGCTGGGCAGTCAGCTTTTCCACCGAGCGTACGCCTGCGCCTGGGGGCAGCGCCAACGCGGCAGTGGCTTGCGATGCGAGCTCCCATCGCCAGACGCTCGCACCGCCCGTGCCGGCAACAAGCGTGAGCGATTCTTCCCCATGCCAAGCCTCGCCGTCGCGCACGACACGTTCGGCGATGGTCAACGTTCCATGCACCACGAAGACCATGCGCGGCAATGGCGGCAGCGCAAGCGCCGCCGCGTTTGACAGGATATCTTCGCAAAGCCGAAGGATCGGAGGGCGCATCTGATGGTTCCCGCAAGCCTTTCCTTCATGTGACCGCGTGGTTATACCGCCGGGCGTCGCAGGAGGAAGAATATGCCCGACATGCGGCTGATCGTGGCCGGCGCCGCTGGGCGCATGGGACGTACCCTCATTCAAGCCATCGCTGCGAGCAAGGGCGTCCTGCTCGCGGCCGCCGTCGACGCCCCCGGGACCGCGGCAATCGGTCGTGACGCGGGCGAGCTCGCAGGGCTAGGCAGGAACGGGATCCAGGTTGCCAGCGATATCGAGCCGTTGCTTGCAGGGGCTGACGGTCTGCTCGACTTTACGATTCCCGCCGCGACCGTCGCCTTTGCCGGGCTCACGGCCCAACGGGGAATGGTCCATGTCATCGGCACCACCGGGCTTTCCGGTGAGGATGAAAACCTGATTGCGCAGGCAGGCAGACGCGCGGTCATCGTCAAGTCGGGCAACATGAGCATGGGGGTTAATCTGCTTGTTGCGCTGGTCAAGCGCGTGGCACAGACGCTTGACGATGAATTCGATATTGAGATCCTCGAAATGCATCACAACAGAAAAATCGATGCGCCCTCCGGGACCGCCCTCATGCTCGGCCGTGCGGCGGCGGATGGCCGAGGCGTCGACCTTGCCGCGCGTTCCGTGCGAGGCCGCGATGGTCACACGGGGGCGCGCCGCCCTGGAGATATCGGCTTTGCCGCGCTGCGCGGCGGGTCGGTGGTGGGCGATCACACGGTGATCTTTGCCGGACCGGCGGAGCGGATTGAGGTTTCCCACAAGGCGGAGGACCGCATGATCTTCGCCCGCGGTGCGGTGCGTGCGGCGCTGTGGGCACGCGGGCAGAAGCCGGGATTGTATTCGATGACGGACGTGCTTGGGCTTGCGTGATGTCTGACGGAACTTGGGGAGCAGCGGAATGATCGATCGGGTTCTCGTACTGGTGCGGCATGGGGAGAGCGAATGGAACCTCAGGAATCTTTTCACCGGCTGGAAGGACATTGATCTCACCGACAAGGGCGTTGCCGAAGCACAGGCCGCTGGCCGCAGGCTCAAGGCGCTCGGTCTCTCCTTCGACGTTGCTTTCACGTCGGACCTCATCCGCGCGCAACGCTCGCTTGACCTCATTCTCGAGGAGATGGGGCAGACCCAGATCCCGGTTTCCCGGGACAAGGCGCTCAATGAGAGGGACTATGGAGATCTGTCGGGTCTCAACAAGGATGATGCGAGAGCGAAATGGGGCGCCGAGCAGGTGCATATCTGGCGTCGCTCCTATGACGTTGCGCCGCCCGGGGGCGAGAGCCTCAAGGATACCGCTGCGCGCGTGCTGCCGTATTACATTCAGGAGATCCTGCCGGCTGTTCTGCAGGGAAAAAGGGTTCTGATCGCCGCGCACGGCAACTCGCTCCGCGCGCTGGTCATGGTGCTGGAGCGGCTCTCGACCGAGGATATTCTCGAGCGCGAAATCGGAACCGGGGATCCCCTCATCTATCGGCTTAACGCCGATTCCACGGTTGCCGAGAAGCTCGATTTGGCTGCCTGAAACGAGATTATCCGTCGAACACCGTACGCGTGGGCCCCCGCTTTGCCTCGCCAAGCGCGGCTGCAAGCGCCAGCGCGAAGCTTTCTTTTTCCCGCGGTCCGAGGAAGCCGGCGATCGCAAGACGCCGTCCGTGGGAGACAACGAACAGCCGCTCGATGCCGAATTCGGCGTGCACGACGCGGTCGAGGCGCACCCAGATCGGGTTGAGCGTCCATTCGCGGACGCTCCCGCGGTGACTCACCTGCCGAACCGTCAGTTCCGAGCTTGTCACAGTCACCTGCTCGTAGGCTTTGGCGCGGCGATAGTTCACCTTGAACGCCCAATACATCAGCAAGACGTCGAGCCCGCAGAAGCCGAGGACGGGCCAGGCGCCGGCCAGAAAGAAAACCAGTCCGGTCACGAAGCTGAAGCCGCTCAGGATCGCCATCAGCACCAGGAACCCCCGCCGACCGAGCGAGCGGTGGGGGGTGAGCACCGCAGAAAAGATCTCGGTCTCGCGGGGGGGCTCATTGTCGGCTGTCATGGTGGTCACTATACGAAAACCATGGCCCGGAAAACAGATGGCAGCAGGTCGGATCGCGGCAAATCGGGTAAGGCCAAGAGCACGCGGCGACAGCCGCCGCGTCGCCCTCGCCGCGCGAGGGCCGCTAGGCTCAAAGGGCCGCATGCCCGCATCGCCGCCGACCAAAAAGCCGCCGCCGGCGCGCTTGCACAATGGACAACGGCCGAGATCGAGGAAGCGTTCCGGCGTTTCCGATCCGCCAACCCGGTGCCCAAGGGGGAGCTTGCCCACATCAACCCATTCACGCTGCTCGTTGCCGTCGTTCTCTCCGCACAGGCGACCGATGCGGGGGTCAACAAGGCTACGCCTGCTCTGTTCGCCGCCGCCGACACGCCGGAAAAGATGGTTGCGCTCGGGGAAGAACGGGTACGGGAGCTGATCAAGACCATCGGGCTCTTCCGCACGAAGGCGAAGAACGTTGTTGCCCTTTCGAAAAAGCTGGTTGAGGAGCATGGCGGCGAGGTGCCAGGCAATCGTGAGGCGCTCGAGGCATTGCCCGGCGTCGGCCGCAAGACTGCCAACGTGGTTCTCAACGTCGCCTTCGGCGAGCCCACGATTGCGGTCGACACGCATATCTTCCGCGTCGGCAATCGCACCGGCCTCGCAGTCGGAAAAACGCCGTTCGAAGTGGAGAGCAAGCTTGATCAGGTCGTGCCGGCCCAATACAAGCGCCATGCTCACCACTGGCTTATTTTGCATGGGCGCTATGTCTGCCTGGCGCGGCGACCGCTTTGCGAGCGGTGTCTGATCGCCGATCTCTGCAAGTGGCCGGGCAAGACGGGTCTTGCATAGTCGCCTTGGCATGAGACCAGGCGCGTGAAATCGCTGCGCTGGCGACACGGTCGCGCCCCCGAGCTAAGCTATGGTGCGACTGCCGGTCTACAGGGACAGCAAGCATGCATTCGCATTGGCGCAAGATCGCAATCGGCGCAGTAATTGGGGTCGTCGCAATCATAGGCGCGGCCTGGTCATGGAAATGGCTTGGCCTGGGAGATCGGCGGCCCGCGCTTGCGGAGGTCAAGCCGCTTGCGCCGATCACGCGCAGCTCGAAGATCATCGCGCCGGTTGCCATTGCGTTGACCGCCATCCGCGAGACCATGGAAAGGGAAGCACCGCACGATCTTTCCGGCAAACCCGATCTCTCGTCGATGCCGTTCATGGACAAGATCGACATGGGCTGGTCGGTGTCGCGCGGTCCGTTCACCGTCGAGCCACGGCGTGAGGGACTCGCGATATCAACGGCGCTCTCCGGAACCATGCGCGCCAGCGGCCAGCTCAGCGGTCCGGCCGCCGGCCTGCATGACCTGCTCGGCAATCTGTTCGGGAGCGGTTCTGCTCCCAGAGACGGTGACTCTCAACCTGAAAAGCGGGATCAGCGCGCGGACATCCGCGGCGACGTTACGCTCATCGCGCGTCCGGCTCTTCTTCCGGAGTGGCGGCTGGAACCCAATCTGACCTCCCAGGTCACCGTGGCCGATGCCTCCTTCGACATGATGGGAATGAAGCTCAGCGTGCCCCAACAGGTGAAGCCGCTGCTCGAGCAGGCCATCAACGGGCAGGTCACTTTGTTGCAGTCGCAGCTGCGTGCCGACCCCTTCCTCGAGCTGGCGGCGCGGGAGAAGTGGGCGCAGATGTGTCGCTCGATCTCGCTCGGCGCCACCGCGCCCGGCATGCCCGATCTGTGGCTTGAGCTTCGGCCCACGCGGGCCTTTGCCGCCCAGCCCGGCCTCGACCAGACCTCCGTGCTTCTCACGCTGGGCGTCGAGGCGGAGACCCGCATCGTGCCCAATGAGACCAAGCCCGATTGCCCGTTTCCGCCGCAGTTGAACATCGTGCCGCAGATGGAGCAAGGCCAGATCAGCATCGCAGTTCCCATCGATATACCCTTCACGGAAGTGAACCGGCTCATGGAGGCGCAGCTCAAGGGCAAGACGTTCCCCGAGGACAAGAGCGGCGCATTCAACGCAACAATCCAGAGCGTCAACCTGGCGCCCTCGGGGGATCGTCTGCTGATCTCGGTCGCAGTACGCGCCAACGAGACCAAGACCTGGTTCGGCTTCGGCGCCGATGCGACCATCCATGTCTGGGGCCGGCCGGTGCTCGATCGGGCTCGACAGACAATGCGGCTCAACGACATTACGCTCGATGTCGAGTCCGAGTCGGCATTCGGTATGCTCGGCGCGGCCGCGCGCGCCGCGGTGCCGTATCTGCAAAAGGTGCTGGCAGACAACGCAGTGGTCGACCTCGCGCCGATTGCGGACAATGCGCGCAGGAACATTGCCGCAGCGGTGGCTGATTTCCGTAAACGGACCGACAGCGTCCGGGTTGATGCCGAGCTCGTGGATTTGCGTCTCGTCGACCTCGAGTTCGATGCGAAGACAGTGCGTGTGATCGCGGAAGCGGAAGGAAAGGCACGGGCCGCCGTCCTGAAGCTCGACGCAAGGTAGAGCGTCGATCCGGTTCGTTACCACCCGGCGATCGCCTACTTTACCGCACGCGTGGTGCGCTTGTGCACGTGCACCATCAGGGCCATGGCGAACAGTGGCGTCGCAAGGCTTGCGATCGGAATGGAGACGAATGCCGCAATGAACATCCCGGCGATGAAAACCGTGTCCTGGTTCGCCTTGCGCAGCGCTTTGGCTTCAGCGGGAGACCGGTAGCGCATCGCGGCAAGCTCGTAATATTCGCGCCCCAGCAAATAGGCGGTGGCGATGAAAAAGATGACGGCGCCGATGCCGCCCACGAGAAGTGCCGGTGCAGCGATGAGATAGACCATGATGGCCAGCAGCGCCGTCTTTCCGCCTTGCAGGACGGCGCGCCATGGCGCAAGCGGCGCTCCGACCGGCTCATCGGGATAATGGCAGCGCTCGACCTCGAGCGCGACATCGTCCACGAAGAAGCTTCCGACCAGGGCGGTGATCGCAGGCATCAGGAACACGGAACCGACAATGATGCCAAGGCCCGCCGTCACGGAAAGAATCCAGGCAGCGATCACGAGCGGCGTGTGCGCGCCTGCGCCGAGCACGTTCTCGGCCCAGCCCTCGCCAAGCCCGGCAAGCCAGGCCAGCAGACGGTGGATCGCGACGCCGGCGAGAACGACCAGCACCAGCGCCAATCCCGTCGCCTTCAGCAACAATGCGCGAAGGGGCGGCGAAAGCATCTGCAGCAGCGCCTTGATCACCGCATCGAGCATTGTGATCCTCCTGCGTCACTTGTTGCTCTAGTGCCATGAACCGGACGCAGTTATAACGCAGGCCCGGCCGCAGGAATTGCGCCGATCTCATCGGCGGATGTGAGAGTTCTCGCAACGGTATGGATCGCCATGGTGCGCTTGACCCGCCGATCGATGCTTGCCGCCGTCGCCGCCCTCGCTGCCCAGCCGGCGCGTGGAGCGCCCCGCCCGCGCTCGTCGCCGGCGCCCGACGTACCGCGTTCCGGCAACGTCGATGTCATTATTGTCGGCGCCGGCGCCGCGGGGATTGCGGCGGCCCGGCGATTGGCGGCAGCCGGCAGACGCTTTGTCCTCCTCGAGGCGGCAAACGAGGTCGGCGGCCGTTGCATCACAGACAACAGGACTTTCGGCGTTCCCTATGATCGCGGCGCGCACTGGATCTATTTGGCCGACAACAGTCCAATCGCAAAACTCGCCGGACAGACCGGTCTTGATCTTTATCTCGCGCCGCCCGGACAGCGCATGCGGATTGGCCGGCGCTACGCGCGCGAAGGGGAGATGGAGGACTTTCTCGCGAGCCTGGTTCGCGCCAACGCGGCCATTGCAGACGCGGCGCGCAGGAGCGACGTAGCCTGCGCCCAGGTGCTGCCAAAGGATCTCGGTGAGTGGCGCCCCACCATTGATTTCGTCCTGGGAGCCTATGGCTGCGGAAAGGATCTCGCCGACGTTTCGACCATCGATCTTTTCCGAGCCGCCGAGCACGACAACGGCGCGTTCTGCCGACAGGGTCTGGGTGCATTCGTTGCAAAGCTTGCGCCCATGAATGCCACGCAGCTCGCGACTCCGGTCACGCGCATCGACTGGGGGCGCTCGATCGTGGAGCAAGCAGACCGCGGCTATTTTCGGGAACGTATACGGATCCACCGTCTGCATGGTCGATGTGGCGGGAAATTTCGGCCGTGAACTCGCCGCCAATGGCCAGGCGGCGATGGTCGATTTCGCAGCCAATTGGCTGGCCGGATTATACGGCGCCGACATCAAGACCGGCATCAAGCGGGCTCACGCGACGCGGTGGGATCAGGAAGCATGGGTTCTGGGCGCGGCGTCGGTTGCGGCGCCCGGGGGACAGTCCTCGCGCAAGGTGCTGATGGAGCCCGTGCGCGATCGCATTTTCTTCGCGGGTGAGGCCGTGCACGAGACGCTTTGGGGGACGCTTGGCGGGGCGTGGGAGTCGGGGGAACGCGCCGCGGAGGCGGCGCTGCGCCTCTTTGGCGGGCGGCGCGGCTAGAGCATGTCCCGCAAAAGTGGGAACCGGTTTTGCAAAAAAGGACATGCTCAAACAAAGAGATAGAGCAGGATGACGATTCGTAGAAAAGTCATCTTGCTCTAAGCGGCGGCATTAGGCGCGTAGCACCGCCCCGGTGCGCTTGCCGACTTCTCCGACGATCCTCGCGGCAATCGCCTCGATTTCCTGGTCGGTCATCGTCCTCTCGCGCGGCTGCAGCGTGACCGAGACGGCGATTGATTTCTTGCCGGGCTCGATGCCGGCACCCTCATAGACGTCGAAGACCGCGACCCTGCTGATGAGCTTGCGTTCGGCGCTCTGGATTGCGCGCCCAATGTCGCCGGCCTTGACCGCGCGATCCACCACGAATGCAAAGTCGCGCTCGACCGGCTGAAATGGGGACAGCTCGAGCGGGGGCTTCGCTTGGGAGGCCTTCGCCTTCGGCTCGGGAATTCGTTCCAGAATGACCTCGAACGCAACCAGCGGGCCGCGCGCATCGAGCGCTTCAAGGACGCGCGGATGCAGCTCCCCGAAATGGCCGAGCACGTTTTGCGGACCGATCTGGATGGTGCCGCTGCGCCCCGGATGCAGCCAGGCGGGACCGCCTGGAACGGCTTGCATCGCCTGGGAAGGTGCGCCTGCTGCCGCGAGCACCGCCAATGCGTCGGTCTTGGCATCGAAGGCGTCCACCTCGACGGTGGGTGCCGACCAGTGGCGTCCGCCGCCGCCTCCTCTTGCAAGCCGCGTGCGCACGCCGGAGGCGGCGGTGAGCTGGTCTTCGGGACGGTCGCCCGTGAAAATCTGCCCCACCTCGAACAGCGCGACGTCGGGGAAGCCGCGATCGGCGTTTCTTTGCGCAGCCGCCACAAGTCCCGGAATGAGGCTCGGCCGCATGTCGGAAAGGTCCGATGCGATCGGGTTATGAAGGGAAAGGTCGCATGCGCCTCCGCCGAAGATTTCGGCCCGATCCTTCGCAATGAATGACCAGGTGACGGATTCCACCATCCCGCGCGTCGCGAGCGCGCGCGCCGCCTTTCGCCTGCGAACCTGAAACGGCGTGAGCACCGGCTGGCGCGGCGTGTCCCCGCGATCGAATGGCGTCGCGGGCAGGCGATCGACACCGACGATGCGAATAATCTCTTCGACGATGTCGGCTTTGCCGTGGACGTCGGCGCGCCACGACGGCACCCTGATCTTGAGCAGCGTGCCCTGGCCGGCGACGCCAAAGCCCAGTCTCCCAAGGACGTGCGTAACCTCCGCAACGTCCAGATCAAGGCCGCTGAGGCGCGCGACTTCACCGAATGGGAAGTCGATGCTGCGCTCGGGACACTCGACCTTGCCGGCCACCGTGACCTCCGAAGGCTCCCCGCCGCATAGATCGAGCACCATCGCGCCCGCGAGATCGAGGCCGGGCAGCATGAAAGCGGGATCGACGCCGCGCTCGAAACGATAGCGAGCATCGGAATTGATGCCGAGCTTGCGGCCGGTATGCGCGACGTTGGGCGCATCCCAGAGCGCCGATTCGATCAGCACGTCGGTTGTCTCGTGCGAGCAACCCGTGGCCGCGCCGCCCATGATGCCGGCAAGCGAGACCACCCCCTGCTCGTCCGCGATCACGCACATCGTCTCGTCGAGCTCGTAGCACTTGCCGTCGAGTGCGGTGAGCTTCTCGCCCGCGTGCGCGCGTCGCACCGTGAGATTGCCCTTGACTTTGGCGGCATCGAAAACGTGTAGCGGCCGTCCGCGGTCGTAGGTGATGAAGTTGGTGATGTCGACGAGCGTGTTGATCGGCCGAAGCCCGATTGCGGTGAGACGGCGCGCCAGCCACTGCGGCGATGGGGCGTTCCTCACGCCGCGAACCAGGCGCAGTCCGAACGCCGGGCAGAGCGACGGCGTCGCGCCGAAATCAAGCGTCACGTTGGTCGGACAGGGAAAGCCGCCTCTGACCGGCGTGACCGGGCGATCATCGTATCTTCCCATTCCGGCCGCGGCGAGATCGCGCGCTATCCCGTTCACCCCGGCGCAATCGGCGCGGTTCGGGGTGAGGTTGATCTCGATGACGGGATCATCGAGACCGGCCCATTGTGCGTAGCTGGCGCCCACCGGCGCGTCACCGGGAAGCTCAATGATGCCCTCGTGATTGTCGGATATTTTCAGCTCGAATTCCGAGACCAGCATTCCGCGGCTTTCGACGCCCCGGATCTTGCCCACTCCGAGCGTCATGTTCTTGCCCGGAATGAAGGCGCCGGGCGGGACGAAGACCCCTTTCATCCCGGACCGCGCATTCGGTGCCCCGCATACCACCTGCACCGGCTCGCCGGCGCCGGTGTCGACCATGCAGACGCGCAGCCGGTCAGCGTTGGGGTGCTGCTCGGCGGAAATCACGCGCGCGATGGAAAACGGGGCGAGCGCCTTGCCGCGGTCGGCCACGCACTCGACCTCAAGCCCGATCATGGTGAGCTTGTCGATGATCGCGGCAAGCGGAGCATCGGTATCGAGATGCTCCTTGAGCCAGCCGAGCGTGAATTTCATCATCCGCTCAATCCTCCCGCCAGCGTCGGGAAATCGAGCGGTCGAAAGCCGTAATGCGCGAGCCAGCGCACGTCCGCCTCGAAGAACGCGCGCAAGTCCGGCATGCCGTATTTGAGCATGGCGATGCGATCGATGCCCATACCCCAGGCGAAACCCTGATAGACATCGGGATCGAGCCCGCAATTGCGCAGCACGTTCGGATGCACCATGCCGCAGCCGAGAATCTCCATCCAGTCCTCGCCCTCGCCGAATCGCAGCTCGCCCTTTTCGCGCCGGCATTGGATGTCGGCCTCGAGCGACGGCTCAGTGAAGGGGAAGAAGGACGGACGAAACCGCATCCCGACCTGGTCGACTTCGAAGAAGGCCTTGCAGGACTCCTGCAGTATCCATTTCAGATGGCCGAGATGCGAGCTGCGGTCGATGACCAGGCCTTCGACCTGATGGAACATCGGCGTATGGGTCTGGTCGCTGTCGCTGCGATAGGTCCGGCCCGGAATGATGACGCGGATGGGCGGCGGCTTGGCGAGCATTGTCCTGATCTGCACCGGCGACGTGTGCGTGCGCAGCAGAAGACGCGAGCCGTCCGGCTTCGGATTGAAGTAGAACGTGTCGTGCATGTCTCGGGCCGGATGACCCTCGGGAAAATTGAGCCTGCCGAAATTGTAGTCGTCGGTCTCGATGTCGGGTCCCTCGGCTACCGAGAATCCCATGTCGGCAAAGATCGCGACCAGCTCCTCGATGACCTGGGTGACGGGATGAATGCGTCCGGTCTCGGCCGGCGGCTGACGCACCGGCAGGGTCACGTCGACCGTCTCGGTATTGAGGCGTGCATCGAGAGCCGCGTTCCCCAGTTCCGCCTTGCGCGCCGAGATTGCCGCGTTCACCTGTTCCTTGAGGCGGTTGATGAGCGGGCCGCGCTCCTTTCGCTGCTCCGGTGCCATCGCGCCCAGAGTCTTGAGCAAGGCGGAAACCGAGCCGTTCTTGCCCACCGCGGCAATGCGGAGGGTTTCGAGCGCAGCCTCGTCCGCGGCGGCGGCGATCTCGCCGAGCAGCTTGTTCTCAAGCACCTCGATCTCGGTCATTTGCCGTCTCAGTTCGGGATGCCGACGTCCCGGACCCGTGCAGCGGGAGATACCGCAGTCCGCCACACTAGCGCATCACGCGGTTGCGGCTTTTGCCTTCTCGACAATCGCTTCGAACGCCGCGGGCTCACGGATGGCAAGATCGGACAGGACCTTGCGATCGACTATCACCCCGGCCTTGCCAAGGCCGTTGATGAAACGGCTGTAGGTCAGTCCGAACGGCCGCACCGCCGCGTTGAGGCGTTGAATCCAGAGCGCACGGAAGGTGCGTTTCTTGCGCTTGCGATCGCGGTAGGCGTACTGATTGGCCTTCTCCACCGCCTGCTTGGCGACGCGAACGGTGTTTTTGCGCCGGCCGTAGTAGCCCTTCGCAGCCTTAAGCACCTTCTTGTGCCTGGCGTGGCTGGTGACCCCGCGTTTCACGCGCGCCATGACCGACCTCCTTTCATAATTCGTTCAAGCGCCGATCCGATGACGGCCGCCATTGGGTGATCAGCCGTTCGGCAGAAAATATTTCTTGATGTTGTCACCGTCGGTCTTGAACAGCACGTTGGTGCCGCGCAATTGGCGTATCTGCTTCTTGGTGCGCTTGATCATGCCATGGCGTTTGCGGGACTGCTGATAAAGCACCTTCCCGCCGCCGGTGACCTTGAACCGCTTCTTGGCCCCGGACTTGGTCTTGATCTTGGGCATTTGGCTCTCCTTGGCGGCACCGCCGCTTCTGTCAAAGCAACGTGGGCGCGAGCCCGGCTCACCGGGCCTTGCCCATTCGCGCTGCTGCTGAGCATTCCCGGCCGCCACGGCAGCCCTGACAGCCGGGCGGCGGGAGGCGAGCCTTATGGCAGACGGCAAGCCCGATTTCAACCGGCCGGCGCGATATCCTATCGTCTTGGCGCGAAAGACGTGGATGGCCGGGATAAACCCGGCCATGACGAACTCTTGCCGAGTGACCTTAGCTGGCGGTTGCCCCGGCGCTCAGCGCGGCGCCAGCACCATCACCACCTGCCGTCCTTCGAAGCGGGGCTCCTGCTCCACCTTCGCCACCTTCAGCGTGTCGTCCTTGACGCGATTGAGCAGCTGGTAGCCGAGCTCCTGGTGGGCCATCTCGCGCCCGCGGAAGCGCAACGTCACCTTGACCTTGTCGCCCTCCTCGAAGAAGCGCTGCATGGAGCGCATCTTCACGTCGTAGTCGTGATCGTCGATCATCGGTCGGAGCTTGATCTCCTTGACCTCGACCACCTTCTGTTTTTTGCGCGCTTCAGCCGCCTTCTTCTGGGCTTGATACTTGTATTTGCCGTAGTCGAGGATCTTGCAGACCGGCGGGGCGGAATTGGGAGCAATTTCAACAAGGTCGAGACCGGCCTCCTGCGCCTTCTGCAGGGCGATCTGGACATCCACGGGCCCGTGATTGTGGCCGGTCTGGTCGATGAGCTGAACTTCGCGAACGCGGATCTCCTCGTTGATGCGCGGACCGTCCTTGGGAGCGGGCTGCGCGGGTCTGATTGGGCGGCGAATGGCTGGCATCTCCTCTTGCTGTTGCAACGTGCCTGCCGCGGCAGGCCGACGAAAGATCAGTACAAACGGCTCATAAGTCAACGCCTAATCGGTGAATTTCAATTTAAGCGTCGCGCGCCAGTAGCCAATTTAAGCGTCGCGCGCCAGCAGCGAAGTATAGACCGCCCGGGTTGCAACCGCGATGCTGCGGGGCGAAAACATGTATTCGGCAAACTGGCGCGCGCGCGCGGCCATGGCGTGGTATGCGGCCTTGTCGAGCGAGAATGAGAGGCTGAGCGCGCGGGCGAAATCCGCCGCATCGCCGGGCTCGGCAAGCCAGCCGGTGCGCACGTCCTCCGGCATTTCCGGCGGCGTCACCAGGTGCTCGGGCTGGCTGCCGAGGTTGGAGGCGACCACCGGTCGCCCCATTGCCTGTGCCTCGGCGACTGCCCGCCCAAGCATCGGTGCCTCGATCGCCGGCACCAGCACGGTGTCGGCGGCGGCAAAGGCCGCAGGCATATCGGAACAATGTCCGGCAAAACGGGTTAGCTCGGTCATTCCTCGGCGCTTCGCCTGCTCGGCGATGAAGCGGGCGTACTTGCGAAACGTGCGATGCTCGCCGGCCATCACGAAAACGAAGTCGCGGGCGCCGCTGTCGAGAAGAATGCGCGCGATGTCAGGCACGATGAGCTGACCATTCCAGGGGGCCAGGCGGCCCGGCACCAGCACGATGCGGTCGTGCGAAGAGACCCGCCAGGCCGCGCGCAGGGCTTCGATGCGCGCGGCGTCCACGGCCGCGGGATCGAATATCCCGGTGTCGATGCTGCGGGGTATGACGGTGAGGCGCTCGCGCGGCAGGTCAAAACGCTTTATGACCGGCGCGGCGGCGAAATTGGACGGCGTGATGACGCGGTCGCCGCGGGCGAGCGCGCCCGCCCAATAGGCGCGCAGGCCCGACACCGGCGGCACGTCGGCGAGCGTAGTGACCAGCCAGACCGCAATCTGCGTCGCCGCCATATTTGCGGCCCAGGCTCCGCCGATGCTTTGCGCGTGCATGATATCGACGCGCTCGGATGCGATCAGGCGCTCCAGCCTGTGCGCGCAGCCGCGCAGCTTGAACGGGTTGACGGTGGCGTTCACAAGCTCGACCCATTCGCCGCCGAACGCTCGAAGCTCGTCGGCGAGCGGGCCGTTTTCCGCTGCGATGATCGCGCGGGCCCCGGACTGGATGAGCGCGCTTGCCACGTTCACCGCCGTACGGGCGACCGGCTCGTCGTGCAGTTGCGGCACGATCTGGAGGATCGTTGCACCCGCAAGCGTGCGGGGGGAAACGTTGCCGTCGCCGCCGTTGTTGCTCACCAACCCTGTCCCTGCGGCCAGCGCCCCGATGCCGAACCTCGGTG
>Ga0318538_10000206_pt1 | contig 14428 bp, 16 predicted proteins | sample GRESIP166b4f23_FD_202504 | JGI IMG/M metagenome (GOLD analysis project Ga0318538, IMG submission 202504) | Tropical soil microbial communities from Luquillo Experimental Forest, Puerto Rico - GRE.SIPMG.166b4f23 | ecosystem: Environmental > Terrestrial > Soil > Tropical forest > Bulk soil...
GCTTCGACCGCGGCCTCGACCTGGCAAGCGATCGACAAGCTGCACACCGAATTCGAGAAAGAACGCAGCAAACATCCGGGAAAGTTGCCGTCGGTAAAGCTCACCGGGGTGAAGCCGAACAAAACCCCGATGGGGACAAGCTACATGCCGATCTTCGAAATCACCAGTTGGGTCGTGCGGCCAGCTGAGCTGACGACCGCGCCGCCGGAGGTTGCTGACCCGGCGGAGATGGCTGTCGACCCCGACCTTGATGATGAAGTCGCGGCCTAAAAAGTGGCGGCGGCTCAAATGGTTCAGTCCGGAGCCGCCGCTACTCTCTCTGCTAGCAAGGAGGCTGTGTCATGCAACACAGCGACGACAAAAATACCACAAGACCGACTTTAGTTTCTAGCACCGCGAGCAGCAGCGCGGCACCCGATCCGTTCGATCTCGATAGTTTGCGCCTTAATCCGGCATTTTTGGAAACGGCCGGCGTCAAGAAACTGATCACGACCGTGCCAGCGCGCCGGCCCAGCCCACAAGATTTTGTCCGCACGCATCCATCGCCGAAATATCGCGACAACTTTGCCGTGGTCGATCTCCGAGAAGACCGCGAGGATTATCTCGTTCGGCCAGAAATAATCCCCGAACTCGCAAACGAAATCGTCTACAAGACGATTTACACCGCCATCAATCGACAAGGCGTCTGCTTCTTATGGCCGGTTCGATATCCGTCACCGGATGATCGGCGCAACGACTGGGCGCGATCGGCGCGCGAGGCCGCTGAACTTGCGATGACCCGATGGGTGCGCATGAAGGCAAACCGCGACCTCGGCGCTTATGACATTTTTGAGGCCGAGAGCGTCATGGCCGAGCCGCTGTGGCCCGAGCTGTCATTCCAGCAACTGATCAAGACCGCCTTTCGCGATCGCATCATTGCGGAGATCAATCACCCCGTAATCAGACGACTACGCGGATTGCCGTGATGCTGGACGCCTTCCGCGAGATCGTCCTGGCGGACTTCGAGTTCGCCGTCACGCCTGGCAACCGGCCCGTTCCGGTTTGCCTTGTTGCGGACGAGCTGTGCAGCGGCCGCCGATTTCGCCTCTGGCAAGACCAATTTGGACCGGCGCCGCCATACGCGACCGGGCGGGATGTGCTGTTCGTCGCATATTACGCATCCGCCGAATTAGGCTGTCACCGGGCACTCGGCTGGCCGATGCCGGAGCGCATCCTCGACCTGTTCTGCGAATTCAGCGCCCGCACCAATGGTCTCGACACCCCCGGCGGAAAAGGCCTGCTCGGCGCCTTGGCCTATTTCGGTCTCGACTCAATCGGTGCTGTCGAGAAGGACGAGATGCGTGAGCTGGTCCTGAAAGGTGGCCCGTGGTCGGAGACGGAGCGCACCGCCATTCTGGATTATTGTGAAAGTGACGTCATCGCCCTGGAACGGCTGTTGCCCGCCATGGTGCCGGAAATCGATCTGCCGCGGGCGTTATTGCGCGGTCGATACATGGCGGCGGCGGCGGCAATGGAGCATGCGGGCACACCAATCGATGTGCCGATGCTCGAACTCTTCCGGCAGCGTTGGACGGACATCCAAGACCAACTAATTGCCGAGATCGACGCCGACTATGACGTGTTCGATGGCCGCACCTTCAAGGCCGATCGGTTCGCCACCTGGCTGGTGAAGCACAACATCCCCTGGCCTTTGCTCGAAAGCGGCCACCTTGACCTCACCGACAACACCTTCCGCCACCAGGCGCGCGCCTACCCGGCCGTGTCGCCGTTGCGGGAATTGCGCAGCTCGCTGTCTGATCTGCGTCTGAACGATCTTGCTGTCGGGCGAGATGGCCGCAACCGGACAATCCTGTCAGCATTTCGAGCACGATCAGGGCGCAACGCGCCGAGTAACTCCAAATTCATATTTGGTCCGTCGGTATGGCTGCGCGGGTTGATCAAGCCACCACCCGATCACGGCGTGGCATATTGTGACTGGTCTCAGCAAGAGTTCGGCATCGCGGCGGCGCTATCCGGCGATCAGACAATGCAGGCGGCCTACAAGTCCGGCGACTGTTATCTCGCCTTCGCCAAGCAAGCCGGCGCTGTGCCGCAGGACGCCACCAAGGCGACGCACGGCCCAACCCGTGAGTTGTTCAAGCAATGCGGGCTCGCCGTTCAGTACGGCATGGAAGCGCAATCGCTCGCATTGCGGATCGCGCAACCGCTCGTCGTCGCTCGCGACCTTCTCCGCGCCCACCATCAGACCTATCGGCAGTTCTGGAGCTGGTCCGATGCCGCGGTCGATCAGGCAATGCTGGTCGGAGTGATCCATACGGTGTTCGGCTGGCCGATCCACATCGGCGAAGAAACCAACCCGCGGTCGCTGCGCAATTTCCCGATGCAAGCTAACGGTGCCGAGATGCTGCGGGTCGCCTGCTGCCTCGCCACCGAGCGCGGGATCGAGGTTTGCGCACCCATTCATGACGCGGTGCTGATCTGCGCACCGCTCAATCGCCTCGAGGACGACATCGCGGCCATGCGTGCCGCCATGGCCGAAGCATCACGCTTCGTGCTCGACGGCTTCGAGCTCGCCACCGACGTGAAAATCGTGCGCTGGCCAGAACGATACAGCGATCCTCGCGGCGCTGAGATGTGGGATCGCGTTTGCAATCTGGTCCTACCGACTGAACAGCGGAAGACGGCATGACCTATGGGTTCACCAAGTTTCCCAACACCTGGCGAATCTCGTTGGCCAAGGTGCGCGCGGATGGGTGTGCCTACCGCGTGGCGTTCTACCTGCTCGATCAAGGGCGGTGGCGTGAACGTGTCACGCTCAGTACGGCGGCGCTGCGCAAACTGGGCGTCAATCGCGACGGCAAGCGGTCCGCACTGCAACAACTGCGAAAAGCCGGGTTAATTGAAGTTGAGGAACGGCCCCGCAAGTCGCCGATTGTGAAACTACGGTTCAAGGAATGAAGGTTTTACCGCCGTCGTTAGCATTGGCGGTGAAAGCCGTTGCTGGGGCTGGCCTTTTCTGGATAATCGTTCCTCCACCAAATCCAAGGAGGTGCTACATGGCACAGGGCGCGCCCGTTCTTGCCGGTATGAGCAATACTGCAACCCTAACGACAGAAATTGATTGAAGGCACGCGGGTAGGATATTCTTCCGGCTGTCGACGAAAACGATGCCGCCCGACGAGCCGTGGCCCGACGATCGGATTGCCAAATTCAAGCAGTGGATCGACGGCGGCATGAAGCGGTGAAGCCGCCCTTCGACGCCTGAACGGATGGCAATGCGCGATGACCGCTCAGTCAATTAAACCCGTGCGTTAGTCGTAATTGCACGTGAGGCGAGCCGACGTCCGCTTTGGGTCCAGACTTTGGTCACTAGGCGATCTCTACCGGCTTGCCCGAAAGCGGACTCGGCTGGGCGATTTATGAGTACACGCCCCAGGCAACACATGTAGGCTCAGCCTACATGGCAAGTGCGGCTGAGCCTACATACGGTACGCCTCTGTATTCTTTACTCTGTTATCTGTAGTAGCTGTTATCTGTAGTAGCTGTAATGGTCTATTAGTGGGACATGTGATGGGTGAGATGTAGAGGCTATCTGTTATCTGTATCTGATAAGGTCATTAGGTACATTAGGATCCCTATCATGGCCGCGAAGCAAAAATCCCAGGACTTTCGGATCGAGGACTGGGCCATTTCCGAGGATGAGCTGCCTTGGAACACCCCCGCTGCAGCTAAATCTCGAGCTCCCAATGTCATCGAATTGGATCAATATCGGCGCCAAAAACGGAATAAATCGAATGGAGACACATAATATTCGGGCCCCGTTTTATTGGCGTTTCTAAATTGCGGGTCCCATATTGGGAACAGACAAGGTATTGAAGGCGGGCCAAAGCATCGACTCGGCCGCCGCCCCCTATTACGGGGGTGAGGGGGGTATGCACCGGACCCGATTTGGAAAAATGAAAAAACTCCGGGGATAGAAATCAAATCTCTCGCTATTGCCTCCACAAGCGCAGCGCTCGCTGGCGAGATTGACAGCAAACATCAGCGAACCATTGAAGCATTGATCCCAGTAACGAATTACAATGCACAAAGTGCTTTCAAAAGAGGACTAACAATGACTGCTTATGGCTATGCGCGAGTTTCAAGCAATAGCCAAGATCTCGGCTCGCAGGAAGCTGAGTTGCTGGCTGCAGGCTGCGCCAAGGTGTTCAAAGAGAAAGTCTCCGGTGCGAAGACCGATCGCGCCGAACTGGCCAAGCTAATTAGACGGCTTGAGCCCGGCGATGTGGTGATAGTCACGCGCTTAGACCGCCTGGCGCGGTCAACTCGGGACTTGTTGAACGTCTTGGCCACGGTTGGCGAGCATGAAGCTGGCTTCCGCAGCCTGAAAGACACCTGGGCAGACACCACGACGCCGCACGGCAGGCTGATGCTCACGGTTCTTGGTGGCTTGGCTGAATTCGAGCGCGAGCTAATTCGTGCCCGAACAGGCGAAGGCAGGAAGCGCGCCAAGACTCGTGGCGTGCGTTTCGGTCGTCCCGCTGCTCTCACACCGCACCAGCGGCAGGAAGCTCTCCAGCGCCTTGGCAGTGGCGAGGCACAAGCCGATGTAGCGCGGTCTTTCAATGTCTCGCAGGCCACAATATCGCGGCTTGCGGCAGCCTGATTCACGCCTAACCGCGATTTTCGTCACCCCAGCAGCTAACGTGTAAGGCGGAAACATCCTCCGCCATCAATCTTCATTGCTGTAGCGTAAGCCCTTGAGCGCTATCGCGAATCTGCTGCAGCCGATCGATGAATGCGTCGTTTGCTTCGATCGCAGCCTGGATCGAAACATCGTCGAGCTCTTTGAAGCCGACACTTTGCAACAGCTTCCTGCCAATATCAGTCATGCTCCGGGCGGCGTTAAAGTCTATGTTGTCGCCATTGGGAGCGTCACTGATGCGATGGAATACCTTGGCTATGCCAAGCTCTGCGGCAACGATGCCTGTTGGGCTATTTTGTTGTTCTGCCATTTCTGAGGCCATGCGGAGTCTGCGGCCGATAGTTTCCTTTGAGACGTCTAGTTTTGGTGTGATGCGTGCGAGTTGCTCGGCCTGAAGTTCGTGTATCCTTTCTGAAACACCATTAGCAAATGTTAGCAGGCGGGAGGCGCATGCTCTGGCGCTGTTGCCGTTGGTGACCTTGTACCCAGCGTCACGGTAGGCTTGAGCTTGCGAGTAGTTTTGATGGCGTGAGAGACCTGCGAAGATGGCTTGAGCGAAGGCTTCGTGTCTGGGGTTTGGGAGGACGGGCATGGATAATCTTTGATGTTCCAGTGTGTCTTTCGTTTCTTATAGCAAATTTTTCAGCAGCATAAACCTCCGATTTGCCCGCTCGAATTATCGAAATCATTTGGCAAATCCACGCCTGCGCTTTGATTGTGATTAAAAGGATGCCCGTTATGGCAATACGCGTTACGCATCACGCAATTCTCCCAAAGCATGGTCAAGGAATGCGTAGAACGCCGACTGAACCGAGACGTAATCATGACGATTTTCTGCCGCTAATAGTCCATTTCTGATGAGTGCGTCGATTTCCGTTTCGCGTAACTCGATCATAAAGCAGCGAAGGCCATCGCGGCGACGTTGACGGTGTCGGCGCATGCGCTCTGCGGCGGCGGTGCGGGTCACGGGCTCGGTGGTTGGCGGGATCGCTGTCATCTCAGCATCCTGCGGCGTTGTCGGATAAAGCTATTCACCCCACATGCTCACCCGCTTTAGTCGACTCAAACATCAGCACCTTATCCTGGATCGAATGACGCGGCGATAGCAAACCCAGCGCAAGACAGGGTGCGTGTCACCGGATTGGCTCTCTCGCCGGGAGGCGGAGACGTGAGAGCGAACGCGCTAAAAGCAGCTTGGAGTCGGCAGCGACCGAAAGTTCGCCGGCGGCGACTTTTGCGCCTCAGCCATGAGATGTTGCGCACTTGGCGGAGCTGAAGAGCTATCGAGATCGAGCTCCACGACGTCTTTTGCGGTTACAAGCGCAGGCGGCATAGCCCGCGGCATGAAATAGTGGCTTGGGTTGTTCAGCGAGCGAACCGTCACATGTCCAAAGCTGTCCAGCACGCCTTCTTGGACAAAAATTAGGCTCGCCATGACAAGATCAGCAATGCGCTGCTCGTCAGAATCGCCTTGCGTCGGCACGATGCGCCGGCGTGACGCTCGGTTGCGCCATGGCCGCGCTACACAGCGCAAATGATCGATGTCGACTCCTGGCTCCGAGAGATTGAGGATTACTCGACCTTAAGGCCCGTCGCCTGTATCAACTGGCCCCATTTCTTGTAGTCCGCGTCGATGATGCGGCGCATCTCGCTCGAGCTGTTGGGGCCAGGCTCAAGGCCCGCGGCGAGCAGGACCTTTTGCGCTTCCGGCATGCCCATGATCTTGGCGATCTCGGCATTGAGCCTGGCGACACGATCATCCGGCGTGCCGCGCGGCGCGAACAGTGCGAGCCACGAGGGTGCGCTGAAGTTGGGAACACCGGCCTCGCGTAGCGTCGGAATACTCGGCATGGACTGCGAGCGCACAGACTCGGCCACGCCCAAGACGACAACCTGGCCGCTATTGATCATCGGCAGGATCGCAGCCGTGTCCACCAATCCCAGGGGGACCTCGCCGGAGGTCATTGCAACCGCCGCCGGTGCGCCTCCGCGATAGGGGACGGCTTGCATCGTGATCCCGAGTTCACGCTGAAGCAACTCAGCCGCGAGATGGGAGGCCGAGCCGCGAGCTGCAACAGCGTAGCTCAAGGGCTTCGCCTTCGCGGCCGTGACAAGATCGGCAATCGATGCGATTCCCGCCTTGGCATTGGCGGCCAGGATGATCGGGCTGCTCACCACCTTGGTAATCGGCACCAGGTCGATGAGCGGATCGTAGTTGAGTCGCGCCAGATGGCCGTTGATCGTGACTGGGCTATCCGAGAGGATGACGAGCGTATGGCCGTCCGGATTGCTTCGTAGCAGGGCTTCGATGCCGATGGCGGCATTCGCCCCTGGTTTGTTTTCCACAATGACGTTCTGTCCAACGCTGTCCTGCAGGTTCTTTGCGATAACGCGCGCGGTCAGATCGATGCTGCCACCGGGCGCATAGGGCACGATAATTCGGATTGTCTTGCTCGGGAATGTCTGCGCCTGCGCCGGTGCTGCGATGGCGACGATCGTGAGCAAAGCGATCAGCCACCGCTTCACGTGAAGGAAATCCATCATGAATATGCTCCTTCGACGTCCGGCTGTCGGCACCGATAATGGACGCAACGCGGCGGGAGGAGCAAGTCCATCACGATCAGGCTCCGGCCGGCCCGTCAGTCCGCTGCCGGCGCGATGAGCCGGGTTCTGCTATGCTCGTGCCTGGGATTGGTCCCGCCGAGTGTCTGGAGAGACGAATGTCATCAAGCTATCGGATCGCGATTGTTGGCGGCGGGCTTGCCGGGCTCGCCGCCGCGCACTCGCTAAAGGCTTTCGAGATGCAGCCGCAGGTGTTCGAGGCCGCACCGGCCTTGGGCGAGATCGGCGCCGCGGTCAACGTCAGTCCACAAGCCTTCAAAGCGCTGCAAGCGATCGGTCTTGGCGGCAAAGTCGCCGCCGTCGCGACCGCATCGCCCGGAATCTACACGCGCAACATGCAAACCGGCGAGTTCCTCGAATTCAACGATCGGCGCAAGGCTGCGGCGCGATACGGCGCGCCCTATTACACCTTTCACCGCGCCGACCTCCTGGACGCGCTCGCCAGCGGGCTTGATCGCAGCGCCATTTATTTGGGACAGCGCCTGACAGGACTGGAAGAGCGAGGCGACCATGTCATTCTCGCTTTCGCCAATGGCAACCGAGTCGAGGTTGAGATCGTGATCGGCGCCGATGGCGTGCGCTCGGTCATCCGCCGCTCGCTCTATGGCGACGACAACCCGACCTATACCGGTCAGATGGTGTGGCGTGCGCTGCTCAACGGCGAGGATGTGCCCGAGGAGGTGCTCGAGCCGACGGGCCATATCCAATGGGTCGGGCCCGGTTGCCATCTGCTTGCCTATTACATCCGCGGCAAGAAGCTCGTGAACATCGTCACCCAAGAGGACACGGACAAATGGGTGGAGGAAGGCTGGTCGATCCGCGGCGATCCCGACGAGATGCGCTCGAGCTTCCCCAACCCCGAACCGCGCCTCGCGAAGCTCTTGAGCCTCGTGACCGAGTGCTCGAAATGGGGCCTGTTCACGCGGCCGCTGACGCAGAATTGGGGCCGCGGCCGCATCCAGCTCATCGGCGACGCGGCGCATGCCATGCTGCCCAATGCCGGGCAAGGCGCCTGCCAGGCTTTCGAGGACGCCTACATCCTCGCGCGCTGGCTTAAGGCTTGCCGCGATCCGGTCGAGGCGTTTGCCAACTTTCGCCGCATCCGCGTCCCGCGCGTGCACGGGGTGCAGCGGCTCTCCTTGTCCAATGCGCGCTTCAAGCACATGCGCGACAGCGCGGCGCAGAAGGGAAAGATCGCCGCCGGCACGGGCAGCGTGCACGGCAACTCCGATTGGGTCTGGGGTTACGATCCCGTCGGCGGATGGGACAAGGAGCCTCTCGTCCCCACGGCCTATGCGGCGTGAGGCTCAATCCATCGAAGCGTCAATCAATCGAGATCCGAGCGGTCTCGATCAGACGCGACCAGCGGTGTTGCGCCTCGGCCAAATAGGACGCAACCTCCTCGGGCGAGGCTGCTCGCGTTTCGTAGCCCAATAGCGCAAAAGCTTGCCGGACCTCGGTTGAAGCGAGCGCCGCGGCGGCTGCCTGGTTGATCTGCCGCCGGATCGCCAATGGCGTCCCGGGCGGCGCGACGATCACGTTGACCGAGGTTGTGATCAACTGATCGAACCCGCTCTCCACCATGGTCGGAACGTCGGGCGCCAGTGGGCTGCGCCTTTCGCCGGTCACGGCCAAGGCTTTGAGCCGGCCATCACGAACATGCGGCAGGATTTGCACCAGCGTGGAAAAGAGGAGTTGCACCTCGCCGCCCAAGAGGCCCGTCAGGGCCTGACCGCCGCCGCGATAGGGAACATGGACCATCTCGATGTGGGCCGCCGTTTTCAAGAATTCGCCCTCGAGATGCGGAAGCGTCCCGACGCCGGCTGACCCATAGCTCAGCGCACCCGGTCGCGACTTCGCCAGTCTGACCAATTCCGCCACCGTGTTGGCCGGCACGGAAGGATGCAGGGCGAGCATTTCGCTGCTCTCTGCAACGCGAGCGACGGGCGCGAATGTCGCAGCGGTGTAACCAGCATTCTTGTAGATCAAAGGCGCAATGAGAACAGAACTCGTGCTCCCCATGAAAAGCGTGTGACCATCCGGCTCTGCCGCTGCGACCGATTTCGCGCCGATGATCCCGCCGGCTCCGCCTGTTCGGTTCTCCACGATCACCGGCTGCCCGAGAGCGGCGGCCATCTTGTCGGAAAGGAGCCGCGCAATCTGGTCTGGAGGGCCCCCTGCAGGCGACGGCACGACAAGTTTGATGGGTCGATCCGGGTATGCTTGCGCGCTTTGAAATACCAGCAGGTGCGCGATAAACAAGACCAAGACGGTGGCCAGAAGGGTGGGAAGCGCGATTCTGAAATGAGGCATGATCCTCCTCCGACGGATCGCTCCGACCGAGTGTAGCGTCACAACGGATGCTTGCGAAACCATTCAGCCAGATGGCATATCTGGTGACTGCCGGCACGGCCGTTGAGTGCCAAAGGCCGACTTTGCACCCTCCTTGGGAAAAAGGAATTAGTGTATCTTTGTCGCAGAGCTGCCCGCGGAACATGCCGACGTTTCTTCAAAATCAAAGGCAGCGATTCTGTCTTCGGCGGGCGAGCAATCCGTCGATATTTGGTTTGCAGAGCCATCTGCTTTGCGAAGGCACTCAAGCTCATCGGGCAGTGTCATGAAACTTCCCCGTAGGACTTTTCTGCATATCGCAGCGGGTGCGCTGGCGTCCTTATCCTTACCTCGCATTGCAATAGGCCAGGAAGTTTATCCGTCGCGTCCGATCCACGTCATTGTCGGGTTCACTGCGGGGGCGGCATCCGACGTTACCGCGCGCATCCTGGGCGACAGCATGAGGCCGATCCTCGGCCAGCAAATCATTGTCGAGGATAGACCGGGCGCAGGATCCAGCATCGCAGCCGAATATGTCGCCCACGCGGCCAGGGACGGCTACACGCTATTCGTCGCAACCTTGTCCATCATCACCAACCAAATCATCAATGCCAATCCGTCCTTCGATCTGACGAGGGATCTTGCGCCGGTCGCCCTTCTCGCCTCAGGGGCGGTGGTGCTGGTCGTCAATCCCGAGATCAACGTGCACAGCGTTGCCGAACTCATCGCTCTAGCCAAGTCAAAGCCGGGCCAAGTGCTCCATGCCACGGTCATGGGTAGTCTGCCGCACCTTGCAAGCGAACTGTTTGCTCAACGCGCTGGCATCAAGCTGATGCAGGTGCCCTATCAAGGCAGTCCGCAGACAGTCACCGATGTCATCGCCGGCCGCGTCATGATGACGTTTTCGCCAGCCTCGACGGTGGTCGGCCAGATCGCAGCAGGCAAGCTTATGGCGCTGGCGACGGCAGCAAATAAACGCTCCAGTGCGCTTCCCAACGTGCCGACGATGGCAGAAGCTGTGGGATACCCGACTTTGACACTAGCCTCTGGTTCGGCCTCCTGGCGCCCGCGGGCACGCCACGGCCGGTGATTGAAAAACTTGCCGACGCTGCACAAAAGGCGATACATGCGCCGGAAGCAGTGGAAAGGCTTCGCAAGCTGGGTTTTGTTCCGCTCGACGCCGGCCCGGATAAGTTTGCAGACTACATTCGCAGCGAAGTCGCCCGTTGGTCCGCAGTTGCGCGCGCCGCCGGATTGAAAAGTTAGCAATTCTGCTGAGAAAAAACCAACGCGAATGACTGCGTCCAACTCATTGACCTTGTCATGCACCGCGTAGGGATAGCATCCAGTTCGATGGGCCTAGAATCTGGAAGCCGTTTGATGGAACCGGAGTGGGCTCATGGAGAGACAAAAGTTGACGCGCGAGCTGGTCATCATCGACGAAGACGACGAAGAGGCCGAGGCGAAGGAGAAAAAGGAGAAGGCGCTGGCCGAGCATGTGGCCCGCCATCCTGAAGACGCCGGCCGCACGGTTGAGGACTTCAACTGGATACTGCGGACGATCGTACGTTAGCCTTAGCGGAAGGTCCGGCGGGAGGGGCGGCAATGGGTGTGGCGATTGGGCGACAGCCTGGGCCCTCTGGACACGAAACTGCTGTGACAATCAAACTCGCGTGGCACAGAGGAGCTTCCCCGATGACTATCATCGATTCCCAGGTCCATGCCTATGAGGCGAACACTGCGAAGCGACCTTGGCACAGTGTGCCGAACTGGCCCGATCACGTCACGGGTGACGAGATGGTGGCGGCGATGGACAAAGTCGGCGTCGACGGCGCGATCTTCATCTCCGCCTTTTCCATGTACCGCTACGACGCCAGCTATGCGGTGGAAGTGCAACGGGCCCACCCCGGCCGGCTCGCCATCGTCAAGCCGGTCGACCCAGATGATCCGGCGGTGGCCGATGTCGTCGCCGACTGGAAGAATACGCCGGGCGCGGTCGGAATCCGCATCATGCTGACGAAGGAAGCGAAGCGCGAGCCGAATGACCCCGGCTTCGACCGGATCCTGCGCGCGGCCCTTCGCCACGATTTTCCGGTCAACATCCTGTGCTGGGGCAACTTGGACGCAGGCACTGCGCTCATCGATCGTCATCCCGACACGCGATTCATCATCGACCATCTGGGCATCATGCAGCCGCGCTTGCCGCCCGCGCCGCCGCAGCCCTGGGCCGACCTCGCGAAGGTGCTGGAACTCGCCAAACGCCCGAACGCGGTGATCAAGGTCAGCGGCGCCTGCACGCTGTCCCGGGAACCGTATCCCTTCCAGGACATTTGGGACCCCCTTGTCCGCGTGTTCGATGCCTGGGGTTTCGATCGCTGCTTGTGGGGCACGGACTGGACGCGCGCGTTCGCAGTCGTCAACTACGAACAGGCCGTCGAGCCCTTCCTTAAGACTGATCGCCTGAGCGACACTGAGCGGGCAATGCTGATGGGCGGGGCCTGCGCCGAGGCTTATGGCTGGTCGCCAAAGAAAGGTTAGTTGTCTCAGTTTGACAGCCGCCCGCACCTTCGCATGTCACACGCGACTCCGCGTATTTAGGTCTGCTTTAAAGACGAACCGGTCATAGCTGGAGGCGCCGGTTCAGTTGGCGGTGCTGCTTGCGACCCGAAGCGGACATAAACGGCACTGGAAATCTCGCAGTGCAGCGGTCTCCTGGGCGCATCGTGTTTCACTTCAATTATGGCCCGATCGAGGAACGCGCCCAGCGAGAAGTGCGGCACAGGCATCAACCTGAGACAGCAGCGCCGTTCGCGCCGGAAATAGAGAGTCGGGATCGGCGTCAGCCTGCCGACATTGCAGCGCGCGGGTGATCAAGCTCACGTCGAGTTGGGCGGGGCGTGTTTTGCCAAGAAACGCCACCGCCTCGTCGTTCGAGCCCATGCGGCCAGTCATCCAGCTGTAGCAAAACCGCCCGGGATAGAGGAGCGTCCGCAGATACGCCTTGCGATCTTTCGGCTCGAGCGTTTCAGCGGTCGCGAAGCGCCGCGCCTGTTCTGTCCAGTTCGTAAATGGCGCGCCACCCAGGTAATGCTGAATCTCTTCCAACGCGGGTCGTACCGGCCGCACGCACTCTCGCTCCATCAGCACCACCGCATGATCGATATAATCGATGCGATCCAGTGGAGGAAATCGGCCGACACCGAAGTGCCGGTCGGTCCAGAACACGGAAAGCTTAGCCCCCCAATCGGTTGACACCGCCGCCGCCTGACTTCGCACGCGATCGAGCGTCTGCGGGGACAGCCCCGTCTCGGTGATCAGAGCCATATCGATGTCGCTGTAGCGCCGACTGAATCCGCCATGGGCAAGGCTGCCGATGAGATAGACTCCGAGCAATTCGGGACCGAGCGCCGCCTGCCACAATGGGACAATGCGACGGGCAAAATCGACCGCGGCCGCTTGGGCGGGGGTGTCCGCTGTTGGAGGCATGGAAATGACAGGGCGCATGAACGGCCTGCGAGAACTGAGGAACTGGGCTCCCGGCTTCAATCCGGCTGAATCCCAGCTTCACGAATGATGGTGCCGTATTTCTGATGGTCCCTGACAATCATTTCGCGAAATTGATCGCTATTGCGAAAATCGATATTAAATCCCAGCGTTGACATACGCTTCTCGACGTCGGGAAGATCGGTGGCCTCACGAATGGCCTGACCGACGCGGGCGACGACTTCGGATGACACCCTGGCCGGCGCGACGACCCCAAACCAGTTCGCGGTGTCAAATCCCGGCACGCCGCTTTCGGAGACGGTTGGCACTTGCGGCCGCATCCGGTCTCGTTGCTGCGTCGAAACCGCTAGCATGTTCACTTTTCCCTGCGCGACGAACGGCATGACGGCAACCGGCGACGCCCAAATGAGCGGAATCTGCCCGCCCAGCAGGTCATTGAGCGCCGGCGCCGCCCCGCGGTAGGGCACATGCGTGATGTCAATCTTCGCCGCCGTGTTCAACCATGCAGCTGCAAGGTGATGCGGCGTCCCGACGCCCGGGGTCCCAACCGAGAGTTTCCGGGGATTGGCCTTGCTATAGGCGATCAATTCCTTGAGATCGTGAAACGGGACTGAGGGGTGCGCGAACAGAACCAGTGGGGAATTTGCGACCATCGCGATCGGCGAGAAATCGCTGGTCACATCGAATGGTACGGTCTTGTTCAACCACTTCGCCAGAACGGCGCCAGGCTCCATGAGCAGCAGAGTGTATCCATCGGGAGCTGCCTTCGCGACGAAATTGGTACCGATCATGGAGCCGGCACCGGGTCGATTTTCCACCACCACCGACTGCTGCAGCTTCTCCTGCAGCTTTTCGGCGACGATGCGCGCCGCCGTATCAACCGCGCCACCGGCCGCGATCGGCACCACCAGGGCAATTGGCCGGGTTGGATAGGTTTGCGCCCCTGCAAGCTGCGAGACAGCCTGGACCGCGGCAGCGCCCGCTGCCGGATGCAGAAAGCGACGGCGGGGAAGTTTCATGGGATCCCCCAAACATGCTCGCGGATATTTGCAACGCGAAACGGTCAGTTACGCAATCAAACCATACTGGCCGCCAAATTTACACGGAAGGTTGCCTAATATCCGGTTCAGCAACGAACAGACATAGCGACACAACTTCGCGATGTCGGCTTTCGGGGGTAAAGCGGACATCTAATGCTCATTTTCTGCTTTTGATGCTGTGGACGGCGCCCACTCTGCGGCATCAAGGTGCCATAGGGTGGCTTCG
>Ga0318538_10000211_pt1 | contig 14357 bp, 10 predicted proteins | sample GRESIP166b4f23_FD_202504 | JGI IMG/M metagenome (GOLD analysis project Ga0318538, IMG submission 202504) | Tropical soil microbial communities from Luquillo Experimental Forest, Puerto Rico - GRE.SIPMG.166b4f23 | ecosystem: Environmental > Terrestrial > Soil > Tropical forest > Bulk soil...
GGTAGCATTGCGCGGATGTCCATCACGCTCGACCAGGTCACCAAGCACTACGCCGGCGTACCGGTCGTCAACGACGTCTCGCTCGACATCGGCGATGGCGAGTTCTTCGTGCTGCTCGGGCCGAGCGGCAGCGGCAAGAGCACGCTGCTGCGCGCCGTAGCGGGCCTGTCGGGCGTCGACCACGGACGGATCTCACTGCACGGGCGCGACGTCACCCACGTCGCGGCGCGCAAGCGCGGGGTTGGCCTCGTATTCCAGAACTACGCGCTGTTTCGCCACATGACCGTGGCCGACAACATCGAGTTCGCGCTGCGCGTGCGTCACATGCGCGCCCGCGCCCGCCGGCAGCGCCGCGCGGAGCTGCTGCGCCTCGTGTCGCTCGAGGGCATGGATGACCGGTTGCCGGCGCAGCTCTCGGGTGGCCAGCAGCAGCGCGTCGCCGTGGCACGGGCGCTCGCTCACAAGCCCGAGGTGTTGCTGCTCGATGAGCCCTTCGGGGCGCTCGATGCCAAGATCCGCGAGGAGCTGCGGCGCACCATCCGCCAGGTGCAGCGCGAGCTCGGGATCACGACCGTGCTCGTGACGCACGACCAGGAGGAAGCCTTCGCCCTGGCGGACCGCATCGGCATCATGAGTCAGGGCCGGCTCCTGGAGGTGGGCGCGCCGCACGAGCTGTACGCGCGGCCCGCGACGCGCTTCGTGGCGACCTTCCTCGGCGCCGCGAACCTGTTCCTCGCCCGTCGCACGCCCGACGGTATCCAGGTGGGCGGCAAGACCATGGGCGGCTCCGAGCGCGCAGCGGGCGGGCCGGAGCACGAGGTGGTCGCGGTCGTGCGCCCCGAGGAAGTGGAGATCGCGCCGGCGCGCGAGGCGCTGGGCTCTCGCTACCTCGGGCAGGGCATCGTCGATGAGGTGACCTTCACCGGTGCGCTCGAGCGGCTGCGCGTCCACCTCGATGAGGCCGTGCCCGCGCCGCTGCTCGCGAGCGGTGACGGTGACGGCGGCGTCGCCCTGCAGGTGATCCGCACGCGGCACGCGCATCGCGGTTTCGAGGTGCAACAGGGACAGAGCGTCGCGGTGGGTCTGCGCCGCGTACACGTTCTGCCGACGCCGCTCTCGAGCTTCACCGCCTGCGCACGCAGCGCGCCGCTCGCCGATGCGCTCACGCGTCAGCCGCTGCTCGCGGAGCTCGTGGCGCGCATGAAGACGCGCATCGCGGTGCGCGTCGAGCCCTCGCTCGGGTTGGCGGACGAGCCCTCGCAGGCACAGGGCGAGTTCTTCGGAACCACCGTGATCGCCGCCGAGGGCGACAATGCGGTGCGCGCGGAATGGCTGCTGCGCCGGGGCGTGAAGGACCTGCTGGTGCTGCCGGAGAACGCCGCCCCGCCACAGCGCGTGCTGATCCACTGGATGGGCGAGGCCGCCCGCAGTGCGACGCTCGCGGTCTCGGCAAGCGTGCTGCGGCACGTGCCCGCCGAAGCGGTGTACCTCGGGATCTTCCCGGGCCGCGGCGACAGCGAGCGGCACTCGTCCGGGATGCGCGAGCTTCTCGATGCGCGTTCGGAGGCTCAGGCCGCGCACGGCCTCGACATGCGCACCGAGCTGAGTTTCGGTGACGTAGCCCAGGAGCTCACGCGCCGCCTCGCCGAGGCACCGGCCCAGATGCTGATCGTCGGCGTCACCGAGCTCAAGCAGTTTGCCGCAGCCTTCCGCGCGCTGCTCGAAGGTGGACGCTGGCCGGTGCTGATCGTGCAGCGCGGGGCTCCATGAGCTTCCGCAAGGCGAGCGTCCTGCCCGGGTTCGGGCTGACCTTCGGCTTCACCATGTTCTTCCTCTCCGCCATCGTGCTGCTGCCGCTGGCGGCGCTGGTGCTGTCGGCGGCCTCGATGCACTGGAGCGATTTCCTGCGCGTGGTGACGAGCCCGCGTGCGCTCGGCTCCTATCGGCTTTCCTTCGGTGCCTCGCTCCTCGCCGCGACCATCAACGCGGTGTTCGGTTTCATCATCGCCTGGACGCTGGTGCGCTACGAATTCCCGGGCCGCAAGATCATCGACGCGCTGATCGACATGCCGTTCGCGCTGCCGACCGCCGTGTCCGGCATCGCGCTCACCACCGTGTTCGCACAGAACGGCTGGATCGGTCGTTACCTCGAGCCACTCGGCATCAAGGTCGCCTATACCTCGATCGGCGTGACCCTGGCACTGACGCTCATCAGCATGCCGTTCGCGGTGCGCGCGGTGCAGCCGGCGCTGCAGGAGGTGCAGCGCGATCTGGAGGAGGCTGCCGAGACCCTCGGCGCCCGCCGCGTGTACGTGCTCCGGCGCATCATCCTGCCGACGGTGCTGCCCGCGCTTCTCACCGGCTTCACGCTGGCGTTCGCGCGCGCGGTCGGCGAGTACGGCTCGGTGATATTCATTGCCGGGAATCTCCCGATGAAGACCGAGATCACCCCGCTCCTCATCGTCATTCATCTCGAGGAGTTCGACTATCAGGGTGCCGCGGCGCTCGGGGTGGTCATGCTCGGGATCTCCTTCGTGATCCTCCTCGCCATCAACCTGCTGCAGGCGTGGGGCCGGCGGCGGCACGTGCGGGCGGCGCACTGATGGCCGTGGTCCTGCCGCACGGCGCGCTCGCCGACGATGCCGCCACCCGCCCGGGCCAGCACACCTGGATGGATGCGATCGTCCGCTGGCTGTGCATCACCGTCTCACTCACCTTCCTCGCCGCAGTGCTGCTCGCACCGCTCGCGACGGTGTTCGCCATGGCGTTCAGCAAGGGGCTCGCGCCCTACCTGCGCACCTTCGCCGACCCCGACACGCTCGCGGCGATCCGCCTCAGCCTGACGACCGCGCTCGTGGTCGTGCCGCTCAATACGGTGTTCGGGCTGGCAGCCGCCTGGGCGATCGGCAAGTTCGAGTTCCGCGGTAAGAGCATGCTTATCACGCTCATCGACCTGCCGCTGGCGATCTCGCCCGTGATCTCCGGCATGGTGTTCGTGCTGCTGTTCGGTCTGCACGGCTGGTTCGGGGTATGGCTGCAGGAGCACGACATCTCGATCGTCTTCGCGCTGCCCGGCATCATCCTCGCGACGATGTTCGTGACTTTCCCGTACGTGGCACGCGAGCTCATTCCGCTCATGCAGCAGCTCGGCAACGACGAGGAGGAAGCGGCCATCACCCTCGGCGCCGGCGGCTGGATGACCTTCTTCCGCGTGACGCTGCCCAAGGTGCGCTGGGGCCTGGTGTATGGCATGGTGTTGTGCAACGCGCGCGCCATGGGCGAGTTCGGCGCAGTGTCGGTGGTGTCCGGACACATCCGCGGGCTCACCAACACCATGCCACTGCACATCGAGATCCTCTACAACGAATACAACTTCGTCGGCGCCTTCGCCGTCGCCTCGCTCCTCACCCTGCTCGCGGTGCTGACGCTCGTGGTCAAGACGCTCGTCGAGCGCACCGGCTACCGCAGGCGCTGACCGTCATGCTCGAGCGTCTGCGGCGCCTGTGGGACTCGCTCTGGCCCGACCCGGCGAGGACCAGCCTCACCTGGTGGCTGGCGGCGATCCACGTCGCGCTGGTGCTGCTCGTGGCGGGCGGCATCACCTGGTCCGCGAGCCGCATGCTGCGCCAGCTCGCCGACGCGCAGGGCAAGGCGCGCGTGCAGCTCGCCGCCACCAGCGTGCGCGAGGAGTTGCGGCGCATGGGCGAGGACGCGCACGTCGCGGCACAGGCGATCGCCGAGCAGCCGACGCCGCAGCGGCTGCTGGCGGAGGGGCACAACGAGCAACTCTCAGGGTTCCTGCGCCGCAGCTGCGAGCCGGTGGCCCTCGATGCATGCGCGGTGCTGTCGGGCAAAACCGTGCTCGCGGTGTCGGGGCCGGCGCTCGACTGGCAGCAGGTGGTCACCGCCGCCAGCGAGCAGGGGGCGAACTTCCTCGCGCTGCCCTCCAGAGATTATGTGCCGCTGCTCGGCGCCCGCGCGGCGCTCGGCGATCAGGGCGTCACGCTCTACGTCGCGCGACGGCTCGATCAGGCGCTGGCGCGGACCTTGAGCACGCGTGTCGGGGCCGAGGTCCGTTTGATCGACTACCGCTCTTACCTCAATGCCCCGGTCGGCGCATTCACTCCGCTTTACGCCGCGGCACTCGCCGACGGCCACTCGGCGGTGCAGCGCATCGACTCCCAGGACAGTTACGCGGCTGCCGTGCCGGTGTTCGCATCGACCGGCGAGGCGATCGCGCTCATCGAGGCGCGTCTGCCGACGAGCGCGGTCGATACCGAGGCGCGTCACTTCCTGCACCGGCTGCTCGCCGCGGCGCTGTTACTCGCGGGCCTGGCAGTGCTCGCCTCGGTGATCCTCGGTGGCCTCGTGGCCGGCCCGGTGCGGGCACTGACCGCCGCTGCCACGCGGCTCGGCAGCGGGGACTTCTCCGCCTCGATACCGGCGGGCGGCGCCGCCGAAGTCGGCGCGCTGGCCCGCACCATGGAGGACATGCGCCGCAACCTCATCGAGCTCACGAGCACGCTGCGGCGGCGCGAGGCCGAGGCGCGTGCGGTGCTCGGCGGCATCGTCGAGGGAGTCTATGCGGTCGACAAGAACCGCATCATGCGCTACCTGAATCCCCAGGCCGAGCGGCTGCTGGGAGTGTCCTCCGGGGAAGCGGTCGGCCGCTTCTGCGGCGACGTGCTCAAGCCGCGCCTCGAAGACGGCCGCCGCCCGTGCGAGTTCCGCTGCCCGATCGTGCACGCCCGCAGCGCGGAAAGCGCCAAGGCGGTCGAGCATCTCACCGCCCGTCCCGGTGACCCCCGCACCACCGTGATCACGAGCAGCCAGCCCGCCGATGGCCTCCAGGTCCAGGTGATCCGCGACGAGACCGAGCTCGAAGCCGTGCGCCGCGCGCGCGACTCGGTGCTCGCCAACATCTCGCATGAGTTCCGCACCCCGCTCGCCGCCCAACTCGCCTCCATCGAGCTGCTGCTCACCGGGCTGGAGCAGATGCCGCGCGCGCAGCTGCGCGAGCTCATCACCTCACTCGAGCGCGGCACGCTGCGTCTCACGCAGCTGATCGACAACCTGCTCGAGAGCGTGCGCATCGAGTCCGGACAGCTCGCCATCCGCGAGCAGAGCGTCGCGCTCGCCGAGGTCGTCGAGGACGCGCGCGCGCTCGTCGGCTCGCTTCTCGCCCAGCGCCGCCAGACGCTCGATGTGAGTCTCCCGGAGCAGCTGCCGCCGGTGAACGGCGACAAGACGCGTCTCACCCAGGTGTTCGTCAACCTGCTCGCCAACGCCAACAAGTTCGCCCCCGAGGACAGCGTGGTGCGCATCGGCGCCGAGGCGCAGGAAGGTGTCGTGCGTGCCTGGGTGGAGGACGAGGGCGCGGGACCCGCGGCGGTCGATGACTCGCAGTTGTTCGCGCGCTTCCGCCGCGGCGGCAGCGAGCCCGAGCCGGCCGGACTCGGACTCGGACTGTGGCTGGTGAAGTCGATCATCGACCGTCACGGCGGCCGCGTCACTTTCGAGCGCACCGCCACCGGCCGCACGCGCTTCAGCCTCACCCTGCCCGCCGAGGAGGCCGCATGAAGGTACTGGTGGCGGACGACGATGCCGACCTGCGCGAGCTCATCGCCTTCACGCTCGCCCAGGCCGGCTACCTCGCGGTCAAGGCGCACGATGGCCCCTCCGCGGTGCGGCTGTTCACGGAGGAGTCCCCGGATCTGGTGGTTCTCGACATCAACATGCCGGGACTCTCGGGATTCCAGGTGTGCGAGGCGATCCGCGCGCGCTCGCGTGTGCCGGTCATGATGCTGACGGTGCGCGGCGAGGAGGAGGACCTGGTGCGCGCGCTCGGGCTCGGCGCCGATGACTATCTCACCAAGCCTTTCAGCCCGCGAACCCTGGTGGCGCGTATCCGTGCGCTGCTGCGCCGTGCCGGCATGGAGAACACCGCACCGGTGGCGGCCGGGCGCGTCGCGCTGGATCTGACCGAGCACACCGTGCGCATCGGCAGCGGCGAAGCGGTGCGCCTCACCAAGCTCGAGCTGCGGCTGCTGCAGATGCTGCTCGCCAACGCCGGCCACACGGTGAGCTCCGAGCGGCTGCTGGTGCAGGTGTGGGGCCATCGCAGCGGCGGCGACCGCCAGCTGCTCAAGCAGCTGGTGCACCGCCTGCGGCAGAAAATCGAGGCGGACCCCGCCGCGCCCGCGCTGCTGCGGACCGCGGCGGCGGGCTACAAGCTGGTGGTCGACTGAGCCTCGCGCGCTCTGCTTAGATCGCGCTCGATCGCCTCCATGCCGGGGTCGCGGCCGGAGAGCCAGCTTGCGAGCGTGATCGGTGCGTCGAGCTCCGGCGCGAGATCCGCGACTCGCGCGTCATACTTATCGCCGTAACACGAGGGATGCTCAGCGCATCCGTGCACGAGGTCCCACAAGCCTGTCGTCAGGTGCAGGCAATAGTGCGAGTCCGGCAGGCACACGTCCTCGCCTTCCGACCACCACCGCAACCGGTCTCCCACCCCTTCGCCCACGATGCGAACCTGCGCCGGCGCATCGTGTTTGAATGCCGCCGCCGCCACGATACCCGCGGAAAATGTATAGGGGCCTACCAGCACGTAGACGCGACCCGGTATCCGCCCGGGAAGCGACCTCTGCCACTCGCGCGTCAAATCGATGTTGCCTCCGGTATCGAAGCGCAGGTCGACTATGAGGTGGCGCGGGTGGTCGGCGGCAATTGCGGCATCGACTTTCTGGCGAAAGTCCGCGACCGTCTCGCCATCCATGTCGAAGTGCACACGCATCTGGATAAACAGTGCCTCGAGCTCTGGAATCCGCACGACGCGGAACAAGTGTGCACCGTCCTCGAGATAGAGGGGGGTGTGCTGCGCAGCGAAGGCGCGCCAGCCTTTCTCGGTTTCCCCGGGCCATGGAGCCGGCGACCATACGCGTTCGCTGATTTGTCCCTCCGGCAACGCCGCCTTCGGCACGAATTTCAGCGTCCGGCGGATGTGACGCCCATCAGGCAGCTGCAGACTCAGGCTCACCCGGTCCGCATGGCGTGCCAGCCCCGCGGCATGCAGCAACCCCTGCTTTTCGACCAGCCGCTCGAGATTCCAGCGGCGATACGCATCCACTCCACCGCAATAGTCACGCAGGCGCCCGAATACCTCGGCCGGCGGCAGGTCATCGATGCCGAGCACACGAGCGCCCAGCAAGTCGCCGTTCGCGGCGTCAGCACGGGCGACCACCCACCCCTGCGGGAACCAGAGCATGCGCACCGGCAGGCGCGCCTCGGGCCACCAGGCATCGCCCGCACCGCTCTCCATGTCGTGACCGTTGTCGGCAAAGGCTGCGATGCGCAGTATGCCGAGCAGGAACTGCTCGCGCGTCATTGCATCGGCCGTCGCGAGGCGTGCGTCGATGAAATGCACCGCCGCCGCGCGGGCCTCCGGCGAGAAGACCTGGCTCCTGAGCACATAGCCGGACTTGGCGTGCTCGAGATCTTCGGCTCTGGGCCCCGCGCGCACGGCCGGGCCGAAAGCGGCCGAGAGCAACGACAATCCGAGCACTGTCACGAGCCGGGTTCGGAAATACGCAAGCGACACGAGCGCCCCCTCAGGTCCCGTCAACCCTAGCGCGCGGCGATCTGGTCGAACACCCCGCCGTCGCTGAAGTGCGTGTGCTGCACGCGCTCCCAGCCGCCGAAGTCGGCCACGGTCGCGAGCTTCAGCTGCGGGAAGCGCTCGCTGTAGCGCGCCGCAACCTCGGAGTCGCGCGGGCGGTAGTAGTGTCGCGCAATGATCTCCTGGCCTTCCTTGCTGTAGAGATAGCCGAGGTAGGCGCGCGCCACCTCGCGCGTGCCGTGGCGCAGCGCCACGGCGTCGACCACCGCCACCGGCGGCTCGGCGAGCACGCTCACCGACGGCACGACGATCTCGAGCTTGTCGCCGCCGATCTCGCGCACCGCCAGCATCGCCTCGTTCTCCCACGTGAGCAGAACGTCGCCGAGGCCGTTGTGCACGAAGGTGGTGGTCGCGCCGCGCGCGCCGGCGTCGAGCACCGGCACGTTGGCGTACAGCCGGTGCAGGAACTCGCGCGCACTCGCATCGTTGCCGCCCGGTTGGGCGAGCGCCCAGGCCCACGCGGCAAGATAATTCCAGCGCGCGCCGCCGGAGGTCTTGGGGTTGGGCGTGATCACCGCGACGCCCGGCCGCACCAGGTCGGCCCAGTCGTGGATGCCCTTCGGATTGCCCTTGCGGACCACGAAGACGATGGTGGAGGTGTAGGGGGAGCTGTTGTCCGGCAGCAGGCTCTGCCAGTTCACGGGCAGGAGCTTGCCGGTGGCGGCGATGGCGTCGATGTCGGCCGCGAGCGCCAGTGTCACGACATCCGCCGCGTTGCCCTCGATGACCGAGCGCGCCTGGGTGCCCGAGCCGCCGTGCGACTGCTCGACCCGCACCTGCTGCCCGCTCTGCGCCTGCCAGTAGCGCGCGAAGGCGGCGTTGAAGTCCACGTACAGCTCGCGGGTCGGGTCGTAGGAGACGTTACGCAGCGTGATGCGACCGGCGCCTGCGCCGCTGCCGCCGCCCGAGCCGCACGAGAGCAGCGCGGCGAGGACCAGCAGCCCCGCCGCGAGGGCGGCGGTACGCGCGAGCACACGGATCGATGTCATCGGCGAATGCTAGCCGCGTCGCGGTAACAACGCGGTTATAGCGGCAGGCGCAGGGCGCGCCGCAGGTGGGGCTCGAGCGCGCGCGCACACTCCTCGACGCTCGCGGGTCCTCCGAGCTTCGCCAGCTGCGTCATCTCGAGTCCCGCGTAGCCGCAGGGATTGATGCGGGCAAAGGGCCCGAGGTCGAGGGCCACGTTGAGCGCGAGCCCGTGATAGCTGCCGCCGCGGCGCACGCGCACGCCGACGCTGGCGAGCTTGCGGCCGGCAACGTACACCCCGGGCGCCTCGCGGCGCGATTCCGCCGCGATACCGTACTCACCCGCCAGCTCGATCACCGCGCGCTCGAGCGCGCTGACGAATTCGCGGATGCCGAGCGCGGCGCGGCGCAGGTCGACGAGCGGGTACACGACCAGCTGTCCCGGGCCGTGATAGGTGACCTGCCCGCCGCGATCGACCTGCAACACGGGGATATCCCCGGGCGCGAGCAGGTGCGCGCGGCTCGCGTTGACGCCCAGTGTGAACACCGGTGGGTGCTCGAGGAACCAGATTTCGTCCGCAGTGCCGGCGTCGCGCTCCTCGGTGAAGCGCTGCATCGCGCGCCAGGTGGGCTCGTATTCGACCCGCCCGAGATGACGTATGCGCGTCATCGGCAGCGTCCGGGGCGCGAGCGCCGCGACCTGCACCGCTGTCGGGCCATGGACCGCCGCCGCTGAAGTCGGGCGCACGAGGCTCCTCATCGGGCCGCGCGGGAGTTGTCGAGTCCCGCATTGTTGCGGTTCAGTGCCCGCTCCGCGCGATAGCTCGAGCGCACCAGCGGCCCGGAGACGCATTCGAGAAAACCGAGCGCGAGCGCTCGCTCGCGGTAGCGCTTGAACTCCTCCGGGGTGACGAAGCGCTCGACGGGCAGGTGATTGAGGGTCGGACGCAGGTACTGACCGAGCGTGACGAGGTCCACGCCGGCGGCGCGCAGGTCGCCGAGCGTCGCGTCGATCTCCGCGTCGGTCTCGCCGAGTCCCAGCATGAGGCTGCTCTTGGTGAGCACTGCCGGGCGGTGGCGCCTGGCGTGAGCGAGCACCGCGAGTGTCTGCTCGTAGCCGGCGCGCGCATCACGTACCGGGTGGGTCAGGCGACGCACGGTCTCGATATTCTGCGCAAACACCTCGATGCCGCTGTCGACCACGGTCGAGACGTCCGCGAGCACGCCGCGGAAGTCCGGTGTCAGCGCCTCCACCGCGGTGCCGGGGTTGCGCTGCTTGATGGCGCGTACGCAGGCCGCGTAATGCGCGGCGCCGCCGTCCGCCAGGTCATCACGATCGACCGAAGTGAGCACCACGTAGCGCAGCTTCATCAGCTCGACGGTGCGCGCAGCGTTCTCGGGCTCCTGCGCATCGAGCCAGCCATGGGGGTTGCCGGTATCCACGGAGCAGAAGCGGCAGGCGCGCGTGCACACCGCTCCCATGAGCATGATGGTGGCGGTGCCCGCATTCCAACACTCGCCGATGTTCGGGCAGTGGGCTTCCTCGCACACGGTCGCGAGTCGATGCTCGCGGACCAGGGCGCGCACCTTGAGAAAGGCGGCACCCGTCGGCGCTCTCGCCCGTAGCCACGCGGGCAGGCGCTGCCCCTTCGGCGGACCCGGTACGGGGGGTGCGCCACGGACCGCCCTGATGCCGTCACGCACGGCCGTAAACCCCTGAGGGGTAAGGTATTTCTCTCCGCTCCGCGCCCGCGCCGCCTCGGCTACGACCGGGATGCCCTTGAGCTGTGACATACGCTCATTCTAGCGCAGCGAGGCGTGCCGACAGGGCGGCGAGGCGCTCGGCCGTGCCGACATCGCTCCACTGCCCGCGATGCAACTCACCGCACACGCGCGCGGCGGCGATGGCGCGATTCAGCAGCGGCCGGAGCGGGAAACGGCCCGCGCTGCAGCCGGCAAAGAACTCCGGGCTGTACACGCCGACCCCGCTGTAGGTGAGCCGCTCGCCCTCGCGGTTGACGACGCGATCGCCCTCGAGCCCGAAGTCGCCGCCCGGGTGATGCGCCGGATTGGCGACGAGCACGAGGTACGCGTGCGCCTGCGGCGGCAGGTGCAGCCGGCCGAAGTCGATGTCCGTCCAGATATCGGCGTTCACGACCAGGAACGGCTCGGCACCGAGCAGCGGCAGCGCGCGAAAGATTCCGCCACCGGTCTCGAGTGGTATCGATCCCTCTTCGCTCCAGCTGATGCTCACCCCGAGCCCGTGCCCGTCCCCGAGTGCCGCGCGCAACTGCGCGCCGAGCCAGGAGAGGTTGATGACGACCTCGCGGATGCCGGCGCGTGCGAGTGCCGCGAGGTGCCAGACGATGAGCGGACGTCCGTGAACCTCCAGCAGAGGCTTCGGGACCGTATCGGTGAGCGGACGCATGCGCTCGCCGCGACCCGCCGCGAGCAACATCGCCTTCACGATTACCCGCCGCTGCCAGCGCGCTGCCTGGCGATGCGCTCGTTGGCGCGCGGCAACTGCGCCGTCACGCGCTCTTCGAGAAAGCGCGCCAGCGGCCCGAGCTCGGCGTAGGCCGCGCTCGTCTCGCGCACGTAATCGAGGGTGCGCGGCAGGTCGGGCAGGTAGCCGGGCTTGCCGTCGCGGTACCACAGGCGGCAGAAGATGCCGAGCACCTTGATGTGCCGCTGCACGCCGATCAGATCGAACCAGCGCACGAACTCGGCTTCGCTCCGGCCCGCCGGTCCGTCCGCCGCGAGGAGCCGGGTGCGGAAAGCCTGCACCCAGGACACCACCCGTGCCCGCGGCCAGGCGATGTAGCAATCCTTCAGCAGCGACACCAGGTCGTACCCTACCGGGCCGCACAGCGCATCCTGGAAATCGATGATGCCGGGATTGCGCGCGCCGACCACCATCAGGTTGCGGGCGTGATAGTCGCGGTGGACGAACACCCGCGGCTGCGACAGCGCCTCGCCGATCAGGAACTCGAACGTCGCGGCGAGCAGCTCGCTCTCGGCCGCGGAGAGATCCAGCGACAGGTGCCGCGCCAGGAACCACTCGGGCATGAGCGCCATCTCGCGCGCGAGCTCGCTGCGCCCGTAGGGCGGCAGCTGCGCGCAGGCCGCGGAGCCGTGCAGTTGGATGTTGGCCAGCGCTGCGAGGGCGTCGGCGTACAGCCGCTCGCTGTCGCCGCCGCGCTCGAGCTGCTGCAGGTACGGCTGCGTTCCCAGATCCTCCAGCAGCAGCAGTCCGCGCGCGCTGTCCGCCTCGTGCACGTGCGGCACGTGCGCGCCGAGCTCCTCGAGCAGCCGCGACACCTTCAGGTACGGACGCACGTCCTCCTTCTCCGGGGGCGCGTCCATGACGATGTAGGTGCTCGCACCGCTCCACGCACGGAAGTAGCGCCGGAAGCTCGCATCGCTCGAAGCCACCTCGATGCGCACCTGCGGCAGGTGAAGCTCACGCGACAGCCAATCGTGGATCAGCGCCCGTCGCGCGTCGGTGTCAAGCATGCCGGAGTTAGGGGGTATTCGGCCCGCGTGGGTGCGGCGCGCCATTATAATGCTGCCCTTCATGCTGCGTTCGATGCCATTCTGGATCGTGATCGCGTCGTTCGGCAGCATCATGCCCGTCGCGCAGGCTGAAGAACCGCCCTGTCCGTCACAGAACCCGCCGGTCGGCGCGCCGGCGGGCGCGGCGACCGCGACGCCATCCGCCACAGCTTCCCCGGCGGCCGGCACGACCGCCACTGCGCCCGGAAACACGGCCGGGGCGCCCGCTGACAGCGCCGCTGCGGCCGGCGGCGGGGCCGCGGGTCTCGGCCCGATCAACATCACGGCCGATCAGGCGACGCTTGGTGTCGATGGCAATGCCACGCTCAGAGGCAACGTCGAGGCGACCCAGGGCGATCGGCGAATCCGTGCCGACCACATCGAATACGACTCGAGGACCGGCTCGATGCGCAGCGACGGACGCATCGAGTTCGAGGACCCGCTGGTGCGCGTGACGGGCAGCTCGGGCAGTTACTCCGCTGCCACGGGAGCGCAGTTTCGCGACGCGCAGTTCACGCTGCGCCAGCGCGCGGCGCGCGGTTCCGCCCAGGAGCTGGCGCTCACGCCCGCCGGGCAGATCCACCTCCAGGGCGTGATGTTCACGACCTGCCCGCTGCACGATGACAGCTGGCACATCAAGGCCAGCAATATCTCGCTCGACACCCAGGACAAGATCGGCAGCGGCCGTGACGCGCGGGTCGACTTCATGCGCGTGCCGCTCATGTACCTCCCGTGGCTGAGCTTTCCGCTCTCCAACGAGCGCAAGAGCGGGTTCCTGTTTCCGAGCATCGGCAACACCTCCACCAACGGCGTGCAGCTGTCGGTCCCCTACTACTGGAACATCGCGCCGAACGCCGACTTCACCTTCCAGCCGATCCTCTACAGCAAGGCGGGCATCGACCTCGGCGGTGATTTCCGCCAGATGACCGAGAACCAGCGCGGCGAGCTCGACTGGAACTACCTGCCCTACGACCGGCAGTACGGCGCGAGCCGCAGCCGCGTGCAGCTCACCGAGCTCGCCGACCTCCCCCGGGACTGGCGCCTGGACATCAAGGCGGCGAACGTGAGCGACCGGCAGTATTTCGAGGACTTCTCCAACGGCCCCGAAGGCGCCAGCACCGCCTTCCTCGAGCGCCGCGGCACCCTCTCCTACCGCAGCGAGCACTGGAGCATCGATGTCGAGGCGCAGCAGTACCAGACCATCGACTACACGCTGCCGGAGACCGAGCGCCCGTACGCGCGGGCGCCGCACCTCGCCGCCGACGCCGACTACGCTCTCGGGCCAAATGGAGTGTTCCGTTACGGCTTCTACTCCGATCTCACCAACTTCCAACACGTCGAGACGCCCGAAGCCGTCACCACCGGGTGGCGCGGCGACCTGGCGCCGCTGGTCTCGCTCGATCTGACCGGTCCGGGGTATTTCCTGCGGCCGGCCTTCGCCTGGCGCGCCACGCAGTACGAGCTCGACACCCTCGGGCCGGGTCAGACGAAGCGCTCGCCCTCGCGCACGCTGCCGATCACCAGCGTCGACACGGGCCTCGTGTTCGAGCGTGTCGCCGGCTCACACGATCAGCGCCGGCTCACTCTCGAGCCGCGCCTCATGTACCTGGATGTCCCGTACCGCGCGCAGGATCAGCTGCCGGTGTTCGATACCGCCGTCCCCGACCTCATCAACCCGGTGCAGCTGTTCCGCACCAACCGCTACGTGGGCGCCGACCGGGTGAGCGATGCCAATCAGGTGAGCGCCGGGCTCACGAGCCGCCTGCTCGATGCCCAGAGCGGCCGGCAGTTCATCGCCGCCACCGTCGGCCAGATCTATTACTTCGAGATGCCCCGCGTGACGCTCCCCGGCGAGGCACCGATCACCTATGGGCGCTCGGACTTCGTGGCACAGCTGTCGCTCGCAGCATTCGAGGACTGGAGCGCGGATGTCGGCGTGCAGTGGGACCCGGAGAACCGGCGCAGCGAGCGTACCAACCTGAACGTCCAGTACAAGCCCGCCCCGAACCTGCTCGTCAATCTGGCGTACCGCTACGAGCGCTTCACGACCACGACGGAGCTGGTTCCGGAGACCGGTAATAGCGGCCAGGTGCTCGTCCCGACGCCGGTGCAGCAGGGGTACGACCAGGTCGAGCTTTCCACGGCGTTTCCCATCAAGCAG
>Ga0318538_10000219_pt1 | contig 14112 bp, 10 predicted proteins | sample GRESIP166b4f23_FD_202504 | JGI IMG/M metagenome (GOLD analysis project Ga0318538, IMG submission 202504) | Tropical soil microbial communities from Luquillo Experimental Forest, Puerto Rico - GRE.SIPMG.166b4f23 | ecosystem: Environmental > Terrestrial > Soil > Tropical forest > Bulk soil...
TCACCAGACCGCGCGGCTGCTCGGCCGCCTTGGCGGCAAGCTTGAAAGTGGTTTGCGGCAGATCGACCACCACGCGATAAGGGTCGGCGAGCGTGAAGGCGGCGATGTCTATCTTGCGGCTGAGATCGACCACGACACGCGTCTGCTTGTCGTCTCCGCCGACTCGGATGTCAGTGGCGGCGGAGAGCGATTCTCCTGAAGCCGTCCCTCGCGCGCCGCTTTCGGCAGCGATGCCGGGGGCGCCGAGCAACATGCAGGCTAGCGTGCAGGTTATGGCGGTGGCGCGGGCTTTCACGAATCCGGACCCTTTAGGCCCCTTTTTAGCTCATTAAGGCCCGCTTCGGTTAACGGAACTTGAGCGGGAGGGCCATTCCTTACGTGGGTGTGGCCCAAAGGCAAAGGCCTCCCTTGCCAGTAATGGCCCGGGGCCGTATGTAGAATGTGCTGACGGTTAGAGTTCCGGTTGTGCCGCGTTCGGGCCCCGGCCACTTCGGTCCTGTACCGCCCCCCTCGAGGAGGTCCGGCGGACGGCCAAGCGAAACGAGCCGAAACCCTTGTGAAGGACATCCGGACCAGCGCGCGGTCAAGATGCCGTTCGGACTAGCCGTAAGTGATGAAAAACCTCGGTTCGCGCCTGTGAGGCGCGACCGGAGCGCTACGGGTCGCAAGTTTCATGCTGCCACTGACGCAGCAAAGGTATTTTGAGGTTGATTGCCCACGCGCCGCCGCAAGGACGGTGAGCGGAGGCATGAGGCTCGCCCACGCGGCCCTTCCCTTCCACACCAATCAGGCCAGCATTCCGTTTTACCGCCTTGCGCCGTCTACGGTGCGCGAGCGCGCTCGGGTGCGTGGCCCAGTGAGATTTTACAATGGCCGACAAGATGCTGATCGACGCGACACACCCAGAGGAGACCCGGGTCGTCGTACTACGCGGCAACCGCGTCGAGGAATTCGACTTCGAGAGTGCCAACCGCAAACAACTGCGTGGTAATATCTATCTAGCCAAAGTCACACGTGTTGAGCCGTCATTGCAGGCGGCCTTTGTTGACTACGGGGGCAATCGCCACGGCTTCCTGGCGTTTTCGGAAATTCATCCCGACTACTACCAGATTCCGGTCGCTGACCGGCAGGCCCTGATCGCGCAGGAAGAGCGCGACCAGCGCGCCGCCGAAGCTGACGCGGAAAACCGCCGACACGGACGTCACCGACATCGCGGCTCAGAGCGTCGCCGTGATCGGGATGTCGTGCAAAGCGAACCGCTCGTCGGCGAGGAAGTGCCGCGCGAGGTCACTGAAAATCCGCCTGGTGATTTCGGTTTTGCCGAGACGATATCAGAGCAAGTGCCGGAGACTGCGACACCGGAAGTCGAATCGACTTCGTCTGAGTTTGTCGCCGAGGAACACATTCAAGAGACCGTCGAAATTCCTCGCGCAGAAGAGACTGCGCCTTCTCCCGATGCGGGCGCGGCAATGTTCGAGACGATCGCCGAAGGCGAGCAGCCGTCCGCTGCTGCCGAAGGTGCTCTGACGAACGAAGCAACGCCCGTCGAGCTCACCAATGGTAACGGCGAGGAGCACGCCGAAGAAGAAGCGGTTGAATCCGTCGGAGGCGCGGACGCGCTTGAGGAAGTGCAGGAACGACTTCCGCGCATTCGGCGCCAGTACAAGATTCAGGAAGTCATCAAGCGTCGGCAGGTGATGCTTGTGCAGGTCGTCAAGGAAGAGCGCGGGACGAAAGGCGCCGCTTTGACGACTTACCTGTCGCTCGCCGGTCGCTATTCGGTCCTCATGCCCAACACCGCGCGCGGTGGCGGCATTTCACGCAAGATAACGTCGGCGGAAGACCGTTCGCGGCTCAAGGAAATCTCCCAGGAACTGGAAGTGCCGGAAGGCATGGGGGTGATCCTGCGAACGGCCGGTGCGAGCCGCACCAAGACCGAAGTCAAGCGCGACTTTGAATATCTGTTGCGACTTTGGGAGACCGTGCGCGATCTCACGCTCAATTCGACCGCACCCAAACTCGTCTACGAGGAAGGCTCGCTAACAAAGCGCTCGATCCGCGATCTTTATGGCAAGGACATCGAAGAGATCATCGTGTCTGGCGAGGACGGCTTCAAGGAAGCGCGCGATTTCATGCGCATGCTGATGCCGAGCCACGCCAAGTACGTGCAGCAGTACAAAGACAGCCAGCCGATGTTCACGCGGTACGGCATCGAAAGCCAACTCGATGCCATGTTCTCGCCCGTCGTCCAGCTTCGCTCCGGCGGCTACATCGTGATCAACCAGGCTGAGGCCCTCGTGGCAATCGACGTCAACTCGGGACGCGCCACGCGTGAACACCACATCGAGGACACCGCGCTCAAGACAAACTGCGAAGCGGCGGAAGAAATCGCGCGCCAATTGCGTCTGCGCGATCTGGCCGGCCTCATCGTCATCGACTTCATCGACATGGACGAGGGCCGCAATAACCGCACGGTGGAACGGCGGTTAAAAGAGGCGCTCAAACATGATCGCGCCCGCATTCAGGTCGGTCGTATCTCACATTTCGGCCTACTGGAAATGTCGCGCCAGCGGATCCGTACGTCCGTTCTCGAAAGTTCAACTGAAAAATGCCCGGTTTGCGGCGGCAGTGGCCATGTTCGCTCCGTCTCTTCGGTCGCCTTGCAGTTGCTGCGTGCCATCGAGGAAATGTTGATCAAGGGCGCGACGCACAATCTCATTGTGCGCACACGGGCCGAGGTCGCGCTCTACGTGCTCAATCACAAGCGCGCCCATCTGCGCGCGCTGGAGGAACGATTCCGCATCTCCATTACGGTGTCGGCCGACCCGGCGGTCACTGGCCAGCAGTCTTATGTGATCGACCGCGGTGAACAGGTGCACACCCCGGAAGCCGCGCGCAGCCTCGCCGCCCAGCACCCGCAGTTGGCGCCCGTCGCGGAAATGGAAGACGAGACGGTCGAGGTGGACGAGCACTTTGAGGAATCCGAATTCCCCGCCGAAGCCGAACAACGAGTCGAAGGCAGCGAACGCGAAGCCGGTCGTCGGCGGCGGCGCCGGCGTGGTCGCGGAGGCCGCGGCCGCGGTGGCGAGCCGCGTGAACACGCGCAGAACGCACAGAACTTCACGAATGACACCGTGCCCGAGCACGCAGTCACGCACGAAGACCATGATGGCGGATCTCCTGATGAAGACGGCGGGTTCGGTCAACCGCAGCCGCGCCAGGAAGGCGCGTCGGGTGAACGCGAAACGCGTGAGGGACGGCGTCGACGACGTCGCGGTCGCCGCGGCGGCCGGCGCAACAGGCAACGCAATGGCGAGGCGCCGTTTCGTTCGGGCGAAAACGGGCCTGAGCCGGGACTGCACCATGCGGCCGAGGAATTCGAGAGCCCGCTGAGTTACGACAGCCCCCAGAACTTCTCGCAACCTGTCGAGGAGCAGCCACCGGCTCCCCCGCCGGAGCCGCAAGCTCCCGTGTTCAGCGTGCAGGAGTCGCCGCGACGTCGCTCAACGATCCGCGAGCCCGCGCCGTTTGCATCCGACACTCCGCCTGCTCCCTCGCCCGCTTCGCCGCCGGCTCCAGTGATTTCCAGCAGCGGTACAGAAGAGGCTGCCGCCCCCAAGCGCGGCTGGTGGGGCAAGCGTTTGTTGGGCGACAAGGGCTAGACCTCGATGAAATCCGCCTGGGTCGACAGCGACGCCAAGGCGGCTCTCGATCATTGGGCAAAGGCCGGCATCGGCCAGGACCTGGCGCTGCGAGTCTATTCGACCCGCCTGCTTGGCCGCGAGCCGAGATTGGTGCTGCACGGAGGTGGCAACACTTCAGTGAAGGCGCAGGTCAAAGACCTCCTCGATGAGGAGGTCGAAGCCCTCTGCGTCAAAGGGTCTGGCTGGGACATGGCCAGCATTGAACCTGCTGGAATGCCAGCCGTACGGCTTGCGGCCTTGCGCAAGCTCCGCTCGCGCTCAGCCATGCCTGACGGCGAGATGGTTCGGCTGCAACGCGCGGCGCTCATCGATCCGCAGTCGCCCAATCCGTCCGTGGAAACGTTGCTGCACGCGTTTATTCCGCACAAATTTGTCGACCACACGCATGCGACCGCGGTCCTCAGCCTGATCGACCAGGCTGAAAGCGAAGCGCTCTGCGCGGAGACCTTCGGCGATCGGCTCGGCTTCGTCCCGTATGTCATGCCGGGCTTCGCGCTTGCGAAAAAGGCCGCGGAGATTTTCGAGAAAGCTCCGGCGGTTGAAGGGCTCATTCTCGACAAGCACGGCGTATTCACATTCGGCAATGATGCGCGTGAGGCCTACGAGCGGATGATCGAATTCGTCACGCTCGCGGAAGAACTGCTGCGAAAAAAAGGCAATGCGAAATTGCCGGGCGCAAAACTTCCTGACCGGATCGCATCGCTGTCAGACGTTGCCCCGATCATCCGAGGCGTTTGCACGCTGAGGGACGCATCTGGTGAGGGAGCCCACAAGCGGCTCGTCCTCGATTTCCGCAGCAATGACACGATCCTAAACTATGTGAACGGCAAAGATGTCAAACGCTATGCCCGCGCTGGCGTGATTACCCCTGACCACGTCATCCGAACCAAGCCCTCGCCTCTGGTTCTGCCTGCGCCGGAAGTCGGCAAGCTCGCAGACTTCAAGAGCGCCGCGCAGGCAGCCGCGCGGACTTTCATGGACGAATACGCCGCCTATTTTGAGCGCCACAAGACACGTGCAAACGGCGCGTCGATCCACGATCCCCTGCCCCGCGTTGCGCTGGTTCCAGGCCTCGGGTTGTTCGGACTGGGCACCAGCGCCAAGGAAGCGCGCGTCGCCGCCGATGTCGCGGAGGCTGCGGTCGAAGGCATTACGGGCGCCGAGGCCATCGGTGCTTTTACGTCAATTTCTGAAGCCGACACTTTCGATATCGAGTACTGGCCGCTGGAAGTGGCGAAACTCGGCCAACGTAAACCACTGCCGCTTGCCGGTCAGATCGCCGTCATCACCGGGGCCGCCGGCGCCATTGGTGCAGCAACAACGCGGGCATTCGCGCAAGCTGGCGCGGAGGTCGTAATGCTCGATATCGACATCGCCGCGGCGACGAAACAAGCCAAGGCCATCGGCGGAACTGCGCTCGCAATCGCTTGCGATGTGACCAACACGGCTTCCGTTCGCGATGCCTTTGATCGCGTGATCGATGCTTTTGGCGGCGTCGATATCGTGGTGTCCAATGCCGGCGCGGCCTGGCAGGGCAAGATTGGCGAGGTCGATGAAGCAAAGCTACGTGAAAGTTTCGAGCTGAATTTCTTCGCCCATCAGAAGGTCGCGCAGGCCGCCGTGGGCATCATGCTCAAACAAGGCACTGGCGGCTGCCTGCTGTTCAATGTTTCCAAGCAGGCAGTGAACCCGGGAGCGGATTTCGGGCCTTACGGTTTGCCGAAAGCAGCGACACTACTGCTCGTGAGACAGTATGCACTCGACTACGGCGCCGACGGCATTCGCTCCAACGCGGTCAATGCCGATCGCATCCGATCCGGCATTCTGACCGAGGACTTCATCGCCCAGCGCGCAAAGGCGCGCGGGCTCAGCGAGAAAGAATACATGAGCGGTAATTTGCTTCAGCGCGAAGTGACGGCCGAGGATGTGGCGCAGGCTTTCCTGCACCAAGCGCTTGAGCTAAAGACCACCGCCAACATCACGACCGTGGATGGTGGCAACATCGCGGCGGCATTGCGCTAGCGCGCGCACTTGTCAGAAAGCGTACGATTCTTCATCCTGCACCGACACCAATAAGGAACCGATACTATGCTGCGAACCTTGGCCCTGGCCATTGCCCTTCTTCCGGTAGCGCTTGCGGCAACGCCGGCTTCGGCCGTTACATCTGAAGAAAAAAGGGAAACCTGCAAGGTCGGCGCCGAAAGCCAGCAGCTGCAGGGTGCAAAGCGCGACGCCTTCATCAAGAAGTGCATGGCGGGCGGCAACTATGAGCCCCCAGCGCGAAAAAACGCCAAGGCTGCACCCAAACCGCAGTGACCGCGCCGATCAGGCGGCCCGGACAGCGGGCCGCTCGAGCGGAGTCACGTCGAACTGGCGGAGAGTCCCTCGCCGCAGAACGTCGATCGCAATCGGTCGCCCGATCCGATCGCCGTTAAGCAGCCGGATAAGATCGTCCACCCCGGTCACGGGAACGCCATCGGCGCGCACGATGGTGTCGAGGCTCATCAGCCCGGCCAGAGCCGCCGGCCCGTTCGCCTCAAGCGTCGTAATCATCGCTCCGGATGAATTTTCGATTTCGGCGACGCGCGCGTGACGTCGTGGCACCGCCGTCGTTTGTGCCGACACTCCGATATAGGAGCGCCGAACGCGGCCGTGCTGGATGAGTTCGCTGAGCACGAACTGCGCTGTGTTGCTTGCGACGGCAAAGCAGATGCCCTGCGCGCCCATGATCACGGCGGTGTTGATGCCGATCACTTCGCCACGCGATGACACCAGCGGCCCGCCGGAATTGCCAGGGTTGAGGGCAGCGTCGGTCTGAATCACGTCTTCGATGAGACGCCCCGTACGCGAGCGCAGCGAGCGCCCGAGTGCCGAAATGACGCCGGCGGTCACAGTCGATTCAAACCCTAGCGGGTTGCCGATTGCGACCACGAGTTGCCCGCGCTTGAGCTTTTTGGAATCTCCCAATCCGGCACTCGGCAGATCGCGCGCCGACCCCACACGCACAAGCGCGAGATCGGTGTCCGGATCGACGCCGAGGGCGCGCGCATCCATAACGCGGCCCTCCGCGTCCTGCACGCGCACCTCTTTGGCGCCCTCGACAACGTGCGAATTGGTGAGGACAAGGCCGTCCGGCGCGATGATCACGCCGGATCCAACGCCGCCGGGGAGGCCCTTGTCATTGCGAATCTCCACGCGCACCACGGCTGGGCCGACGGCGTCGGCCACGGTGGTGACGGCATTGGAATAGGCGTCGAGGACTTCGGTATCGGAGACGGAAGTCACCGCCGCGCCGATGTCCCCGACATCGGACGACGAAGCAAAATCTAGCATTGGTTTTTCGGGGTTTTGTTGAACGTACATTGATGTAGGGACGGTTAGGTCCAAATTAAAGATGCCTCTCCCCGATGCCTCCAATTTGACCCGGCATCTTCACGCATCCTCAACCGGTCAAGGCCAAATTTTCGAACAAACTGAAGATCTTATTTACTGGCGGACCTCCGGATCGATCACCAGCAAGCCACGCCGCGGCAATCGCAGCTTTTCGGCGGTGGAGGCCGTCCGTGCCTTGATCGCTTCGGCGGCGCTCGCCAGCACCCTCCTGCTCGCGCTCTTTGTGACGACCGGCGCTTATTTCTCGGCCAATCTGCAGGCACCAAAAATACCGCATCGAAGATCGCGCCTTTGGCACCCGCGAACGGCAGTGCGGCTGCTCACCGCGTCGCGTCCACCGTGGTCGAGACCGACAAGAGAGGCCGCTGCGAAGAACGTCGCTTCGACAATCGCTCGGGCAAGATCGTGTCAGCCACACTCGTCGATTGCTGAAGCGCCGCTCGCCAACGAGCAAGACACGACCCCATCCGAGAATATGAGCGCGGAGCGCGTGCGCGCGATCCTCGGAGCATTCAAGCGATAAGCGGAACGCTCAGTCGCTCTGAAGGATAATGTTTTTCACCATCGGATAGATTTGCTGCTGCCAGCTCTTGCCTGAAAATACGCCGTAATGCCCGACGCCCGCCTGCATATGGTGGCGCTTGCGATAGGGCCGCAATGAAATACACAGATCGTGCGCGGCAAGGGTCTGGCCGACCGCACATATATCGTCCTTTTCACCTTCAACGGTAAACAACGTGGTGCGCCTGATGGCGTGTAGCTCCACCTTTCGGTTCTGATAGGTGAGCCCACCCAGTGGCAAAGTGTGCTCCTGAAAAACGAGCCGGACGGTCTCCAGATAGAACTCGGCAGTCAGATCGAGAACGGCGAAATATTCGTCGTAAAACGCTTTGGTTTGAGCCGCCTTTGCCGTGTCACCATTCGCGAGGTTTTCGTAAAGTTCGCGATGCGCCTTCAGGTGACGATCGATATTCATGCTCATGAACGCGGCGAGCTGAATGAAGCCCGGATACACCATCCGGCCACCGCCGCCGTATCGATGCGGCACGCGCGCGATTAAATTCCGTTCAAACCAATCGATGGATTTCGATTTGGCGAGCATGTTGACCTTGGTCGGGTTGACGCGAGTGTCGATCGGACCCGCCATCAAGGTCATTGATCGCGGCTGCGCCGGGTTTTCGGCTTGCGCCATCACGCTCGCTGACACCAGCGCCGCGACGCACGGCTGACACACGGCAACAACATGCGCGCCGGGCCCGATCGCTTCGAGAAAGCGGATCAGGTGAGAGACATAGTCGTCAAATCCGAAGTGGCCATGCTCGGGAGCCACGTCACGTGCGTTGTGCCAATCGGTGATGAATACGTCGTGTTCCGGCAGCATTGTTCGCACAGTCGTGCGCAACAGCGTTGCGAAATGACCCGACAGTGGAGCGACCACCAAGACACGCGGCTGGGCGGCCACAGACTCTTTTCTGAAATGCAGCAGCGTGCCGAACGGCGTTGCGTCGACCGCTTCCTCGGTTACCGCCACCTCTTGGCCATTGGCCGTGATGACATCAATTCCATAGGCCGGACGCTCGTGCGTGAGGCCCGCCCGCGCGATGAGTTCATATGCGGCGGTCAAATTGCTCAGAACGGTCGGCCGTGCCGCGCCGTTAAGCCGTTCCCCCACCGCCTTGGCCGCAATGCCGGCGAATTTGCGCACGGGCCCCATAATATCGGCGTGCGCCTGGTAGGCCTGATAAAGCATCCAATTCCTGGCGACCCCGGCGGACCGCGTCTAGAAACTAGAGCATTTCATGCTGCACTGCGAGACGAATTTTCGCGTCATGCCCGCAAGCTGCTGGAAACTGGGGACAATCGTAAATGACGGCGATTTTGCAAGACGGGAAACTATTGAAAGAACTTCACTTTCGTCTAAGCTGCAGAGTGCCGGGCCTGAACGAACAAGGAGCATTCGTGCTCTATGGCCAAGGCTACCCTGACGATAGCAAGTAAGAACTACGGCTCCTGGTCGCTGCGCGGCTGGCTGCTGTGCAAACTCGCAGGACTCGACTTCGAGGAAGAAGTCGTAGCCAGCGACGATCCTTCAACGCGCGCCGAATTGTTGCTGCTGTCGCCCTCGTTTCTCGTCCCCTGCCTTACACACAACGGCATCAAGATCTGGGACACGCTGGCGATCGCCGAATATCTGAATGAAATCCTGCCGAAGGCCGGATTGCTCCCCAAAACACTTGCTGTCCGCGCGCGCTGTCGCGCGATTAGCGGTGAGATGCATTCCGGCTTTTCCAATTTGCGATCCGCACTGCCAATGAACCTTAAAGCGCATCATCCCGGCTTCAAGGTCTGGGCAGGTGCGCAAGCCGATATCAATCGCATTGTGAGTATCTGGCGCGAATGTCTCGCGGCCGACAAAGGCCCTTTCCTGTTCGGCGACAAGCCATGCATGGCGGATGCCATGTTCGCGCCTGTGGTGACGCGCTTTCTCAGCTACGACGTGAAGCTCGACAGCGACTGTGCTGCCTACTGCGCGACCATCATGGCTATGCCGCCCATGCGCGAATGGTTGGACGGCGCGAAAGCCGAACCTGACGAGGTCGTTGAACTGGACGTCGAATTTTGACGAACGTGCGCGCTCTAGCGCTTGAGCCAATTCGAGATCCGCGCCACGGCGTCATGCATTTCGTTGGCAGAACCGGCGTAACAAAAGCGCAGAAAATGTCGGCCATTGACCGGATCAAAATCAATGCCGGGAGTTGCGGCAACGCCGGCCTCGTTCAGCATCCGTTTGGCAAAGTCAAGACTGTCGTCCGAAAATCGCGAGATGTCTGCATAGAGATAAAAGGCGCCGTCCACCGGCAAAAATTTGTCGAGGCCCGCCTTCGGCAGTCCATCGCACAGGATGCTGCGGTTTTCCTCGTAACCGTGCTTCACCTGCTCCATTTCTTCCCGTCCGTCGAAAGCAGCTTCGCCGGCAAACTGCGCGAGCGTGGGCACCGAAATCGCCAAATTGCCTTGGAGGCGATCGATCGTGCGCACCAGATTGTCCGGCACCACCATCCAACCAATCCGCCAGCCGGTCATGCAGAAGTATTTCGAGAACGAATTGATGACCACCGCATGGTCCGAAATGCTCGCGGCCGTCTCTGCAGAGAATGTGTAGTCGAGCCCGTGATAGATCTCATCGGAGATGACCCGGATCCCCTCGGCTTCCGCCACCGAAATCAGCCGCGAGAGCGCATCGGCATCCATCATCGTGCCGGTGGGATTGGCGGGGCTGGCTATCACAACGCCCTTGAGTGGCGTTCGCTGATGCGCGGCAATGAGCGCCTTGGGAGATAATGCCCAGCGTGTTTGCGCCGAGGTGTCGATCAGCACCGGCTCGCAACCAAGCGCCGAGAGGATGTGCCGATACGGCGGATAACCCGGATTGGCCAGCGCAACACGATCCCCGGGCTCAAACAATGACAGGAAGGCGAGGATGAACCCGCCGGATGATCCGGTCGTTACCACCACGCGTGCGGGATCAAGCGCAAGGCCGTATGCGTCCTGATAGTGGCGCGCGATTCGTGCGCGCAATGATGGAATGCCGAGCGTCTCCGTGTAACCGATGCGCCCATGCGCGAGTGCGGCCTGGGCAGCCTTGATGGCGGTCGTCGGTGCCGGCGCTGCCGGCTGACCTACCTCCATATGAATGATGTGGGCCCCTTGAGCCTCACGCTGTGCGGCGGCGGCCATCACGTCCATGACGAGGAAAGGCGGCACATCGCTGCGTTTGGCCGGTTTCAGGAGCTGTTTTGCCTTGTCAGGCATCGTTTTTCGGTCCGTCGCGCCCGTCGTCCTGCCCCGCTGTTGCCGTATTCCGCAGATTGTTTGCGAACGGCCCAACATGACCCAGTCGTGATCGCCGGCCTCGTTGACCGTCTCCAAGCGCGTCACTAGGTTCACGCCCAATCTGGCAGAAAATCGGGATGTCCTTGCACGGCACACCTATCAGGACGCGGCGCTTGGCGCCAGCAGCCCGGGCGATCGCGTTGCTCACTGCAGTCGCGGTGGCGGCTGCGGGCGGCGGACCCGCGCTTACGCCCGCGCGCGCCCAGGACAGTGTCACGCGTGGCATGCCGCTGATTCGCGATGCCGAGATCGAACAGCTCCTGCGCGACTATGCACAACCGATTTTGCGTGCCGCTGGATTGGCCAAACAGAACGTGCGGGTCGTCGTGCTCGGCGACCGTTCATTTAACGCCTTCGTCATGGATGGCCGGCACATTTTCGTTAACGCAGGTGCACTGTTCGATGCCAAGACGCCGAACGAAATCATCGGGATCTTCGCGCACGAAACCGGACATCTCGCCGGAGGCCATCTTCAGCGCCTGAGAGAACAACTGGCCTCCGCGCAGACAGCGGGGATTATCGCTTTGCTCGCCGGAGTGGGTGCCGCGGTTGCCGCGTCCCGTTCCGGAGCTGCCGGTGACGTCGGAGCGGCGGCAATCATGGCGCCCCAGTCGGCCATCATGCGCTCGGTGCTCGCTTACGTGCGAACGCAGGAGGATCAGGCCGACCACGCCGGCGTCAAATTCCTCAATGCGACCGGTCAGTCGCCAAAAGGAATGGTGGATCTGTTCAAGCGCCTCAGCAACGAAATGTTGTTCAATTCGCGATATATCGATCCTTACATGCAAACGCACCCGATGCCCGCCGATCGCGTCGCCGCGCTTGAGACACTCGCAAAGGCAAGTCCTTATTGGGACAAGAAGGATCCGCCCGAATTGCAATTGCGTCACGACATGATGCGCGCGAAGCTGTCGGGCTTCCTGGAGCGCGCTGACACCGTCGCGCGCCGTTATCCGGCCAGCGATCACAGCCTTCCCGCGCGATATGCGCACGCCATTGCAACCTATCGCAACTCGGATCTGCGCCAGGCGATTGTGCAGATCGACGCCCTGATCCAGGCGCAACCGAACAATCCGTATTTCTACGAACTCAAAGGTCAGGCGCTGCTCGAGGGAGGCCGGCCGGCCGAGGCTGTCGCGCCCTTGCGTCAGGCTTCGCAGCTTGCGCACGAAAATCCGTTGATCGAAATACTGCTCGCGCAGGCGCTTAACGCCGCCAACAACCCCAAGTTCGCCGAAGAAGCGGTTGGCCTGCTTCGCTCGGCAATCGCCCGCGAACCTGAAGCTCCGGAAGCATACTCGCAACTTGCCATGGCCTATGGCCGCAAAGGCGATCTCGCCAATGCCGATCTTGCATCGGCGCAAGCCGCATTCGCACGCGGTGATGTCAAGACAGCACGCCAGTTGGCCACGCGCGCCAAGACTCGCCTACCTATCGGTTCGCCGGCGTGGGTGCGTGCCGACGACATCGTCAACGTCAAACCGAACGCAAACGCCAGAATGCAATAATGAGGAAAGTTTCGATGACATTCAGATCGTGCCTTGTCGCCGCCGCCTGCTCGACGTTTCTTGCGATAGCCACCCCACAGATTTCGCAGGCCGATGAATTGACCGCCGGCCAGAAGAGCGAAGTCGAGCGCATCTTGCGCGACTACCTGATCGCGCACCCTGAGGTCATTCAGGATGCGATGGCCGAGCTCGACAAACGTCAGAGCGCAGCGGAGGCGGAAAAGCACAAGGCTACGATCAATCAAAACGCGGCAACCATTTTCAGCTCGCCACGTCAGGTCGTTCTTGGAAATCCGGACGGCAATGTCACTTTCGTTGAGTTCTTCGACTACAACTGCGGCTACTGCAAGCGTGCCATGGATGACATGCTCACGTTGCTGAAGGATGATCCCAAGCTCAAGATCGTCCTGAAGGAATTCCCGGTGCTCGGGCCGGGCTCGGTCGAGGCAGCCCAAGTCGCGGTTGCGGTGCGCATGCAGGACAAGACCGGCAAAAAATATCTCGAATTCCACCAGAAACTGCTTGGCGGCCGCGGCCAGGCCGACAAGGCCCGCGCACTTGCGGTGGCCAAGGACGTCGGCCTCGACATGGCTCGCCTGGAGAAGGATCTCGCGAGCGCCGAGGTGAAGGCCACTCTTCAGGAAAGCTTTAAGCTCGCCGAATCCCTCGGTCTGAACGGCACGCCAAGCTACGTGATCGGTGACAATGTCGTCGTCGGCGCTGTGGGCCTCGAGTCGCTGAAAGAAAAGGTCAATACCTCGCGCTGCGGCAAGCCGACCTGCTGACGGACATCATCGGTCCGCAGTCTCTTAGAAAAAGGCCGCCGCAGCATACTTGCGGCGGCCTTTTTTGCGTCGGACGATGCGGAACAAAGTTCCGTCGGGGCGGTTGTCGCGCGCATGTACTCATTCGGGATGGAAGAAGAATATTTTTTGTTCGACGCGAAGACGCGCCATTCGGTGCGCCGCGCCAACAAAAGGTTTCTGTTGCGCGCCCAAAAGCAGTTGGGCGGCCACGTTATGACAGAAATGTTGCAATCCCAGATCGAGGTCGCCACGCCCCCTTGCAGCAGCCCGCAGGAGGCGCGCACCCATCTCGCACACTATCGCCGCGGGCTGGGAAAGCTTGCGGCGGAGTACGGACTTGGCCTCGCCGCGATGGGCACCTTCCCTCTCGCTTACTGGCCCGAGCAGGTGATGACGCGCAAGGCGCGGTATGGCGCGATCATGGATGACCTGCAGATGATCGGCTACCGCAATATGCTGTGCGGAATGCATGTCCATGTTGCGGTGCCGGATGTCGATACGCGCATCGACTTGATCATGCGGTTGACGGCTTACCTTCCGCTGTTACTTGCGCTCACGACGTCGTCGCCATTCTGGCAAGGCCACCTGACCGGTCTCGTCGGCTACCGGCTCGCCGCCTACGATGAACTTCCACGCACAGGACTGCCGGAGTTGTTTCGCACCAATGATGACTATCGCGAGTTCGTCGCGGCACTCAAATGGGCCAAAATCATTCCGGACGAAAGCTACATCTGGTGGGCGATCCGGCCTTCACTCAACAATCCAACCATCGAATTGCGCGTCGCCGATAGTTGTACGCACCTGGAT
>Ga0318538_10000220_pt1 | contig 14105 bp, 9 predicted proteins | sample GRESIP166b4f23_FD_202504 | JGI IMG/M metagenome (GOLD analysis project Ga0318538, IMG submission 202504) | Tropical soil microbial communities from Luquillo Experimental Forest, Puerto Rico - GRE.SIPMG.166b4f23 | ecosystem: Environmental > Terrestrial > Soil > Tropical forest > Bulk soil...
ATGCATGGCTGATTTGCCGCCAGCGCCAACAGCACAATCAATGAAAAGGCTAGTCGCAAACGCATCTCCTCTTTCAACGCCGTGTCAGGTGTTAGGTTGCGGCGGTTCGGCACCAGCGGCTGGGACCGCCTGGTCCCTGCGATCCAAAAACAACGTCATCAGCGCCGGAACCACCACCAACAGCACGATCGGTCCAATAAACATGCCGCCGACCACAACCGTCGCAAGCGGCCGCTGCACCTGACTGCCGATGCCGGTCGAGACCGCCGCCGGCAGCAAGCCGATGCAGGCCGACAGTGCGGTCATCAGCATCGGCCGCATGCGCTGCGAGGCGGCGCGGAACATCGCGTCGATTGTGTCAATGCCGCTCGCCTTGAGCTCGTTATAATATGAGATGATCAAAATGCCGTTCATGACCGACACGCCAAACAACGAAACGAAACCAACCGCCGCCGAGATACTGAAATTCAAGCCGGACAGGTAGAGCGCGAGGACGCCGCCGCCGGCCGCGAATGGAATCCCCACCAGCGCCATCAGAGCTTCGCGCAGCGAATTGAACAGGCCGTAGAGCAGCACGAGAATAAGCAAAAGGCTGATCGGGACGATCAGCTCAAGCCGCGCCTTGGCATTCTCCAGATCCTCAAATTCGCCCGCCCATGCGAGGCGGTAGCCGCTCGGCAGTTTGACGTTTTGCGCGATGCGCTCTTGTGCCTCGGCGACCGCGCCGGCAAGATCGCGATCGCGCACGCTGAATTTGACCGGAATGTAACGTTCGCCTTGCTCGTGATAGATATAGGACGCGCCGGTGTCGAGCGTGATATTGGCGAGCTCGTTGAGCGGGATGTAGGCGTTGGCGCCGCCACCGTTGGTCACTGCAACCTTGACGTTACCGACGGCCTCGAGACTAGACCGATACCTGGCGGGCAGCCGAACGACCACGCTGAACTGGCGGTCGCCTTCCAACAAGGTGGTCGCCGAGGTGCCGCCCAAGGCGGCCTGTATCACTGTGTTCACATCGCCGGTATTGAGACCATAGCGGGCAGCTTTGGCGCGATCGATCTTAACGTTGAGGTTCGGTTGGCCGAGCACGTGAAATATTTGGAGGTCGGCGACCCCCCGCACCTGCTGCATCTGCTGCATCACTTCGGACGCGATCCGCTCTATGGTCGGCAAATCGCGGCCGATGACTTTCACCGAGTTGGCACCTTTGACGCCGGACAGCGCCTCCTCGATATTGTCCTGGATGTATTGTGAGAAATTGAAATCAATTCCAGGAAGTTCGTCATTGAATTCATGCTGCAACTCGTCGACCAACATGTCCTTGGTGTAGCCGACGCGCCATTGGTCATAGGGTTTGAGCGGCACGAACAGTTCGACGTTGGAGAATGCCGAGGCGTCGCTGCCATTGTCGGGCCGGCCGTGCTGCGACACGACGGTGATGACCTCCGGGTGACGCAGTAGTATCTCGCGCATCTTGTGGGTGGCCGGCTCGCCGGCTTCAAGCCCGATGGTCGACGGCATCGAAGCGCGAATCCATAAGTTGCCCTCTTCGAGAGCGGGCAAGAACTCGCTACCCAGCCACAGCGTCAGCAATCCGGTAAGGACAACAAATGCTGCGCCAAGAATGACGATAGTTCGACGATGCACAAGCGACCACTGCAACGTCGGCGTGTAGATCCTGCGTATTGTCCGTACGATGATCGTCTCCGCCTCCTCGACGCGTTCGGGGAGGAGAAACGAGGTTAGGACAGGGGTAATTGTGAACGTCGACAACAGCGAGCCGATGAGCGCAAGCGCGTAGGTCCGTGCCATCGGACTGAAAATCTGGCCTTCAACGCCTTGCATCGCGAACAAGGGGACAAAGGCCGAGACCGTAATCAGGCGCGAGAAAAAAATCGCCTTGTCGACTTGTAGCGTGCTGGCAAGGATCAACCGCAGCCGGTCAGTCCAGGCTCGTGCCACTGCTGCGTCGGGAGGCCTAGTCGGATCGGTACCGAAACGTCCGCCGGCAAGCTGCACCAGAAGAGTCTGTCGGTCGGCAGGACTTGCCTGAAAGTTGCGGAACACGTTTTCCACCAGGATCACCGCCGAGTCGACGATGATGCCGAAGTCGATGGCGCCAACCGAGAGCAGATTGGCGTCCTGGCCGGTCATCACCATGATGATGACGGCAAAGAACAGCGCGAAGGGGATATTGGCCCCAACGATGATGGCGCTGCGTAAGTTGCCAAGAAAGATCCACTGGATGATGAAGACCAGGCCGCAGCCGTAGATAAGGTTGCGCAGCACTGTTCGGGTGGTCTCCGATATCAATGTCGTGCGGTCGTAATAGGGAACGAGCTTCACGCCCGGCGGCAGCGAACCGTCAGTGTTCAATTGTGCGATCTTATTCTTGATTAGCGGGATGACATCGTTGGCGTGATAGGTTCGGCCCATGACGACGATTGCCAGTGCGACATCGTCGTCATGATCCCTGCCGGCGATGCCGAGCCGCGGCACGTAGCCGACTGAGACCTTGGCGACGTCCTTCACTTGCACCGGAACGCCGTTCGACTGCGTGAGTACGACGTTCTGGATGTCCCCGACATGCCAGCCTTGCGTCAGATCGCTGTTGCCGCCGCTGTCGAACAAACCGATGCCGCGGATATTCACCGACTGCTGGCCGACGGTGATCTCGCGGCCGCCGACATTTATGTTGGAGTTGCCGAGCGCACTGATGATCTGCGGTATCGTGATGTTGTAGGCGTCTAGTTTGTTGAGATCGACCTCGACATCGTATTGCTTGGTCGTGCCGCCCCATGAATTTACCGCGACCACACCCGGCACCGTGTATAGGCGCCGCGCCACGATCCAGTCCTGCACGGTGCGCAGATTGGTCAGTCCGAAATGCGGCGGGCCGACGATCTGGTAGCGATAGACCTCGCCGACCAGGCTGGATTGCTGAATGAACGGCACCTGACCGCCTGGTAGGCTGACATTCTGCTGCAGGCTGATCTGGGTCTGCTGGTAGGCGAAGAAATAATCGATACCGTATTTGAACGTGACGCGGACGAATGACAATCCGTAAAACGAAGTAGAGCGGATGTTCTCGACGCCAGGGGTGACATAAAGCCCGACCTCCATCGGAATGGTGTAGTAGCGCTCCATCTCCTCGGCGGAGAGGCCCGCGGCCTGGGCGGTGATTTCAAGAATGACCGGCGCAGGATTCGGATAGGCCTCGATGTTAAGCCGGGTAAAGGCAACGAGACCGCCGGCGATGAAAACGAGCAGGCCCAGCAGCATAATCGCGCGCCGGGTCAAGCCAAATGCGACGATGCCCTTCAGCAAGACTCACCTCGCCCACTTCATCGCGCACTTGCGGTCGCTAATATGTTGCTGAGAAAGATCGCGCCGTCGGTAGCGACGAGTTCGCCAGGCTGCACGCCTTGAAGGATTTGCCTGTAGCCGTCGCGCTGCTGCCCGATCTCGACGGTTCGTTTGACGAAGCGCCGGCGGTCGGCGGTGACCCAGATCGTTTGTGTACCGTCGCCTTGCCGAACCACGCCGTTGAGAGGGACTGCGGGAGAACGAACCGGTGCGCCAACACTGATGATGAAATTCGCGAACATGCCCGCGCGCAGTTCGTGCTGTGGGTTTTTCACCTCGGAGCGAATGAGAACGCGCCGGGTATTAGGATCGACAATGGAGCCGACTGTTGTGATCTTGCCGTCGAATAGTCGGTCCGGAAAAGCGCTGATGCTGACCTGTAGTGGCTGACCGACCTGGAAGGCCGGACTGTCGTTTTCAGCGACGTTGGCCAGCATCCACATCGTATCGACATTCGCCACTGTAAATGGCGCGGGCGCGCTTCCCGGCTGGACGTATAGTCCTGGCGCCGCATTACGCGCGGTGACCCGGCTATCAATCGGGCACGGCACGACGAGCGTCGGGTCCGCCTTGCGCTCGGCGATGATGCGGTCGATCTCCTCATTCGTCTTGCCGAACAGCCGCACGGCATCGCGCCCAGCGCGCAGATTGCCTTCGGCTGTCTGCTGATCGGAAATACCCTGATCATAATCACGCTGTGACACCGCACGCGTCGTATAGAGCTCTTTCAGGCGCGCGAGATTGCGCGTGGTCATCTCTAAAACTCCCGCTGCGGCGATCAGGGTGGACTCGGCCGACAGCAGATCGGGACTGTCTATGGTGAAAAGCGTCTGACCCTTTTTGACGTCGTCGCCAACCGACGCGAATAAGCTAATGATCCGTCCGGCATACGGCGTGAACACCTGCACCGACATTTCCTCGTCGAAATCGATGCTGCCCACGGCCTCTTTCTCGGTTGGAAAGTCGCGCTCCCCAACCGGCTCGACCTTGACCGCCGAGAGTTGAGCATCCGACAGGTCGATGCCGTCCTGGTGTTCACCTACCGCTGCGCTCGGTGCATCGGCATGCGCGCCCGAGCCGCCCTTGGGAGGCCCCCCGAAATGCGAAGCCCAGTAGAGCACGATGACGAGCGCAAATATCGCGGCGACAATCGCCGCGCTTACGCGACTACTGGTCGGGCCGGGTGCCATCTGAAGGTCTGATCAAACGTTTCCGGGTTGGGCGACCTGCCGGTCGACAACGCCATCCGCCGCCCCCGCGGTCTACTGTCATTAATCACAGGGGACTGGGATTAATCGCATTATGCCTTACGATTTGTGACAGCTTATCTCGGTGCGGCGTGCCCTGGTTTTCGGGGTCCTCGGCTTCGGCGACATGAAACATGTGCACAGTTGCCACGCGAGCACAGCCATCCCGAGCGAAATCGGAAATAATGCCGGGGGCGTGTCCCGTCATAAACCGGTTTCAATAGTGCTATTGCCTGATGTCTCGTGTAGCGGCCAAGTGGCTTGCAAATACCGCCGCTCTCGCGGCCGCAATACTTATGACCAGTTGCGCCGTCGGGCCCGACTTCCTTCAACCGGTGGCGCCGGAAGTCACCCGCTATACCCGCGAGCCGCTGGCATCGCGTACCTCGTCGACGGACGTCGCATCCGGGCCGCGGCAGATTTTCCGGCCAGGTCAAGACATTCCCCAGGAATGGTGGAGGTTGTTTAGATCGCCGGCTCTTAATGCGCTGATCGAGCGAGCGTTGCAAAACAACCCGAACCTGCAATCGGCGCTGGCGACGTTGCGAACGACGAGGGAAAGCGTTTACGCCCAAGAGGGCAAATTCTTTCCGCTGGCGCAAGCGAACTTCATCCCGGAGCGCGAGCGCAGTTCCGGCGCGCTCTCTCCGGTCCTTTCAACCCCTGCCAGTGTTTTTAATCTCGTGACCGCGCAAGTGCTGGTGTCTTACACCTTCGACGTCTGGGGTCTCAACCGGCGAACCGTCGAATCGCTCGAAGCTTTGTCGGACGTCCAGCGCTTTCAAGTCGAAGCCGCATACCTTGCGCTGACGGCAAATCTTGCTGTCGCGGCGATCACTGAGGCGTCGCTGCGTGGCCAGATCGAGGCCACTGAGCAGATGATTTCGATCAATAAAAAAATACTCGAAATCATACGACATCAGTTCGAAACCGGCTTTGTCAGCCGCAATGAAGTGGCGCTGCAGGAGGCAGCACTCGCACAGGTCGAGGCAACGCTGCCGCCGCTGCGCAAGGCGCTCGCTCTACAGCGTGATCTCATCGCCGCGCTGGTCGGCACCTTTCCCAGCCAGGGACCGCGCGAGAGTTTCACTCTTGCCAGTCTTCGTTTGCCAACCGATTTGCCGGTGACTTTGCCAGCGCAACTGGTTGAGCAGCGGCCGGACGTTCGCGCCGCACAGGAGCAGTTGCATTCCGCGAGCGCCCAGATCGGCGTTGCCACCGCCGACATACTTCCGAGCTTCACCATCAACGCCAACGGCGGTTACATCAACACCGCACTCCCGAGCTTGATCGCGCCACAGAACCTGTTCTGGGTATTGGCCGGCAATGCCACCCAGACAGTGTTCGACGGCGGCACACTGTTGCATCAGCTCCAGGGCACTAAGGATACCTACCAGGCAGCGGCTTGGACTTATGCAGGCACGGTAGTCGGCGCCGTCCAAAACGTCGCCGATGCCTTGCACGCGGTCCGAAACGATGCCGACGCATTGAAAGCGGCGCGAGATTTCCAACGGGCTGCCAAGGTCAGCTTGGATCTCGCGCAGCAACAGATGCAAACCGGCTACGCCAATATCCTCATATTACTCACCGCCGAGCAGACTTATCTGCTGGCATCCCTCCAGGTCGTTCAGGCGCGTGCCGCGCGGCTATCCGATACCGCCGCCTTGTTCCAGGCGCTGGGCGGCGGCTGGTGGAATCGCGAGGACCTGCCTGAGCAGCGTATTGTTAATGTCGGCACGGGCGAAGCCGACGTATTGGCCGATCCGCCCGACGCAGTCGGCAGTATCTGGACAGCCCTTTCGGGGTTGCTGCATTCAGATACGTCGCCATGAAGACGCCAGCGACCGTACTCGTGGCAGTTATCGTCCTCCGAGCGGAATTTCCTTCACGGCATCAATTTCGAGTTCAGATATGAGACTCCGTCATTTTCGCAAACGCATTATGGGCTCGAAATCCGCCTGTGTTTCGACGCGCTCGGTGACGCCGATTTCCTCCCCGTTGCAAGGCTTGCGCGCAATCTCGGCAACGGCCGTTTTGTCGGCATCGAATACTACAGCGACCTCGGCAAGATCGGAGATTTCCTGCCGTTCGAAGAGCAGCGGCAACAGATATTCGGGGTGACTGATTTCAAGCTTGGCGTGTTCGATATCGAACTTGGCCTGGGCCCTGGCCTGACATCGGGTTCCGATCGCCTGGTCGCCAAAGCCATATTGGATACGGTTTCCCGGTCCCCGGCGGAGCGGTCCCAAAGTGCCGCTGCCTATGAAGGCTCCCTCGCGGCAGGGTGCCGGGAATTTTCTAGATTCTACCGTATCCTGTTTGTCGCAGTGACCAGCGGTCCGGCGCGACCGGCGGGATGGTTTCATGGCGCTCGAATTCCTGTCCTATATGGAAATCGAGTGCTAATTTCCTGCCATTCCGGGCGGGCGCCTGCGAACTTAAGAGGCCGATATGAACAGCCCCAATAGTTTAGACCCAAGCTCCATACTCGATCGCCTGCTGGCAGCCGTGGCGCAGAATCTGCGAATCGAGAAAATACTACTGCAGCTCGGTCTCGACCCCGGCAATATCACGTTCGACGCCGTCGCCAACCGCCTCGTCGACATTGGCCTTGCCCACATCACGCTGGCCAACATGCTGGCCTTGATCGGCGCGATATTTTTCGTCGCCACGCTGATGGTGCGCACCATCGTGCCACTTCGTATTATCGGCATCATAAGTAACGTTTTTCTCATCGCCTACGGCGCGCTGGCTGGGTCGATGGGGACCTTTTTCCTTTATCTGTTATCGCTGCCGATCAACGCTGTCCGGCTCCGCCAAATGCTCACCCTTGTGAAAAAGGCACGGGTTTCGGCCCAAGGCGACTTGTCGATGGATTGGCTGCGGCCGTTCATGACGCCGCGCAAATACAGCAAGGGCGACGTTTTGTTTCACAAGGGCGACCCGGCCAACGAAATGTTCTTGACCGTGAGCGGCAGATTTCTCGTGAGCGAGATCGGTATCGAACTGCCCCCCGGGCGCATGATGGGCGAACTCGGCTTTGTCGATCCCAAGAACCGACGCACCCAAACCGTGGAGTGCATCGAGAATGCCGACGTTCTCACAATTACCTATGAAAAACTTCTTGAGCTTTATTTCCAGAATCAGGAATTCGGCTACTATTTTCTGCGTCTGACGACCGAGCGCCTGATGCAAAATATTTCACGGCTGGAAGCTACCGTCGACGCCAAGAACAGGGACATTGCCCGCTTGGAAGGATTGCTCGCCGCGCGCACGGTGGCATCGCAGTGAAGCGGCCGGCTAAGTAGACATCGCGGCATGATCCCGAGCCCCCTCGGTGCGCCTCCCCTTGCTGATGCGAGAGGGGGACCCAGATCCAGACGCCCAATGCAACAAACGCAGTCATAGTCGCAACACAGATCACCAGTGTGAGGGCACTTTTCCACAGCTCCAAAATTTTTGGAGAAGCAAGTCGCCACAGGAATTCGAGACTGACCGTCGAGGATTCTCGTAGAATTCTTATAAGCACTCAGATGACGAACTTATTTGTGCTCGCGGGCTTATGACATCTTTATAAGGCCTGTTGGTTCTCGCTCTGGAATTCCTACGCACTTGTCTACACCTCAGCCACAGCAGTAGCTCGCAGCGTGCGAGCGCCAAACCTGTGGTGCGGTCATGAAAGCCACAATCAAAACAGTTCATTTGAAAAACGATCACGGCCAATCGCCTTACTCTGCATGGGCAAGCGTCTTCTTACTTCTGTTGCTCGGAATCTTAGTGAAGTTCGCCGCATATAATTCTCTCTTTCACTTTGCTCATTGACGTTGAGGGTTTGGACTTCAAGCCCGACCTTTATGGAATTCCTATATCCGGACCTCACTGTTCCCTCTCGAATTCCTATGCGCACAAGCGCAGATATTGTCAGTGAACCGGTGGGACCCTTTGTGCCGATTTGATGCAGGTCAAAGAAGCGTCTCGCCAGTAGGCATCTATTTGCACTCTCGCGAATTTGGTTTGGAGCATTCCGATGATGGACGTCGTGATGGTGGCACTCGGGGTCGGCTTCTTCGCCTTGTCGATCGCGTATGTCTACGCCTGCGAACAGCTCTGAGGAGATCGGATCATGATCTTTGACTATTCGCTCGCTGCGCTCGTGACCGCCGGTCTGCTCATCTATCTGGTCTACGCGCTAATCAAGCCGGAACTGTTCTGAAGGACGACGACCATGACCGTCATTGGCTGGATCCAGATATTGCTCTATTGCGCGATCATCATCGCGATTACGCCGGTTCTCGGCGCCTACATGACGCGCGTATTCAATGGCGAGCGCACGTTTCTGACACCGATCCTGCGCCCGGTGGAGCTTGCGATCTACAAAATCGCGGGAGTTGATGAGCGTCAGGAGCAGCATGCGGTGACCTATACGGTCGGCATGCTGCTGTTTCACGTCGGCGGCTTGTTCATTATTTATGCGCTGATGCGGCTCCAGGCATTACTGCCGTTCAATCCAGCGGAGCAGTCTGCCGTATCCGAAGACCTGTCATTCAATACCGCGGTCAGCTTCATCACCAATACCAATTGGCAGAACTACGGCGGCGAAAGCACGCTCTCCTACCTCGTACAGATGCTTGGGTTGACGCACCAGAACTATCTCTCGGCTGCAACCGGCATCGTGCTCGCGATAGCCCTGATCCGTGGCTTCGCGCGGCATTCGGTGCGCACCGTCGGCAGCTTTTGGGTCGATGTTACCCGCTGCACGCTCTACATTCTTCTCCCGATCTGCATTCCATATGCGCTGTTTCTGGTGTGGCAGGGGATTCCACAAACGCTGGGCCCTTACGTTGACGCGACCACCCTTGAGGGCGCCAAGCAGACGATCGCGGTCGGCCCGGTCGCTTCGCAAATCGCCATCAAGATGCTCGGCACCAATGGTGGCGGCTTTTTCAATGCCAATGCGGCTCACCCGTTCGAGAATCCAACGGCGCTGTCCAACTATGTGCAGATCATCTCGATCTTCGCGCTTGGTGCAGCCCTGACGAATGCGTTCGGCCGCATGATCGGCAACCAAAAGCAAGGCTGGGCCGTGCTCGCGGTGATGGGCGTGTTGTTCATCGCTGGAGTTGTCGCCTGCTACGCCGCCGAGGCGCACGGCAATGACGCGCTCAACGCGCTCGGGCTGACCGACGGCAACATGGAGGGCAAAGAGACCCGCTTTGGGATTGCGGCATCGTCCCTGTTCGCGGTGATCACCACCGCCGCCTCCTGCGGGGCAGTGAACGCGATGCACGACTCCTTCACCGCGCTCGGTGGCATGATCCCGCTGATCAATATCCAGCTCGGCGAGATCATCGTCGGCGGCGTCGGTTCCGGCATGTACGGCATGCTGTTGTTCGTCATCATCTCGATCTTTGTTGCCGGCTTGATGGTCGGCCGCACGCCGGAATATGTCGGCAAGAAGATCGAAGCGAAAGAAGTGAAGATGGCGATGCTCGCCATTCTCGTCTTGCCGCTGATGTATCTCGGTTGGACAGCCGTGGCGATGCTGGTGCCGTCGGCGGTCGCGTCCATGAATAATCCCGGCCCGCACGGCTTCACCGAGGTGCTGTATGCCTATACTTCGATGGACGGCAACAACGGCTCGGCCTTCGCCGGCCTGAACGGCAACACGCTGTTCTACAATCTCAGCGGCGCCATGGCGATGGCGGTCGGCCGGTTCTGGATGATCATTCCGACCATGATCATCGCCGGCTCGCTTGCAAGCAAAAAGCTGGTGCCCGCCTCGGCAGGTACGTTCCCGACCACCGGCGGTCTGTTCGTCGGTTTGGTGGTCGGCGTCATCGTCATCGTCGGCGGACTCACTTTTTTCCCAGCGCTGGCGCTCGGCCCGATCGTCGAGCAATTGTCGATCAACGCCGGCACGCTGTTTTCTTCGAATTAGGCTGGAGTGACTGCGATGGACAGCTCACAATTGCGCAAGACCACGCCGGTATCGGCGCTGTTCGATCCCAAGATCGTCGTGCCGGCGATTGGTGCAGCTTTCGTCAAGCTCGACCCGCGCACGCTTGTGAAGAACCCCGTCATGTTCGTGCTCGAGATCGTCACGGCACTGACCACGGTGGTTTTGATCCGCGATCTCTTCACTGGCGGCGGACATATCCTGTTCGAATTTCAGATCATCCTCTGGCTGTGGTTCACCGTTTTATTCGCCAATTTCGCCGAAGCGGTCGCCGAGGGTCGCGGCAAGGCCCAGGCCGACACGTTGCGCCGCCAGCGCACCGAGACCCAGGCCAAACTTCTCGCCACGCCCGGCGATACCCAGAAGTACCGGCTAGTGCCCAGCACAGACCTGAAAATTAGCGACGTCGTGCTGGTGGAAGCCGGCGACCTTATCCCTTCCGACGGTGAGGTCATCGAAGGCATGGCCTCGGTCAACGAAGCTGCGATCACCGGCGAATCCGCGCCGGTCATTCGCGAATCAGGCGGCGACCGCTCCGCGGTGACCGGCGGCACGCAAGTTCTGTCCGATTGGATTCGCGTGCGCATCACCGCCGCGCCCGGCTCGACCTTCCTCGACCGCATGATCCGCTTGGTCGAAGGCGCCGAGCGGCAGAAGACGCCGAACGAGATCGCGCTGAACATTCTTCTCGTCGGCCTGACCATAATCTTCGTGTTCGCGACCGCGACGATCCCGAGCTACGTCTACTATGCCGGCAGCACCATTTCGGTGGTGATCCTGGTCGCGCTTTTTGTGACTTTGATCCCGACCACAATCGGCGCGCTTCTTTCCGCCATCGGCATCGCCGGCATGGATCGCCTGGTGCGTTTCAACGTGTTGGCAATGTCGGGCCGCGCCGTGGAGGCGGCCGGTGATGTCGACACGCTTCTTCTCGACAAGACCGGCACGATCACGCTTGGCAATCGCCAGGCGACTGAATTCAAGCCACTGCGCGGCGTCAGCGAGCAGGAGCTTGCGGATGCGGCACAGCTTGCCTCGCTCGCCGACGAGACGCCCGAGGGCCGCTCGATCGTCGTGCTGGCCAAGGAAAAATACGGCATCCGCGGCCGTGAGCTTGCGGAATTGAAGGCTAATTTTATTCAGTTCAGCGCGCAAAGCCGAATGAGCGGAGTCGAAGTGGGCTCGTCGTGGGTCCGCAAGGGCGCCGTTGATGCGATCCTGAACTATCTTAACGGCACCGCGTTCGCTTCTTCAGTTGGCGCGGTGCAGGCATTGCGCCCAAGCGTGAGCACCGACACCGCTCGCGAAGTCACGGCCATCGCCGATACGATCGCCAAATCTGGCGGCACGCCCCTCGCCGTCGCCAAGGACGGCAAGCTCCTTGGCGTCATTCACCTCAAAGATATCGTCAAGGGCGGCATCCGCGAGCGCTTCGCCGAATTGCGCCGGATGGGCATCCGCACCGTCATGATTACCGGCGACAATCCGATGACCGCGGCGGCCATCGCCGCCGAAGCTGGCGTCGACGATTTTTTGGCGCAGGCTACGCCTGAAGAAAAATTACGGCTGATCCGCGATGAGCAATCCAAAGGCAAACTCGTGGCAATGTGCGGCGACGGCACCAACGATGCGCCGGCGCTCGCGCAAGCCGATGTCGGCGTGGCGATGAACACCGGCACCCAGGCCGCGCGCGAGGCCGGCAACATGGTCGACCTCGACTCGAACCCAACTAAACTGATCGAGATCGTAGAGATTGGCAAACAGCTTCTCATGACTCGCGGCGCGTTGACCACCTTCTCTATCGCCAATGATGTGGCGAAATATTTCGCCATCATTCCAGCGATGTTCGTCGCGTTCTATCCGCAATTGCAGGCGCTCAACATCATGAATCTGCAAACTCCGGAGAGCGCAATTCTTTCCGCGATCATCTTCAACGCGCTGATCATCATTGCGCTCATTCCGCTGTCGCTCAAAGGTGTGCGCTATCGTCCTATCGGCGCCGGTGCGCTGCTGCGCCGCAATCTTTGGATTTACGGCGTCGGCGGCGTCATCATTCCGTTCATCGGCATCAAAGCCATCGACGTCGTGGTCACGGCGATGCATTTGGCTTGAGAAACTCGGTCTGAGGAGACTTACTCATGTTGCGCGAAATCCGTCCGGCGATCGTCGTTCTTGTCGCGCTCACGCTCATTACCGGCCTAGCCTATCCGCTGGCGATGACCGGAATTGCCCAGATGCTGTTTCCGCATCAGGCGCAAGGCAGCCTGATCGAGCGCAACGGTACGGTTGTCGGCTCCGAACTGATCGGCCAGCAATTCGGTAGCGACAAATATTTCCACGGCCGACCTTCCGCCACGACCGCGCCTGACCCCAACGATGCCACCAAGACTGTGCCGGCCCCTTACAACGCGGCCAATTCCGGTGGATCGAATCTCGGTCCGTCGAACAAGGCGTTGGTCGACCGCGTTCAGGGCGACATCGATAAGCTCAAGCAGGAAAACCCATCGATGCCGGTCCCAGCCGATCTTGTGACGACCTCGGCGAGCGGGCTTGATCCGCACATCTCATCGGAGGCCGCCCTGTTCCAGGTCCCCCGCATAGCCAAAGTGCGCAATGTGCCGGAGGACCGCATTCGCCAGCTTGTTGCCGACCACACCGAAGGGCGTCTCTTTGGATTTTTGGGCGAGCCCCGAGTGAACGTGCTGTTGCTCAATCTCGCGCTCGATCAATTGGCAGGCTAGCGCCCAGCCCCGAAAAGACGGCCCCGCGTGCGGAGCACACCCGGATAAGTCGGGTCAAAGGCCAATTCCCAGGCCGACCGATCTGATAATATTGGCGCGATGACGGATCTGCGGCGCGACAGCGGACATCGACCTTCACCCGAGGCGCTCCTCGAAGCGGCGCGCCGCGAAGAACGGCGCATCGGCAAGCTCAGGATTTTTGTCGGCGCCGCGCCCGGCGTCGGCAAGAACTATGAGATGTTGCAGCAGGCGCAGGCGCGGAAAAAGGACGGTTATGACCTCGTCGTTGGCATCGCCGAGACGCATGGCCGCAAGGAAACCGAAGCACTCTTGAACGGCCTCGAAGTCATTCCACGCCGAACTATCGAGTATAAAGGAACGTTGCTTACCGAATTGGACCTAGACGCCGTCATCGTACGGCATCCACAAATCGTTCTGGTCGATGAGCTCGCCCACACCAACGCCGAGGGCAGCCGGCATCCGAAGCGCTATCTCGACGTCGAAGAGCTGATGAGTCGCGGCATCGATGTTTATACCACGGTCAACATCCAGCATATCGAAAGCCTCAATGACGTGGTGGCGCAAATCACCCATGTGCGGGTGCGCGAAACCGTGCCGGACGCGATTTTTGATCGTGCCGATGCCGTCGAACTGGTCGATCTCACACCGGATGATCTGATCGAGCGGCTCAAGGAAGGAAAAGTCTACGTTCCGAAACAGGCCGAGCGCGCGCTCGAACATTTCTTTTCTCCGGCCAATCTCACCGCACTCCGCGAGCTCGCGCTGCGTCGGACT
>Ga0318538_10000229_pt1 | contig 13992 bp, 11 predicted proteins | sample GRESIP166b4f23_FD_202504 | JGI IMG/M metagenome (GOLD analysis project Ga0318538, IMG submission 202504) | Tropical soil microbial communities from Luquillo Experimental Forest, Puerto Rico - GRE.SIPMG.166b4f23 | ecosystem: Environmental > Terrestrial > Soil > Tropical forest > Bulk soil...
GGTTGTTGTCCGGACTGGCCAGGGCGGTGACGGGCAAGGGGATGCGCGAGCTGATCCGCCAAGAGATCGCGCGCCCGCTGAACACCGACGGCCTGCACCTCGGACGTCCGCCGGAAGGGGCGCCGACTAAGGTGGCGCAGATTCTGCTGCCGCAGGGAAGACTGCGCGCGCCGGTATTCAATTTCGTCATACCGAAACTGGCAGGACTACCATTCTCGGGCGCGCTCGGGGCGATGTATTTCCCAGGCGTCATTTCCCTCGTCAAGGGAGATACTCCGTTCCTGGACGGCGAGGTGCCCGCGGCCAATGGCGTGGTCACGGGCCGCGGGCTGGCCAAGATGTACGCCGCGCTGGCCAACGACGGCCGAATCGACGGCAAGAAGTATCTGTCCAAGGAGCTGGCACGCGGTCTGACGGGAGAGCCGCGACGCAAGTGGCCCGACGCGAACATGGTGGTGCCCATGCCTTTTCACCTGGGCTACCACGAATCACCGGTTCCCGGTTTGCTCAACGGGTTCGGTCACGTGGGTCTGGGTGGAACCCTCGGCTGGGCCGATCCCGAATTCGGCAGCTCCTTCGGGTTCGTGCACAACCGGCTGTTGACGCCGTTGCTGTTTGACATGGGGTCGTTCGCGGGCTTGGCCGGTCCGCTGCGCAATGCCATTGAGGCCGCCCGTCACCAGGGTCCGCTCGAGGTGCCGCAGCTCGGTGCGAGTTACACCAAGCCCGCGCGGCGGGCGGCGGTTCCGGCGACGGCGGCGTCGGGCGACGGTTAGTCCTTTTCGGCGCTACACCTTCGCGTAGCCGCGGGGAAGCGTGAGCGGGAGATCGGTGTAGGTGACGATGCCGGGCGGTGCGGCGACGACGGCCGGGATCGCGTGGATGGTCGGCATTGCCGTCATGATGTGTCCGAGCGCCATGAAGTCGGCGATCGTCTCTGCCTGGAAGTAGGGCGGTGGCAGAAAGCCGACCTTGGTGGTTACCGACGGCTGCCCGTCGATCTGGATGACCCAGCCGTCCTGCTCGATCTTCCAATCGGGTTCGAGCGTCTGTCCCTTGCGCCAGCGGACATTGAGGTCGATCAGGGTTTTGTCGCCAACGACGCCTTGCCAGCTTATGTAGACGCCCGCCACGCATCCCCCGGCTATGGTCCACGAGCCGAGGTCGAGATCGGCTGTGGTCTGGGCGAATTCGGCCACGCACCGCACGTCGTCGAGCTCGACGCCCAGCGCGTCGGCCACCAGCCGGACGGCCTCGCCGAAGATGGCCGTCCCCTTTCGAGCCATGTCCTGCAGCTCCGGGTGGTCGATCGGCTGGCCGAAGCCCACCGGCTTCTCGGTGTCCGGCGAGTCGTAGAACGTGGTGTCGGCGGCTTCGTTGACGGTGACCTTGTCGATCCGGTTGCACACCATCGCCGAGACGATGGCCAAGAGCTCGGCGAAGCCCGGGCTGATCCCGGATCCGAATATCGTCGACTCGCCCTTCTGGCAGGCGTCGACGATTCGGTCGCGGCCGTCGCCCAGGTTCTGCCCGTTGATAAAGGACGCGGTTGTCACCACGTTGACGCCGGCGGACAGGATGCGGACCAGCTCGTCGACGTCGATCCACATCGGGTTGTAGACGACGCAGTCCGGTTTGAGGGCGAGCAGCGCGTCGACATCGTCGGTGGCCGTTACGCCCAGGGGCGGGATGCCGACCAGTTCGCCGACGTCGCGGCCGACCTTCTCCGGTGACCAGGCATAACACCCGACCAGTTCAAGCGCGGGATTGTCGGCGATCGATTGCAACGAGCTCTTGCCGATGTTCCCGGTGGTCCACTGAACGACTCGATAGTTGTTTGGCACTCGCTCAGCATAGGGAATTGCCGGCGCGATAGGGCTCAGTATTCGGATTCGGCGGCCACAATCTCGGCCAGGAATGCGTCGTTGGCCGGACGGTCCAACCGCGCCCGTGCCCAGCGTCGAACCCGCTCCCGCGTCTCGCGCGTCTCCGTCTCGCCCGACACCTGGGAGCCGACGATCACCAACGTCGCCGACCAGTCGTGGTCCCAGGCCGCCGGTTCCGTCAGCGGCTCCTGACTGCCGTCGACCAGGGGGAGGGTGGCGCGGCCGTCGGCGTCCAGGACGCCGCTGCCGCCGATGGCTCCGGACCGCAACCGCACCTCGACTCCGGTGGCCGGGTCGGGTCCGATGACGGCCGCCCGCACGACGGCGACTACCGAAGTACCGACCACCTCGATGCTCCAGTCGACGGTGTCCTCGCCCGCGTCGAATATTCCGGGGGGCACCGCACCCCAGCTCATCGACGCGGCCCCCCGGGCGATCCGAACCTTGCCGCTCGGTCCCGTCTCGGCGCCGGCGGCGAGCGCGTAGTCGTCACGACGTCCGCTCGGCATCGACATGGTCATGCTCGAATCATCGAGGGCCGCATGCAGTTCCGGCCATCCGACGTCGTCGATACCGACCTCGTCGGCGAGCCCGGCACCTGCGCGCACCAAATCGAGTATCCGCGGATCGCCATCCCGGACGTGTGCGATCAGGGCGGGGGCGTGCGGCGCCAGCAGCTCGACCACACCCGAATCCAGGGTGTCGTCGAAGAAGTACCCCTGCGCGCCGACGGTCAGCAAGGCGATCTCGACGTCGAGCAGGGCGCGGTCGAGGCCGGCGATACCGTCTCGTCGACTGGCGGGCCACCACCGCCGCAGCCAATGGCCTACCGCCAGCCTGCGGAGCGGGTCCACCGATCCGGGCATGATGTCGACGCCCGCGAGCTCGATGCTGCGCGGTTCGTCGGCCGTTGGGGCGGACCCCAACGCGGAAGCCAGAGCGACGTGGCCGGATTCGCCGAGGACACGCCAGAGCCAGTCGGCGCTCGATAGATCGGTGAACGTGATCTGGGTTGCCGTGTCGCCTGGGTCGTCCACGGTCCACGACAACACCGCGCCGCTGACCTCCAGCAGGGCGACCAATGGCGTCGCCTCGGCGACGGGGCCGGTGCTCCACAAACCGGAATCGGCAACCAATCTCATCCGGCCACCTGCAATTCCAGCATTGCCTTGATCCGTTGGCGGTGGTCGAGGCTCACCGAGCGCGCGACGCCCTCGAGCAGGGACCGCACCTCGTCGACGTCATCGCAGGGGTCCTGCCAGACGTCGCGTCCGTGCAGTCGCGCCCAAAGCCGGCTCAGGTAGGGCTGCGCGTAGGCGGCCAGGTCGTCGACCACTTGCCGTTGGCGTGGATGGATCGGGCCGCCCTCGGCGAGATAGCGCCGGGCGTGCAGCACGTAGGCCTCCTTGCGCAGCCGGGCCTGGATCTGGGCCGCCAATGCGTAACGGCTCGAGACGGATCGGTCCAGTGGAGCCAGCTCGACCGCCACCTCGATGCCGGCCACCAGCGTGGCCTGCTTGTCCTCGGACAACAGCCCCCATGGTGCGCTGGCCCGATCCACTTCCTCCTCGCACAGCAGGGGGATGTCGGGCAACGCGTCGCGGTCCAGTGCACGCCGCAGTGTTGCGCGCACCCGGTCCACCACGCTGCGATCCAGCGGACGATCGCTGTCGGAGCCACCCGAGATCTTCGGTTGTCGTTGCGGCTCAGCCGAACTCAGGCCGAGGCGGACGATCGACCACGGGAGCTCGCTCTTTTCGATGCGGGCCAGGGCGCCCAGGTTGTACGGCGTCGCGTCGGCGATCACGGCCGACCAGACACGCTGCCGCGCCGCCGAAGCGCTATGGCCGCTGGCGGGCCCGAGCACGGTGCCGAGCTCGGCCAGGAACGGACCGGTCACGGTCGCCGTGGCCGTTTCCGAGGCCTGCACGTCGCACCAACTGTGGTCGAGCTGGTCGGCAAGCCTGGTGACCACCTCCGGGCTGTCCACGTATTCGTTCAATACCTCGATCGCGGTGCGGTCCCGGCCCTGGTGAACGTCGGCGAGCACCGCGGACGCCGTCTCGTAATCTTGCGGCGCCGGTGAGCCTTTCGTCACCGCGAGCTCAAAGCAAACCGGAAAGTACAGTTCCTGCGCGTTTCCGGTGCGAATCCGTTGCCTGCGGCGCTCGAGTTTGAGGGTTTCGAACCACGCGGCGGCGGAGCGCAATTGGGGTCCGCTTCCCACGATCAGGTCATGCATCGCCGCGGCCGTCTCGGGTGCGACGACGGGGGTCGAATATTGGGGGTTCGATCGCAGCCGGAGCACCAATGGGTCGATGATGCGTTTGACGGTCCGGCTCAACGGGCCGCCATCATCGCTGCTGAGCACCTCGACGCCGGGACCGATTGCCCGCCACGCCGCCTCGATCACCGACCGGCGTGGCTGGCCCACGCCGACGACCATGGCGAGCTGCGAATCTGCGCTCATCAGCACAGGATAGGGGCATTGCGAAAATATCCGTAGCCGAAAAGTTGGGTTCGGTAGCCGGCCGGAGGCTACAGCCTGGTCGCATGAGCAAGCTATCGGTTTTGGTGGGCCGGCTTCCGTTCGCCCGGCGTCGGGTCGCGCGGGGCCGCGCGGTCGGGGTCGGCACCGTGCAGAAAGTCGGCAACGAGCGTCACGTTTTCATCGAGGTGGTGGCCGTGTCCGGAGAGACGTTCATCGGTAAATTGGCGCGTTCCAACCGCGATGACAACTTGTCGATGCTGCGCCCCGGGCTCGTCGTCTTGGTGGCGTTCGATCCCGCTGCCCGCGAGGAGCTTTCGCTGCCCGACGATGTGCTGGCCGTCCACGCGTCCTGGCTGGCTTCGGTCTGAACCCTGGTCTGAACGCTATCGCGCGCCGTCCACCGCGAAAGTGACCAGGGCACCCCAGTACAGCGGGTTGGCGGTGACGTCACCGTCCCGCCAGCGGCGCATCTGCACGCGCTGCCATTGATTGACCGCACAACCGGCGTCGGCGGCTTCGTGCGCGCGATCCACGGCGATGACCACCTCGGCCATCGGATCGGCCGGTTCACCGGCTCCCGGAACGGCCGCAGCCGCAAACTGCCGATAGGCCGCTGTGGTCGGCAGCGACCACAGGGTGGCGGTCACCAACTGGGCGCCGCCCAGGATCATCGCCGCCACCAGGCCGGTGGCCTCGTCGAATTGATAGTCCCCGCCCGACCCGCAAGCCAGCAGAGCAACCCGCGGTGGCATCGGCAACTGCAACGACATGAGGTCCGATGCGGTGAGCGGGCGGTGGTCACCGATGGTGTCGGCGTCTCCCGGGATGCCCGCCGCACAGGCCAGGTGAAGGGCTGCCCGGTCGGCCTGGTCGGCTCCATGCGGATCGCCGCGGCCGGAGCTCGCGTGGCCGACGTACATGAGCCTGCTCGGAGCTTGAGCCAGTAGCTTGGCCAGCCACGTGCGGTCGGCGTCCTGACGGCGGAACAGCTCGACGGCGTCGCCGACATCCGGCAGCACCGGTCGACGTCGGGTCAGCTCGCCGAAGTGCTGCGCCAATTGCGTTTGCGGCGACGGCCTGCCGAGCACGGAACCGAGCGCGGAGTCCGGGCGTTGTCCGGGCACCCGGGGGTCGAGGACCAATACCGGTGGGCCGTCGCGCCTGGCGTCCCAGCCGGCCGGTGCCCGCGGGGAGTGCACGATGTTCGGTGGCACCGCGATCAGCACGTCGACCAGTTCCATGAGCCGGTGCCCGTCGGTGCGGGCGCTGATATCGTCCAGCTGCCAAGGGATTTGGGCGGCCACCCGGCCGCTGCGGGTAATCGCATCCTGGCGGGCGCGTACCAACTCTTCCTTGCTCGGTCCCGATTTCGGCACCGCCAGCAGCCCCCACGGGACGCGCGCCAGACGAGCGCTGGGCGAGACGAACAGCACCGCACGTGGCGATGCCATGCACTCCGTCAACAGCTGCCACCCCGGGGTGCCGATCAGCAGCACACCGAGGATGTAGGCGGCCGTGAGTTCGGTGTCCGGCGTCGCGAAAGGACCTCTGCTCAGCGCCCGCTCGATCGCGTCACGCCGACTCTCGGAGCCGTGCGGCTCGGGAAGGGAGTCGGTCAGCTCTTGCAAAGCGGCGAGCAAGATCGGGTCCTCCACCACCCAATTGACGGTCCGCGACGGCTGCCCCACGATGCGCAGACTGCCGTAGGTGACGATCCCGACGTCGGCATACCGCAGGACCAGAGTCAGCCGGTCCGGATCGCTCATGGCCAGGTCGACCAGGCCGGTTCGGCGGCGGTGACTTCGCGGCCGTAGCGTTCGAAGGCCAGTGCGCGATAGTGACTCATGATCGGCGGGCTATCGGGTTGCATCTGTAACGGTGGCAATGGACCGAGCCGCGTCAGCGAGCGGTGCCCACTCACCGGCGGGCCGGCCGCGGCCAGCGCCAGTTCCGGTTCCGAGTCGTTGTCGATGACCACGGTGGCGGTGGCCGTCGACGCCCATTCGCCGATCGTTGGCCGCTGCAGATCCGTGTCGAAAGTGCCTCGCGCACTGTGGTATTCGACGAGCTCGCTGATCAGTTGGGTATTCTCCCATTCCCACGCGACGGCGAATGCGCTGGCCAGGATGGGCGCCGAAATGCTGGCAGCCCAGCGCGATCGCGCGTCGGCGTCGGCGATCGAATACCGGACTGAGTCGACCGCCAGTGCGGCCGGCACCTTGAGCTCCGCCGCCTGTTGGAGCTTGGCCATCCCGCGCCAGTACTCCGGCGTGCCGACCTCGCCGCGGAGGATACCGATTCCCTCGGCCTGCCGCGCCTCGGTCTCCTCGAGCGTCTCGTCGGGATCACCCGAACTGTCGAAACCGAGGTCCGCCAAAGCATCCGCGCGCCACACGGTGCCGAGATGATTGTCGAGCTTGGCGTACTGCAGCCAACTGCTGCGCGGCGACGAGTCGAGGAGTTCCCGGGCCTGGGCGATCAGCTCGACCGCGTCGGCGAAGTGGCTCCAAAAGATCGCAATCCAGCTGCGCTGCAACAAGATACGGTGCAGGTGCAGCGGCTTGCCCAGTTCGCGCCAGTGCCGCTCGGCGTGCTCCCAGCACTCGTCGGCGGCTTGCAGTGCACCCGATCCCAGTCGGATGAATCCCAAGTACAGCCAGCAACGGGCGATATCGTGTCCCCGCGCGTATCGAGTGATGACAGGCTGCGCCTCGGTTACCAGCTGCTCGGTTGTCGCATGGTCGCCCACCGACCAGCAAGCCGCGGCGCGCTCCAACTGTGTTCTGGCGGTGGCCAATTCCCACCCTCGCGCCTGGGCCCGGGCCCCCGCGCGGCGGAGCCAGGACTCGGCTTCGGTCAGCCGCCCGGTCTCGACGCAGAATCTGCCGTAAGCTGTGGCCGCGTCCACCCGGAGTTGGTCGTCGAATTCGGTGTCGTCGAGGCGGTCGATTGCACCGAGCACCTCTTCCCACAATGGAATCGACCGCACGTGCAGGTCGTCGTCGCAGAGCGCGGTCGCGCACAGGACCTGGGCGTGCGTGATCAGGCGGGCGTGTTCGTCAGCCAGGTCGGGGAACGCGGCGTCTGTGTCGCTGGCGCTCAACTCCGTCAGCGCCGCTTGGGCGCCTTCGTGATCACCCTCCGCCGCGGCTAGGCCGGTCTGCAGAAACTGTGCCCGTCGCGAATAGCGGCGGATCATGTGCGCCACCTCGGCGTCGGGCATCCGCACCCGGTCGGCAGCTTCCGGCATGGTGCCGGCGGCGATCCCCGAATAGATGGCCAGGCAGTCGCGGATGCGCCGGATAGACTCGCGCACTCCATCATTCGCTCCGCGCGCAAGGTAGACCTCGCCGAGCTGCGCGAAGACTTCCAGCCCGAGATCGTCTCGGTCCTCGTGCTCGATCTCAGGCATCAGGGACAGCAAGAGTTCCTTGGCCGCGGCCTCGTCGGCGACCAGCGCCAGGCGGCGGGCGCGCTCTAGCTCACCGGGGATCGACACGGCTGCATCATAAGTCCGCTGTCGTGGACCTGGCGAGAAGTCCGGGCGGCGGACGCGTGAGTGAGGGCACGTCCGCCGCCCGGAGTCCGATGGATTAACCGCAAGTCACCTTGATGCTGAAGTCTTTGGTGACCATTCCGGCCATCGGGTTCTTCATGTCGGCGCCCTGCGCCTGACCGGTGATGGTGTAGGTTTTGCCGTCCACCGCCACGTTGGCCGAGCCGGCCTTCACGCCCATGGTGTTGGTGACCGACAGTGCGCTGCCGTCGACGAAAAGCGCCAGCGACTCGACCTTCGGGGTGGCCTCATCGGTCATCACCACGGCCAGCGCCTGCTGGGCACCGGCGGCCGTGGGGGCCCCACTGCCGATGTCGATCTTGCCGCCCGTCCTGACGCAGGTCACGGCGGAGGGGTTCAGGCCCGCGAGGTCGGTACCGCCCACCTTGACCTGTGCGCCGGTGCCACCGCCGGTGGCGACGCTGGGCGCCGTGTTCGGCGCCGGGCTCGAGGCCGGGCTGGCCGTGTGGCCGCCGCTCGAGCAGCCCACCAGGGCAGACGCAACGCCAAGGGTTCCAATCGCACCCACGAGGAGACGTTTCACAGCATTTCCTTCCTTCATGCGCCGCCCCAGTGGCGTCGTCATGGGCGCAAGTACAGCCGTCCGGCGTTGCTACCGATCCCAATTTTTCCGTCGACCCGGTAGGCTGCCAGGACCCAAGCGGTCACAGTCCCACGAAGGGAGACAGGCGATGGCAGAAGTGCAATGGCTGGAAAAGCCTGAGGCCCATGACTTTCCGGCAGCAGCCGACTACCTCGCTTTGCTCGCGGATGCGGATACCGTCAGCAAGTTGACGGAAAAGTTGAAGGCCGGGGCAATCGCGCACAAAAAGGCAAAGGACATCCTGCGGGCGGCGCAGCTACGACTGCTGCCCGTCGACAATCCCCACGTCGCCAGGGATCTAGCCAAGATCAAGAAGGAACAAGCGTTGTCGCCCATCCTGCTGGTACGCGGTGATTTCACGAAGGGTGTCCCGCTGCAGATCGCCGACGGCTACCACCGGGTGTGCGCGAGCTATCACACCGACGAGAACACCGACATCCCGGTCGTTATCGTTTCACCGTGATTGAGATCGAGGCCGTCGGCGCGGTCCAGGTACTGACCTTTTCGTCCGGGCGCGTCAACGCCCAAGATGTTGAGTTGCTGAAAGAGCTGACCGGCGCGCTTGGCGAGCTGCGGAGCTCGGGCGCCGGCGCACTCGTCGTCACCGGCGCCGGCCGCGCATTCAGCGCCGGCGTCGACCTCAACCGCGTGGTCGATGGCGGTGCGGGCTACACCGACCGGCTGGTCCCGGCGCTGTCCGAGGCGTTCGAGGCGATGTTCTCCTACCCGGGGCCAACGGTGGCCGCGATCAACGGTGCCGCCATCGCGGGCGGGTGTGTGCTGGCCTGCGCCTGCGACAGGCGGCTGATCGGCCCCGAGGCGCAGATCGGGGCGTCCGAGGTCCGCGTCGGAGTGGCGTTTCCGGTCGCCGCGCTCGAGGTCATGCGCTACGCGTGCGGAGACCGCGCCGAGGACGTGTTGCTCGGCGGCCGCCTCTACCGGGGCGACGAGGCCATCGCCAACGGACTGGCCCACCGCGTGGTCGCCGACGATCTCGTCGAGGCGGCCGTGGCGGAGGCGTCCGACCTCGGCGGCATCCCGTTCGACGCCTATCGCCATACGAAGGCGCAGCTGCGAGCCCCGGCCCTGGCCCGGATGCGCGCGGGGGGCGGTATCGACAGCGAGGTTCCCGCGCTGTGGGGGTCGGAGGAGACGCAGCGACGAATCGCCGCCTATCTCGAGGGCCTTCGCCGGCGCTGAGCTAGTCGTCGAGCGCGACGCCGCCGGTGGTGCGCCTGCGTCGCATCCGATGTGACCCCTTGCCCGTCGGACGGCGGTTCTGCAATCCGCTCCGGGTCTCTTCGGTGTCTTCGGTGTCTTCGGCGTCTTCGGTGTCTTCGGCGTCTTCGGTGTCTTTGGTGTCTTCGGCTTCTTCAGTGTCTTCGGCGTCTTCAGTGTCTTCGGCGGTGACCGTGACGGGCTCTTCCGCCTCTTGCGGCTTCTCGGCTTCTTCGGTTTCTTCGGCTTCCGAGGTTTCTTCGGTTTCTTCGGTTTCTTCGGTTTCTTCGGCCTCGGTGTATTCGGAGACCTCTTCGGCCTCTTCGGCCTCTTCGGCCTCTTCGGCGTCGTCGGCGTCGGTGTCTTCGGCCTCGGAGCCCTTCTTGCGGCGAAGACGTCGCCGCTTGGGCTTCTTCGCCTTGATCGGTTTCGGCGGTGGCGGCGGCAACTCGGCGACAAACGACAGGTAGAACGCGAAGATCCCGAGCACCCCGATGGCGGCGGCGGCGCCGTAAATCGCGAACAACCATCGGCCGGCGGCGTCCAGGCTGAGCCAGATCTCACTGATCGCGGTGCCGATGATCAGCACGCCGGCCAGCACATGGCACACGATCGACCAGACCCTCACCGACAGGGCCAGCTGCGGGGTTCCCAACTCCGGCTTGCGGGTCCGCAGCAGGGTGAACACCACGGGTAGGGCGGCCAGGGCCACCAACGCACCTGTCACGATCCGCAGCGCCGTCCCCAGCGAATGCGTCGTTTCGCCCATCAGCTCAGGCCAGCGGGGCAACACGAAAAAGAAGTAGAGGACGCCGGCAGCGATCGAGAACGACGCGTGCCACGGGATGGCGACCTTGCGCCCCATATGCCTCCTCATGCTGGTGCCGGGCCCACGCCAGGATAAAGGCCGTCTAAACCGATTCCAAACGACACTCTGCTTGGCCGCGTTGCGGACCGATGGCGGAGGATGCGGGATTTGAACCCGCGAGGGCTGTTAACCCAACCCGCGTTCCAGGCGAGCGCCATAGGCCACTAGGCGAATCCTCCGTGGCCATGGTAGCCGAGTGTTCCTCGGCCGCCGCCGGTTGCACTCGGTTCCTCGCTGCTTGCCTCGGGCCAGGTATTACACTCTCGGTGGACCCCGCGCGGCGTCTATCCTGTGAACTCCCCCAGGGCCGGAAGGCAGCAAGGGTCAATGGGCTCTGTCGGGTGCGCGGGGTCCCCTATGTCGGGGCCGTGCGCATGACCCCGAACCCCCAGCGTTCGACGGCGAAAGGGCCCCGCTAACAGCATGGTGTCTTTCGATTCCCTCAGCCCTGACGAACTGGCGGCGGTCCACGCCCGCAACCAGCAGGATTACGCCGAGCTGAAGGCTAAGAAGCTGGCGTTGGATCTGACCCGCGGCAAACCGTCCCCGGAGCAGCTCGACCTGTCCAACCAGCTGCTGAGCCTCCCCGGCGACGACTACCGCGACGCCGAGGGCACCGACACCCGAAACTACGGTGGCCTGCACGGCCTGCCCGAGCTGCGCGCCATCTTCGCGGAGCTGCTCGGCATGCCGGTGCAGAACCTGATCGCCGGCAACAACTCCAGCCTCGAGCTGATGCACGATCTCGTCGCCTTCTCCATGCTCTACGGCGGCGTTGACTCGCAGCGGCCCTGGAAGGACGAACCGACCGTCAAGTTCCTCTGCCCGGTCCCCGGCTATGACCGGCACTTCGCCATCACCGAGACGATGGGCATCGAGATGATCCCGGTCCCGATGCTGCAGGATGGCCCGGACGTCGACCTGATCGAGGAGCTGGTCGCCGTCGACTCGGCGATCAGGGGGATGTGGACGACGCCGGTGTTCGGCAACCCGACCGGTGTCACCTACAGCTGGGAAACGGCGCGCCGGCTCGTCCAGATGCAGACGGCGGCGCCGGACTTCCGGTTGTTCTGGGACAACGCGTATGCGGTCCACACCCTGACGCACGACTTCATCCGCCAAATCGACGTACTCGGGCTGGCGGCCAAGGCCGGCAATCCCAACCGGCCGTACGTCTTCGCGTCGACCTCCAAGATCACGTTCGCCGGCGCCGGGGTCAGCTTCCTGGGGGGATCGCTGGGCAACATCGCCTGGTACCTGCAGTACGCGGGGAAGAAGTCCATCGGTCCGGACAAGGTCAACCAGCTGCGGCACCTGCGCCTCTTCGGCGATGCCGACGGGGTGCGGCTGCACATGCTGCGGCACCAGCAGATACTGGCGCCGAAATTTGCGCTGGCGGCCGAGATCCTGGATCAGCGGCTGAGCGACTCCAAGATCGCTTCCTGGACCGACCCCAAGGGCGGTTATTTCATCAGCCTCGACGTGCTGCCCGGCACGGCGCGGCGGACCGTCGCCCTGGCCAAGGACGCCGGCATCGCGGTGACCGAGGCGGGCGCGTCGTTCCCGTACCGGAAGGATCCGGACGACAAGAACATTCGCATCGCGCCGACCTTCCCGTCACCGCCGGATCTGCGCGATGCGGTCGACGGGTTGGCGACCTGCGCGCTGCTTGCGGCTACGGAGCTGATGCTCAACCTGGCCTCGTCCGCGTCGAGTGTGCGCTGAGGGCGTGAAAACCGCTCGGTGCCCGTCGGGCTCCAGTCACCGCGCGCCGGTAGCCTGCTGACCGTGGCGTTGTACCGCAAGTATCGACCGGCAACCTTCGCCGAGGTGGTGGGGCAGGAGCACGTCACCGAACCGCTCTCCATCTCGCTGGAGGCCGGCCGGATCAACCACGCGTATCTGTTTTCCGGCCCGCGCGGGTGCGGAAAGACCTCGTCGGCGCGCATCCTGGCCCGGTCATTGAACTGTGTGCAGGGACCGACGGCCAATCCGTGCGGGGTTTGCGAGTCCTGCGTGGCGCTGGCGCCCAACGCCCCCGGCAGCATCGACGTGGTGGAGCTCGACGCCGCCAGCCACGGCGGCGTGGACGACACGCGCGAGCTTCGGGACCGCGCTTTCTACGCGCCGGCGCAGTCGCGCTATCGGGTGTTCATCGTCGACGAGGCGCACATGGTGACCACCGCGGGGTTCAACGCTCTGCTCAAGATCGTGGAGGAACCGCCCGAACATCTCATCTTCGTATTCGCCACCACCGAACCGGAGAAGGTGCTGCCGACGATTCGGTCGCGCACCCATCACTACCCGTTTCGGCTGCTGCCGCCGCGCACCATGCGGGCATTGATCGCACGGATTTGTGAGCAAGAGGGCGTGGCCGTCGACGATGCGGTGTATCCGCTGGTGATCCGGGCCGGCGGTGGCTCGCCTCGGGACACCCTGTCGGTGCTGGATCAGTTGGTGGCCGGAGCCGAGGGCGATCACGTGACCTACCAGCGGGCGCTCGGGCTGCTGGGGGCGACCGACGTGGCGCTGATCGACGACGCCGTCGACGCTCTTGCCGCCGGGGATGGCGCCGCGTTGTTCGGTGCGGTCGAATCGGTGATCGACGCCGGTCATGACCCACGGCGCTTTGCCACCGATCTGCTGGAGCGGTTTCGGGATCTCATTGTGCTGCAAGCGGTTCCGGATGCAGTCAGCCGCGGCGTGGTGGATGCACCGGAGGACGTGCTGGACCGGATGCGCGAACAAGCGGCCCGGATCGGCCCGGCGACCCTGACCCGGTACGCCGAGGTGGTGCAGGCGGGGCTGGGTGAGATGCGCGGTGCGACGGCGCCACGTCTTTTGCTCGAGGTGGTCTGCGCGCGACTACTGCTGCCCTCGGCCGACGACACCGAGTCGGCGGTGCTGCAACGCGTCGAGCGGATCGAGACCCGGCTGGACATGTCCATCCCCTCCTCCGAGAGCGCCGCACCCCCGTCTCGGCCCGTCGTTGCCGAGCCGAAGCCCAAGCCGGCGCCCAAGCCGGCGCCCGAACCGCGTCCGGCACCGGCTCCGGTATCCGCGCCGGTACCGGCTCCGGAACCAGCTAAGGAATCAGCCTCTCCCGAGGGCGAACCCACCGCGGCCGCGGTGCGAACCATGTGGCCGACGGTGCGCGACAAGGTGCGCCAACGCAGCCGCACCACCGAGGTGATGCTGGCGGGCGCCACCGTCCGTGCGGTCGAGGACAACACGCTGGTGTTAACGCATTCGTCGGCGCCGCTGGCCAAGCGGCTGTCCGAACAGCGCAACGCCGACGTCATCGCCGAGGCGCTCAAAGACGCGTTGGGGGTGAACTGGCGGGTGCGGTGCGAGACCGGCGCGGCGGCG
>Ga0318538_10000238_pt1 | contig 13864 bp, 15 predicted proteins | sample GRESIP166b4f23_FD_202504 | JGI IMG/M metagenome (GOLD analysis project Ga0318538, IMG submission 202504) | Tropical soil microbial communities from Luquillo Experimental Forest, Puerto Rico - GRE.SIPMG.166b4f23 | ecosystem: Environmental > Terrestrial > Soil > Tropical forest > Bulk soil...
GTCTGGAACGGCTCCCGACTCTCTGGGACCAGTTTGACGCGCTGGCCCACATCCCGCTTATGGTTATCCGCGGCGCCAATTCAGATATGCTGGCCTCGAGTACTGTGAATGCGATGCTGGTACGCCGTGGTCAGCTCGAAGTCGTCGTCATACCGGATCAGGGTCACGCGCCACTTCTGGCCGAGCCCATGGCGATACGGCGGATTGCAGCCTTTGTTGCATCTTGCGATGTCCCCGCACGGGACTGATGGTCCGTCACCGATCCAGAAGGCGGCTGCCAGCATTGTTGCGCGCCATTATTTTATTTAAGCTCGAGCAACTCAGCATTTTAACTGTTTGCTTCTCCGGCACGACTGTATCGGTCAGCTATCAGCGCGCGTCGCTGCGCGTAAAGCCGCCTCCGCCTCAACCTTGCGGCCGTTAGATCGAAGCTCCTCTGCCGCTCAGCGTGGCTAAGAATTTTCGTCGTGCGATGTAGCTTGTCATGTGACCCTCCGGTCGGGGGGCATGCATGCAATGTTCATGTCGCCAACGCGCAGTGTCGTACCGGACTCTAGCCTCAGCGTCGCGACTGACAGGTGGCTACAATAGTGAGTCACGAGGCCGATACGCTCCTCCAGCGCAGCAGGCTGCGGGGGCAGGCTGGGTGTCCGCGTGGCTGCGGCCGGCTGTGCCGGCTGGGTGGCCGGCGCCGGTCTGCGCTACCCCACCCCCACGATGGACAGGCCCCCGTCTCGCGCGTGAACAAACTCCATGTAGATGGGCGCACCTATCGCCCAAACGACCGACGCCGCAATGCCGATATGTTGCCAGCCGTTGAGGCACATTGCCTCCGTCCTGCGTGGAAAGACAAGGGCCGTCTTATTCTGGAAACCAATTCAGCGCGTTGCCAAGCTCCACAATGAAAGTCTCGAACGCAAGGCGACAAGGATTGCGAGGAAGTTCGCCCAGCCGCCCAAGCGAACACGGTCACGGACCACGACCTCCTTACCGTCCTAGTAGAGCTTGTTTGTTGCGGGATCGATGCCTTAAGAGGCCAACGCCCCCTCCAGTGAGATCGGCCGAACGTTTGACGGCCATTCTCGCGGAGGGGTCGGGGGTGAATATCGAACTGCTCGGATTTCATCCCAGTCTTGGCCACGCCTCAACTCCTCTCTGCGTGTTACGTGTTAACAAGCTAACCGGAAACAATCTGCTGCAACAATCCCGATAGCCGCTCCAGCACCTGCTGGAGCTACGGTCCCTGTTCGGGGGAATTGACGTGAGGGCCGCTCGCTGCCTATCCGCCGACCACCCTGGCAAAGCTCCAGCACTAGGAGCCACAGTAGAAGCTCCCAGAACCACCCCGGCGGAACAGGCGGGCTACCATGGACACACCGTGCTGAAGTAGTGGCCGACGATGACGCCCAGCAGGAAGGCCAGGCCCCAGGCCCACGGGTCGTTCATTGCTTGGGCTCCTGTGGGCTGACGAACAGGTCACCCCACGCCTGGTTGCCGATCAGGCCCAGGGCCACGCCGGGTCCCGACACAACTATAAGCCATAGGCACAACCTATAAGCCATAGGCTCTAATTAGTACTTACGATCACTGCGCACCAAGGGCCATCACCCGTCGGAAGCGCTATGGCCGCCGGTCTGTAGCGCGACGGTGGGGTTGCGGCTGGTCAGTGACCAGTCGGCAATCTCGTCCGAGAGCTTGTTGAGCTGGTTGCTCCAGCGGGTAACCCGCGCCTTCATCTCAACGCGGGCTGTGGTGGTCTTGTTGGGTGCCTAGGCCATCACTGCATGGACAGCCACGTAGGCCAACACGGTGATGATGGCGACGATGCCCAGGGCCAGTAGCAACTCCACGGCCAGGACGTATAGGAGGAACGTACTTGCAATAGTCGGCTACCCGGTGGCCGCGACGGCGCAACTCCGCATGTCCATCAGAAGATAATGCTAGGGCTGCGGTGGTTCGTCCAGAGGGTGACTGGCATGAAATCGAAGCTGGGCCATATGCATTGCAACAATGTTGGCGCCTGCACAGGGACGAGCAGACTTTATCTTTCAGGACCTAACTACTTTCAATCTCGGAACGTTTGATGGACCAACTATCTTACGTTTAGTCCTAGTGCCATCAATCAATTCAATACGTCCCTCGGTAATCTAACAGACGTGGACATAATCCTCGCGGCAGCCAGCGATTGCCGAACAATCGCGATTTATGAAGTACACGGCTTAGCCGCGCGTCCACGGCGCATTATTCGCGCATGTAAGTTTTGTGGTTAGCGTACTTATCAACGCGCAAGATCGCAGCTTTTTTTATCAGCCATTGACATAGGTTGTCCAAAAAATTGCACTCACTGCTATCGTCAATCAGGCGCATAATCCAGACTAAAGGCCCACTCCTGCACGCGGACCCCAGGCCAAGCTGCCGTTTGGGTCTCGCTCAACTCTGTCGGACCGCTTTTACACGCCGGCGCTCATCCGCCCAGCGAGCGGGAGATACATCAACAATGACGCGTTCGGACAGGCGTTCGTGCTCACGGCAGCGAACATTCGATTACAGGGGCTCCCTGCGGCCAATTTAGAGGGAAACGATGCATGGATTCGCACTCATCGGATGCGTTCCGCCTGTCCTCAGCCGCGCGTGTGCAGGCACGGACCCAGCGGCCGCTCCTGCCCACCGCCAGAATGAAGGCGCGACAGTCCTCCAAAATCAGAGAACTAGCTGAGGCGGTTAAATCCGCTGGGTTCCTTACACTCGACGAGCAAGCCGAAGCACTGGGGCTCTCTCGAAGCACCGCTTGGACCATTCGTAAGGCTGACCATAAAGCTTCCGGCCTTTCAGCGTCGATCATCAATCGTATGCTGGCCGCGCCGGAGCTGCCACCGCGGGCCCGAACCAAGATCCTCGAATACGTCGAGGAAAAAGCTGCCGGCTTATATGGCGGCAGCCGGAGTCAACGCCGTAAGTTCGCCGCCCGGCTTTCAATCGAGAAATTGCCGGTATGTGGGGAAACTGAATCCACTCTAGTTCCCGAGCACAACGGGATCACCCGTGCGAACAGCAAGAGGTCGTGGGTCATCCCAGAAGGGCCCATTCGGTACTAGGAGTTGATAAGTGCGAGTGCATTCTCCAACATCGCGTAGTGGTAGCAGAATTTACCTATCGATTTGGGACTTATTCTGGGCCTTAGTGTCTCCAATCTTGGCTTTGCTTTTGCGTGATGTTGACGTCGCCGCCGACTGGAGTGTGATTGCCAATTATTGGGTGCTTTCTGCGGGATTTGCCATCCTAGCATTCTTCGCCTTTAGGCTCCAAGACGGGATGACGCGTTATTTCTCGGTGCACGAGGCATTGGATATCGCGGAGGCAGTGCTTTTTGCCGAACTCATGACTTTCGCCGTGCTGTTCACGCTTACGCGTCTCGATGGCATCCCACGCTCAATGCCGCTCATTCATGGATTGCTGCTCGCGGGTGGGCTCCTCGCGGCCAGAGTCTTCGTGCGCATCGTGGCCAGCGAAGACAATGATCCGCCTGAGCATCAGTATCGTCGGGAGCGCATCATCTTAATCGGAGCAAATCGTTTCGCCTCGTCTTTCATACAATTGCTTAACGCCCACGCTCCCCAGCAACAGCGCGTCATTGCCGTGCTGGATGAGGACGCAGCGATGATCGGCCGAGCCATTTCAGCGGTGCAGGTACTTGGAGCGCCTCACGAACTCGAAGCGATTGTGAGCGAGTTTGCGATTCACGGTATCGGAACGGACCGGATCGTGATCGCAGGTGAAGCAGACTTTTTGAGCGCGCCAGTGCTGCATGAGGTCGAGCGCATCTGCAAAAAGCGTCAAATTGAACTAACTTTCTTGCCCCGCATGATTGGTTTAAGCGAGCGGAAACCAACGACCGCACCAGCTGTCACCCCCAAGCCGGTCGAGAGTGGCCCGACGTTCGCATTGCCGCCATTCTTCCGGCTGAAACGCTGGATCGACATTGTCGGTTCGCTTGCACTCATCGTGCTTTTCTTCCCGCTTCTAGTGCTCGCGGGCGTGCTAGTTCTGTTAGACATAGGACCACCAATTTTTTTCTGGCAGGAACGGCTTGGCCGGAAGGGTCGGCCTTTTCTGATCTATAAATTTCGAACATTAAAAGCGCCGTTTGATTCGACTGGGCACCCGACGACGGGCAGCAGACGACCTTCCGCAGTTGGCCGATTCCTGCGGGCGACGCGTCTCGATGAATTGCCGCAACTGTTGAATGTGCTGTTTGGCGAGATGTCCTTGATCGGGCCTCGACCCCTGCTCCCGGAGGATCAGCCCACGAACACGTCGATAAGACTTTCGGTTCGCCCGGGTATCAGCGGATGGGCCCAAGTCAATGGCGCCAAGCTCGTAACCAAAGAGGAAAAAGAAAAGTTGGACGAGTGGTATGTCCGCAATGCATCGCTGTGGCTTGATTTGCGGATCGCCATGATGACCATCAAACTACTGCTGCGAGGCCGTGTATCCTCTCAGGAAATTTTGGCTGATACAGAACAAGTGCAAAGCAAGAATAACGGCTTAGGCGTAGCTTCGGGCGAGGAGTGGTTTGCGCGAACACGTGTGAACGCGCAATGACGTGGAGATGACGGCGCGATTTTGGTGGGCTCCATCTCCCGTTAGTTAGAGGAGAGGGCAGGGGTGAGGGGCTTCGAAGACTATTGAGACGTTAAGCCTTTGCCTCTCCAGCTCGCCCCAGTTAATCAGCTCGCCCTAGTTATGGAAAGGTTCAGAGATTGGATATTGGGGGCGATCCGATGACGAAGACGCAGGCCGAGATAGTGACTTCGGTTCGGCAGCGCCGGAGATGGTCGAGAGCCGAGAAGGAGCGCATCGTTGCAGCGGCGATGGAGCCTGGTGCAGTTGCGTCGGCAGTCGCTCGCGAGGCTGGAATACACGCGAGCCAGCTGTTTCGCTGGCGCCGGCAATTGCATGGGGCTGCGCGGTTTGCATCGTTAACGTTAGAGGTCCCAACAGATGCTGCGACGAGAACCAAGTTGCCGCTATCGCCGGGAGTGATCGAAGTGGAGTTTAAGACTGGAGCGCGGTTGCGGATTCGCGGTCCTGTCGATGCCCCGATTGTGGCGGCGGTCGTGCAGGCTCTGACCGACTGTGGGAAACGGTGACGATCTTCAGGGGCTTTAAGCATAGACCGCTACCGACCGTGCCGTAATTTCGGCATAACGCTCGGTGCGGCCCCGACCAACGATACTCGATCGCGACGTTACGATTCTCGATCCAGCCCGTTCGCGTAGGTGTGCGACGAAAGCAGCCGTCCATGGATTGAAGGCCGAAGCATCCGCGCGCCCAGAAATCCAATGGTCGGTAGCTTTCCCGCCTGTTGCACGCGCGCCACCTGCGGCCACGTCGCCGCACCGCCGAGCAGCGTTATGAAATCGCGGCGCCCGATCATTCGATCACCTCATTGGCCTGCGCGAGCAGTCTCGGAGGGACGGTGATCCCGACCGCGGCGTAGTCAGTGGCAGTCGCGACGCAGAACAAAATTACGCGATCGTGTGCGCTGTTTGTCAGTTTTTCCATTGGCCTACCCCGACGCATCAGATCACAAGGGTATTCACCTCGCAGCGCATAGGCACTCCGTGAACGGCCGCTGAGCAGGGCAGTGTTCAGCCTTCGCTCATGTAGGCGGGTTTGCCGCCCACCAGGAAGTACTCACGCGGCGGTGCGAAGAAATCGATCACCTCGGTGTCTTCGCGAAACCATGCCTCGTGCTCCGCGCCTCCCGGAATGACCACGACGTCGCCGGGACGGCAAACTCGTTGTTCGCTGCCGAGGCGAAATCCGAAATCATGCCGGTGTAATCGGAGATATTAATCAAATATTCAAGTTAGCGTGACTGTTTGAATCTGGTTCGGGTGCGGGGGGCAAAAAATCGAACACCTGCTTTGCATTCGATCCCCGCAGGGCCGGATTGCAGAATTCGAATTGGCGAGGATCAGTCAGGACGTAAGGGAACGATTTTACAACCACTTGCTAAAGAGAACCTGCTTGTTTTTTTCTCCCGCGCACGTTTCATAAAGGTGGTTGGCGCGGACGTTTCACAAAACTTGAATATTTGATTTTAAATCATTTTCACTAGGCGGCAGGGCCTGCGCGACCCCGGTCTTGCCAATGATAACGGCTGGCATCGGCTTCGATGACGCCCGGGCTCCTCGTCATGCGGCGACTCGATTGCGACGTCCGGCGATATGGTCTGCGAGCCGGGCGGCGTCGTCTCCCACTCCAGACAAGAACGAAGAGTTCATTTTTGATAACCATTGCAGACCAATAAAATACATGCCCGGCACATCGGTTATGCCGTGCCGATGAAGAGGTTCCCCGCGCGTATCTAGTACAGGAACGGCAATCCAACTGAGATCAAATTGGTAGCCTGTAGCCCAGATTACCGAGCCAATGCCGGCGGCGCGAAGATTGAGTGCTCGGAGAGGCTCAATAAGATCGCCTGGATCTGGGGGGTTCGTGCGAGCCGAAGGCTCATGCGGCACGTTTAATCCGTTGCGTTCAACGTGGGCATCCACCAAATCTAAGAAGCCTGCATACGCGGCATCTCCATGCGCCAGACTGGCGGCGAGATCTGGCGCAAATTCCAGCCAATCATCATGTGCGGCTCGTAGGTGACCCAGCAGCCTCACGCCCTGCGCGGCCAGCTGTCGGAAGTCGATGGTGTGACCGCCATAAGCACCGGTGATCAGTGGCAATGAACGGTCTGGCCCGCGTTTCTCGACAGGTGTCTGGTCCAATCTGAGGGCCGATAGCCACCAGGTCAGATCGCGGCCACGATATCGGCGCGGCATCCGACGGTGCCGCCCCACCGAGAGGTAGAGCTGGCGTCCCGAACGGAGGAGTTCCTCGGCAATTTGTACGCCAGAGGCGCCTGAGCCGATCACCAGTACCGCTCCAGGAGGAAGCTGTTCCGGTCTGCGGTAGCGACTTGCATGCACCTGAAAGACCGTGGCGTTGTTCGACAACAGTGTTGGGGTTATGGGACGCTGGTAAGGACCAGTCGCTACAACAACATTCGCTGCTTCGATCCGGCCCTCCGACGTCTCTGCAACAAAACCAATTGAGAAATCACGGCGTCGCAGCGACTGAACGGTAACGCCACAACGAACCGATGCCCCAACGAACTTCGCATAAGCGGTGAGATATCTCACAATCTCATCGCTCGTTGCGAATGCGTTAGGGTCGGCATGTGGGAATGGGAAATCGGGCAATTGAATCGACCAGTTAGCAAATTGGAACCGAAGACCGTCCCATCGTTCCGTCCGCCAACGTTCGGCAATCCGGTGCCTCTCAACCACGATATTCGGGCGACCTCTCTGGCTAAGCATATGGCTCATTGCCAGTCCGGCCTGGCCACCGCCGATAATCAAGGTGTCGATAAACTCGGTCCGCATGGAAGCCTCCAACGCACTATCTCATCATCACGCCGGCGGGCGCGATAGCGGCGGGAATGTTCGGCGGCGGTGGATTAACGCCGAAGGCGGTTGATGTAGCGGCTCGTGAATCCAAACGCCCCCGCCATCCACGCCGCGATCGAGCAGCCGCGCCGCGATACCGGGGGTCAACGATTTCCGCTCTCGGATCGTTTATCTCAGAGCGCGAGCGTGACGCGGACTCGGTAGTCGCCTCGGTCTTCGTCATTTGCCGTCTGGCGCCAAAATGTTGCCGCTGCCAGCTTCTCGCAGCTCTCTTGAGGCGAGATAATCCAAGATCGGCTGCAGCTCAATCTCGGCGCCAATCGCTCTGAAAGCTTGGATGCTCTCCTGCATCTCCTGCACAATGGGGTGACGCTTGACCTGCTTGTCGGCCGTCATCGGCGTCGTTGCCAGTTCCATGGCAGTTCTCCCTGGGCGTTTCCTCAAAACTGAAACATAGCCGCGCTTTTTCACTCCCGTCCTCATTGCGCCGCCCGGCGCAATGAGTCACAGCGGATGAACGCAAACGCCACGGCCGCTCCGATCAGCTCGCCGATCCCACCGACTAGATAGGCTGGCGCGAGCCCCTGGGTGCCGACGCCCTGCGCAACATGCGTCGCAAACACCGCGCCGAGTACCGCCACGCCGAGCGTTGCACCCACCATCCGGGCGGTATTGACGAGACCCGATGCGGTGCCTGATCGCGCCGCCGGTACGTTTGCCACCGCCACCGCATTCATCGGTCCGACATTGAGACCGAGCCCGCAGCCGATGGCGAGCAACCCGCTCTCGATCAGTACGAGGCTGTCGTTGAGCGGGATCAGGGCCAGGACGAGCAGGCCGAGTCCCATCAGCCCCATGCCAGCCGTCATGGGAACGCGAGGCCCGAGTTTGTTAGCAATGCGGCCTGAGAGCTGCGATGTTACCATGTAGCTCAGGGACATCGGCAGCAGCACGACTGCAGCATCCAGTGCCGAAGCGCCGCGCGTGGTCTGGAAATAAAGGGGGGTGAGGAACAGCATCGCGTAGGCGCCGAAGTTCATCGCGGTAGCCACAGCAAGGCAAGCCGCAAACACGCGGTGGCGCAGCATGGGCAGCGGGACCACCGCGTCGGTTGCACCCGCCTGGCGGCGCAGAAACAGCGCCGCCGCCACGACCGAGAGCGAAAACGCAGCCACGCTTCCGGTCGAAGCCCAGCCCCAGCGCGGCCCCTCGATCGCTGCGAGTGAAAGGCTGCCGAGCGAGGCAATCGCAAGCGCCTGCCCCGGAAGATCGAGCCGGCGGCCTTGCGGGTTGCTCGATTCCGGCACCACGGTCATGACCAAAACAAGCGTCACGAGGCAGAAGGGAATGATCAGAAGGAAAATGCTGCGCCAGCCGGACGCATCGACAAGCGCGCCGCCGGCGGTCGGACCAATGACAATGGCAATCCCGTAGCAGCTCGCCCAGATTCCCAGCGCGCGGGTGCGTTCCTTTGTGTCCGGATACGCGATGGTTAAGATCGCAAGGGAGGCCGGCACTTCCAGGGCAGCGCCAAGACCGGCTACGGCGCGGCCGGCAACGAGGGTGGGCACGTCGGGCGCTAGCCCGCACACCACCGTCCCCAACGTGAACAGCGCGATCCCAAGCGCAAAGATGCGACGCCGTCCGTACAGATCGGCGAGTGTTCCGGCTGTGAGAAGCAGGCTTGCGTAGACGAAGTTGTAGACATCAACGATCCACTGCAGCTCAGTCACGCTGGCCTTCAAATCCGTGCCGATCGGTTTGACCGCAAGATTGACGACAGACGTGTCAATCTGCGCGATCAGCACACCGAGCGACATGGTGAGAAGAATTAGACCACTTGCGGGACGCGCTTCTCTGGCTGTGAGTGTGATGGACATTTTAGAACTCTCGCTGGCACCCCGGAATGACGGGAAGTTAAGCGCGCTCGCCCTTCGCACGCAGCGCACCACCGATACCCTCGGGATCGCGCTGCCAACGCGCGTAGGTTCCGGCATAACGGCTGGTGCGGGTATCCACTATCCTGTGTTGCGCAGGATTCACGCCCGCTCTCCAAGCCTTGCACGTCTGTTCTCCCAGAATCGTTTTTCTTAACGCAAGGGCGATGCTGTTTTCGTACCAGCGCGCAGGACGGCAATGTCTTCTACTGTCAGGCCGAGGCCCGACTGTAGTTGAGCGTCATCGAGGTCGATGAGCCACATGCGGATGCCGGGATCGTCCCGGGCACAAACGAGTCTGCAAACGAGGCCTGACCCCATTTTGGGGAGGCCATCAGAAAGCACTGCTATCGGTTGTTTTGAGAACTGAATGGTCATGACGGTCTCATGTTGCAAAGGAGTGCACTTATGGAGCTTCGCCAGATGCCAGCACCGCGGCGTGCTCGCCGAGGACTTTGAGCGGACGCGGGTAATTCTTCGGGGTGATGACGAAGGGTTGCTTGCTCATGTTGGACCTGATCTTCAGTGTGGGTTCAATCGGTTCCGGAAGCGTGCCCGCTGCGACCGTTTCTCCGGCGCACGCGAGACGGATGAGCGCAAGGCCAAGGCGCAGCACAATATCTCGGACGCCAAGTTGAGGTCGTATGCAACGCGTTCGGCTGCGACGCCTCGTTCTCCGATTTCGATCTCGGCCACCCCGGTGAGCCCGATCCGTGGCGCCTCGCGCCAGAATTGAAGTTCCTTATGCGACCGCAGCTTCATTGGGCCTTGCAGGAAGAAAGCGAGCTCGCGCCGACTGATCGCTCCTGTACAGGAGAGTCTGTCCTGCAAGAGATCGAAGTATTTGTGCAGCGACCGGGCATCGAAACTTCCGACGAACGGATCAGTGAACCGATAGCTCGAGGCGGTCGCATCGAGGATCTTTTCCAAGTCGGTCTGCGCCCAACCTTCGATGTATCGATTAAGTGGTGAAGTCGAGTTTGCGTTCTGATCGCGGACTCTATCGAGAAGCTGCACCACTTTCGGTCCGGCATTGTCCACGCGGCACGGGTCGCGATACATCTCTGAAACTCGTAATGGCCGTGCGATTGCTGCAGAATTCAACATGACCTGTACCCTCGTGACGAATTTCCGTGTTCGGGTTCCACGCGCCAACAGGCCCGGGCGCTCAATTGAACACCAGGGAGTAATCGTCATAATGGGCAACAGGCAGGTGCCTTGCGCCCATCATGATCTGCAACGGATTGATCTGTGCGCCGGCTGGCACGTCGATACGCGCCGGAGTGGTCGAGGTGCCCCAAACTCCGACACCAGCGAGCATTAACGCAATTGCGGCGACCAAACTGATCTTGCGCATTTGAGTTTCTCCCAGAGGTCCCCAATACCGAGCGATCTTCTTGCCTTGACGCACGATACGCACCATGGACGCACGATACGCACCATGATGCGAAGCGTCCGTCGTCAGGCCGTAGCAATTTGAGCCCGGACCGGCCGGAAGTCATGAAACTGCGCTGAAAAAGTTCTTAAGCGTTTCTGAACTGGCGCTAGATCGGGAGATGGCCGCAACGTACATCCTCGGTCCGTTGCGCCTTGATGCGGAGACGGACACATTGTTCCGCGGCGGCGAGCCCATTTCGTTGGGCCACCGTGCCGTCGCACTGCTGCGCGTGCTCGTGGAGCAACGGGGTATCCCGGTTTCCAAGGACGCGCTGATGGACGTCGCTTGGGCCGGTCTCACTGTCGAGGAGAGCAACCTCGCAGTGCAGATCGCAGCCCTACGTCGGGTGTTTGGGGAACCCCAAGCGTACGGGGTCAGTGTTTATCTTTGATGCGCCATGGCTCCCCTTCATATTGTTTGTATATTTTCGCCTCCTTGCGGTTGTCGATGCGTCTGACCAGGGTTCGTGCACTTCCAATTTTTAGTTTGCGCACTCCTCGATGGGCAATTCCTTGTCGATCTGGGCTTCAATTGCGGTAGAAGCCTTAGCCTGTAGCGGACGATTGCTTCCTGTGGTCCATCCCACAATACCAGCGAGGATCAACGCACCGGCAGCAATGGCTGCGAAATTGGTGCAAACGAGGCCTGACCCCATTTTGGGGAGGCCATCAGAAAGCACTGCTATCGGTTGTTTTGAGAACTGAATGGTCATGACGATCTCATGGGCAAAGGGGTGAACTTATGGAGCTTCGCCAGATGCCAGCACCGCGGCGTGCTCGCCGAGGACTTTGAGCGCTGCACGCCGCGGGGTTAACGCTTTGCCGAAGAACTGACGCAGCACGGGCGCGATGGCATCTTCCCAACCGTGTGGATCATCAGTAGCCCACCCATGGCTGATGCTGTGATAGCGGCGACTATCTTCCAGCACCATTTCCCAAGCATGAGGGCCATGCAGTGCGATGGTGAAGGTGATAGTGGCATCGTCTGCATGTTCGATGCGTCGTGGCTCATCTTCATATTGTTTGTGCATTTTCTCCTCCTCGCGTTTGTCGATGCGTCTGAACAGGGTTGGTGCACTTCCGAGTTTCTCCCAGAGGTCCCAATACCAGGCGATCTCCTTGCCTTGGCGCACGATCCGCACCAAGATGCGAAGCGTCCGTCATCAGGCCGCAGGAATCTGAGCCCGGACCGGCCGGAAGTCATGAAACTGCGCTGAAAAAGTTCCTAAGCGTTTCTGAACTGGCACTAGATCGGGAGATGGCAGCAACGTACATCCTCGGTCCGTTCCGCCTTGATGCGGAGACGGACACATTGTTCCGTGGCGGCGAGCCCGTTTCGCTGGGCCACCGGGCCGTCGCATTGCTGCGCGTGCTCGTGGAGCAACGGGGTATCCCGGTTTCCAAGGACGCGCTGATGGAAGCCGCGTGGGCCGGTCTCACTGTCGAGGAGAGCAACCTCGCAGTGCAGATCGCAGCCCTACGTCGGGTGTTTGGGGAGGAGCCTGGCGGCGAGAATTGGATCGAGACCTTGCCCAGACGAGGCTATCGGTTCGTCGGCCCGGCCAGCATCCGGGACCAAGGTGCCCTCACCGCAGCGTCGCAGGCCGCGAATTTTCCCATGGCCGCCGGTTCCTCGAACCCCACGCTTCCGGACGGACCATCCATCGCCGTTCTGCCGTTTCAGAACATCAGCGCGGACCCTGAACAAGAGTACTTCGCCGATGGCATGGCCGATGAAATCATCACGGCGCTGTCACGCTTTCCGTCGCTGTTTGTCATCGCGCGGAACTCCAGCTTCACTTACAAGGGCCGGGCCGTCGACGTGAAACAGGTCGCGCGCGAACTCGGGGTGCGTTACGTGCTCGAGGGGAGCGTGCGCAAGGCAGGAAATCGCGTGCGATTCACCGGGCAGCTCATCGATGCGACAACCGGCGGAAACATTTGGGCGGACCGCTTCGATGGTGCCCTGGAGGACGTATTTGAGCTGCAGGATCAGGTAACCGCAAGGGTGGTGGGGGCCATTGAGCCACGGCTCCAACGCGCGGAGATCGAGCGTGCGGGACGGAAGCCGACCGAGAGCCTTGACGCTTACGACTACTTCCTGCGCGGAATGGCCGGTTTTCATCTGCACAATAGAGACAGCCTCTTGGAAGCGGTGCGGCTCTTCGCGCGCGCGACTGAACTCGACAGCAATTACGCCTCTCCCTACGGAATGGCGTCGTGGTCCGGCGCGCTCAGGAACAGCCATGGCTGGATGGTTGATCGCGAGAGTGAGATCGCGGACTCCGTGAGGCTGGCGCGTCGCGCGGTCGCGCTGGGCAAGGATGATCCGACCGCGCTGTGGTCAGGCGGCCTTAGCCTGGCTTATCTGGCTAAGGAGGTCGAGGCTGGCGCCGCGTACATCGACCGGGCGTTGGTTCTGAACCCGAATTTGGCGGCGAGTTGGAATGCGAGCGGCTGGGTACGCATGTACCTTGGCGAGTACGCAAGCGCTATTGAACATTTTGAGCGAGCTATGCGGCTGAGCCCGCTTGATCCGCTGACCTACTTTGCTTCAACCGGCATGGCCTTCGCGCATGCCTTTGCCGGTCATTACGACGAGGCGATATCCTGGGCGACCAAGGCCCTCCATGAGCAACCGAACTGGGCCACGGCACTGCGGGTGGCGGCGACGGCCAATGCTCTTTCGGATCGGATGGTCGAAGCGCGGGCGGCGATGGCCTGCTTGCGCGAGGTCGATCCCGCGTTGAGGCTTGGCAATCTTGACCGGGTAGCGCCGCCGCTCCGGCGGGCGGAGGACCGCGTCCGCTTCATTGAGAGCCTGCGCAAGGCAGGATTGCCGGAGTGACCCGACAACCGATCCCAACGACATCACAGTGACCCCCGACAGGTGCATGTGATGGACTCGCAGGGCTGCGTCGCCGCCAGAGCGGCAGCCTGCGCGAGGTGTTTTTGGAGCGCCCGGCGAGCGAGCTTGTGGCCCGGTTGATCGGCAGCCACAGCATGCCGCTCGCATTGTCCGAT
>Ga0318538_10000252_pt1 | contig 13660 bp, 14 predicted proteins | sample GRESIP166b4f23_FD_202504 | JGI IMG/M metagenome (GOLD analysis project Ga0318538, IMG submission 202504) | Tropical soil microbial communities from Luquillo Experimental Forest, Puerto Rico - GRE.SIPMG.166b4f23 | ecosystem: Environmental > Terrestrial > Soil > Tropical forest > Bulk soil...
CGGGCGCCGGGTCGAACACCGTCCACATCGGCCCGACCGCCTTCCTCGGCCTGGGCGTCATGGACAACGGCGGCAACGGCGCCCGGGTCGAACGTGTGGTCGGCAGCGGTCCCGCCGCCGCAGCCGGGGTTTCTGCCGGCGACGTCATCGCCTCGCTCGACAACGTCCCGATCAACGGGGCCACCGCGATGACCGAGGTGCTCGTCCCGCATCACCCGGGGGACACGGTTATCCTGCACTGGCGCACCAGGGATGGCGGCGATCGCAGCGCGCCCGTGACGTTGGCGGACGGGCCTCCAGCCTGATATCCGCGCGGGTAATGTCGGCTTCGCGTCCAATTCGCTTGCGGTCCGGCGTGATTCGTCGCGCGCTTGCTTGCGTGATTCCCGGTGTCGCGCCTCGGGTACCCGTGGCATCGTGGAATTGATGAACGACGCAAGAGACGCTGTCGAGCACGATCCCGCGGGGGGCAGCCACGTCGAGCACGGTGTGGTGGAACACCCGACCGCCGAAGATTTCGACAATGCCGCCGCTCTACCCGCCGATCCAACCTGGTTCAAGCACGCCGTCTTCTATGAGGTGCTGGTCCGGGCGTTCTACGACGCGAGCGCGGACGGTGTCGGCGACCTGCGTGGCCTGCTCGAGCGCCTGGACTACCTGCAATGGCTCGGCATCGACTGCATCTGGCTGCCCCCCTTCTACGACTCGCCACTGCGGGACGGTGGCTACGACATCCGCGACTTCTACAAGGTGCTGCCCGAGTTCGGCACCGTCGACGATTTCGTCGCGCTGGTCGACGCCGCTCACCGGCGCGGCATCCGGGTCATCACCGACCTGGTCATGAACCACACGTCCGAGTCGCACCCGTGGTTCCAGGAATCACGCCACGATCCCGACGGGCCATACGGCGATTACTACGTGTGGAGCGACACCAGCGAGAGGTACACCGACGCCCGGATCATCTTCGTCGACACCGAGGAGTCGAACTGGACATTCGATCCGGTCCGCCGCCAGTTCTACTGGCACCGGTTCTTCTCCCACCAGCCGGACCTGAACTATGACAACCCGGCCGTGCAGGAGGCGATGATCGACGTTCTTCGCTTCTGGCTCGGACTCGGCATCGACGGGTTTCGCCTGGACGCGGTGCCCTACCTGTTCGAACGCGAGGGCACCAATTGCGAGAACCTGCCCGAGACGCACGCGTTCCTCAAGCGCGTGCGCAAAGTTGTCGACGACGAGTTTCCGGGCCGGGTGCTGCTGGCCGAGGCCAATCAGTGGCCGGGCGATGTGGTCGAGTACTTCGGCGAGGCGAGCACCGGCGGCGACGAATGCCACATGGCGTTTCACTTCCCGCTGATGCCGCGGATATTCATGGCGGTCCGCCGGGAGTCGCGGTTTCCGATCTCGGAGATCATGGCCCAGACGCCGCCGATCCCCGAGATGGCCCAGTGGGGCATCTTCTTGCGCAATCACGACGAGTTGACGCTGGAAATGGTCAGCGACGAAGAGCGCGACTACATGTATTCCGAGTACGCCAAGGATCCGCGGATGAAGGCGAACGTCGGAATCCGCCGCCGGCTCGCGCCACTGCTGGACAACGACCGCAACCAGATCGAGCTGTTCACCGCGCTGCTGCTCTCGCTGCCCGGCTCGCCGGTCCTCTACTACGGCGACGAGATCGGCATGGGCGACGTGATCTGGTTGGGCGATCGCGACGGGGTACGGACCCCGATGCAGTGGACACCCGACCGCAACGCGGGGTTTTCCACGGCCAACCCCGGCCGGCTGTACCTGCCGCCGAGCCAGGACCCGGTCTACGGCTATCAGGCCGTCAACGTGGAGGCCCAGCGCGACACCTCGACGTCGCTGCTCAACTTCACCCGAACGATGCTGTCGGTGCGCGGCCGGCACCGCGCGTTTGCGGTCGGCACATTCGAGGAATTAGGCGGGTCGAACCCGTCGGTGCTGGCGTTTGTGCGCCAAGCAACGGGCGACGGCGACACCGTGCTGTGCGTCAACAACCTGTCGCGGTTCCCGCAGCCCATCGAACTGAACCTGCAGGACTGGAGCGGCTGGACGCCGGTGGAGCTGACCGGTCACGTCGATTTCCCCCCCATCGGCCACCTGCCCTACCTGCTGACACTGCCGGGACACGGGTTCTACTGGTTCCAGTTGTCCGGATCTGAGGAGGAGCGGCGCACATGACACAGCCAGCCAAGCTGCCCTGGTCTGAGTGGCTGCCACAGCAACGTTGGTACGCCGGACGCAGCCGTACGCTGTCCGCCGCTGAGGCCGGACTGGTCGTCCCGCTCCGGGAGGCTCTGGACCTGGTGCTGGTCGACGCCCACTATGCCGATGGTTCGTCGGAGCGCTACCAGGTCATTGTCGGATGGGATACCGCGCCGCTCTCCGAATACAGTTCCGTGGCCACGATCGGCGCCGCAGCGGATCGGACCGGCTTTGACGCCCTGTATGACGCCGACGCGCCGCGATTTCTGCTGTCGTTGATCGACTCGTCAGCCGTGCGCAGGTCGTCCGGCGCGGAAGTGCGATTTGCCAAAGAACCAGACGCCGAGCTGCCGCTGGAGGCGATGCCGCACGTCTCCGACGCCGAGCAGAGCAACACGAGCGTGATCTTTGATCGGCGCGCCATCTTCAAGGTGTTTCGTCGGGTCAGCGGGGGCATCAACCCCGATATCGAATTGAACCGGGTGCTGGGCCGCGCCGGTAACCCGCACGTGGCCCGGTTGCTCGGCGCGTACGAGTTGGCGGGCACGGGCGCCGATAATTCGCCGGGCGGTGACCAGCCGTGCCCCTTGGGCATGGTGACCGAGTTTGCGCCCAACGCCGCCGAAGGCTGGGCGATGGCGACCGCAAGCGTTCGGGACCTGTTCGCGGAGGGTGACTTGTATGCCCACGAAGTCGGCGGCGACTTCGCGGGCGAGTCCTACCGGCTCGGTGAAGCCGTTGCTTCCGTGCACGCCACCCTGGCCCAATCCCTCGGAACGAATCAGGCAACGTTTCCGGCGGACACCGTGCTGGCGCGGTTGTCGTCGACGGTGGCGGCGGTGCCCGAGCTGCGGGAGTACGCGGCAACCGTCGAAGAGCGATTCCAGAAGCTCGCGACCGAGACGATCACCGTTCAGCGGGTGCACGGCGATCTGCACCTGGGACAAGTGCTGCGCACCCCCGAGGGCTGGCTGCTGATCGACTTCGAGGGCGAGCCGGGCCAGCCGCTCGACGAGCGCCGGGCGCCGGATTCACCATTGCGCGACGTGGCCGGTGTCTTGCGCTCCTTCGAGTACGCCGCCTACGCGCCACTGATCGACCAGGCCGCCGACAAGCAGCTGGCCACCCGCGCCCGCGAATGGGTCGAGCGCAATCGCACGGCGTTCTGCGACGGTTACGCCGCCGCGTCCGGGATCGACCCACGGGACTCGGCGCAGCTGCTGGCCGCCTATGAACTCGACAAGGCCGTCTACGAGGCCGGATACGAGGCGCGGCACCGGCCCGGATGGCTGCCGATCCCGCTGCGGTCCATCGCTCGGCTGACCGCCGCCTAGCGTTTTGTCGGCTGCACGCACTGGCGCCGTCTGAAAGCATGTCCGTGTGGCAAGCGAGATCTTCGACAGTGAGGCGCGGTTGTCGTGGGTGCTGGCCGGGCTGGCCGGCGTGCTGGGGGCGACCGCATTCACCCATTCCGCCGGATACTTCGTGACCTTCATGACCGGCAACGCCCAACGTGCCGTGTTGGGGTACGTCCGCCACGACGTGTGGCTGTCGATCACCGCCGGACTGCTGATGGTGTGCTTCGTCGCGGGCGTGGTGGTCGCCTCGGTGTGCAGGCGGCATTTCTGGGCGGGGCACCCGCACGGCCCGACCGTGCTGACGACCCTCAGCCTGATAGCCGCCACCGTGGTGGACGTCATCGATGAGGGATGGCAAGAAGCTCAGCTTGATTTCGCGCCAATCATGCTGGTGGTCTTCGGTGTTGGCGCTTTGAACACGTCGTTCGTCAAGGACGGCGAGGTGTCGGTTCCGTTGAGCTATGTGACGGGCACGCTGGTCAAGATGGGCCAGGGCATCGAACGCCACATCGCCGGTGGAAAAGCGGCGGACTGGCTTGGCTACTTTCTGCTGTTCGCCAGCTTCGTCGTGGGCGCCGCGGCGGGCGGCGCCATCAGCGTGATCGTCAATGGCACCTGGATGCTGGTGGTCGCCTCGGTCATGTGCGCGGCCGCAACCGGATACACCTACTTCCACCAGGACCGCCGCGCCCTAACGGATTAGCGGGTCGGACAAACAGCATCGGCAGCAGCGTTTGACCGGTGCGCTGCTGCCGATGCCGGCTCTGGGGCCTCAGGCGGCTTCTAGGTAGGGTTGTTGCCGCCGTTGAGCACCTGCTGGATGTCGGGCTTCATGGCAACCAGCTGTTGATTCCAATAGGGCCACGAATGTGTCCCGTTGGCCGGGAAGTTGAAGACTCCGTTGCGTCCACCCGCGGCGATGTAATTGTTCTGGAAGGTTTGGTTGGTGCGCAGTGTGAGGCTTTCCAGGAACTTCGCCGGCATGTTGTCGCCCCCGAGATCACTGGGCGCGCCGTTACCGCAGTAGACCCAGAGCCGGGTGTTGTTCTGCACCAGCCGTGGAATCTGGAGCATCGGGTCGTTGCGCTTCCACGCGGGGTCGCTGGACGGACCCCACATGCTGTTGGCGTTGTAGCCGCCCGCGTCGTTCATCGCCAAACCGATCAGCGTCGGCCACCAGCCCTCAGACGGGTTGAGGAAGCCCGACAGCGAAGCGGCGTAAGGGAATTGCTGCGGGTAGTACGCGGCCATGATCAGCGCCGCGCCACCCGACATCGATAGCCCCACCGCGGCGTTGCCGAACGGCGAAAGTTGCTTGTTGGCCTGCAGCCAGGTGGGCATCTCCTGGGTCAGGAACGTCTCCCACTTGTAGGTGTAGTTCTGACCGTTCCCTTGCGACGGCTGATACCAGTTGCTGTAGAAGCTCGACTGGCCGCCGACGGGCATGATCACCGACAGGCCGGACTGGTAGTACTCCTCGAAGGCGGGGGTGTTGATGTCCCAACCGTTGTAATCTTCCTGTGCGCGCAGCCCGTCGAGCATGTAGACCGAGTGCGGTCCGCCCCCCTGGAATTGAACCTTGATGTTGCGGCCCATCGACGGCGATGGAATCTGCAGGTATTCCACCGGAAGACCTGGCTTTGAGAATGCCCCCGCGGTAGCTGAGCCGCCAACGGCAGCGACGAGACCAGACAGCAGGGCAGCCCCCATGGCCGCGATCGCGAGTCGGCGCGGCATGGTTGCCGCTGTGCTGCGCAACCTTCGCGCTTCTTTCAAGAACGTCATAGCTCCTACCCATCCCCAACTTTCATCTGCCGCATGATGCGGTCGAATCCGTTCGGAGGCAGTGAAACACGGAGGTAGGGCATAATTCGCTTGTCGTGGCCGCGATGTGAGATCGCGGTTGGCTAACGATTGAGCCTCGGGCCGGAGTCGGCCCGGGTCCTAGGCGACGAGGCGACGCAACAGCGTTGAGGCCGTGGCGATTCCGACCACCGCGGCCACCACCAGCACGACGATGTCGGCCGGGTTGAACGGCGTGCCGATGAGCAGCGCCCGCAGGGCGTCGACCTCGTAACTGAGCGGGTTGACCTTGCTCAGGGCACGCAGCCACGCGGGCATCACGTCGACCGGGTACAGCGCGTTGGACGCGAAGAACAACGGCATGGTGATGGCCTGTCCGATTCCCATCAGGCGATCGCGGCTGCGGACAAGCCCGGCCAGCGTCATCGACAGGCAGGCGAAGAACGCGGCACCGAGCATGACCGTGCCCATCGCAGCGAGGATCCGCAGCGGGTTGATGGTCAGGCCCACATTCATCAGATAAGCCAGCCCCAGCACGCCGACGACCTGGGCGACCGATCGCACTCCGGCCGCGAACGCCTTGCCGGTGATCAACGCCGACGCCGGCGCCGGCGTCACCATGAGTTTGGCGAGGATTCCGGCGTCGCGATCCCAGATGATCTGTATGCCATAGAAGATCGAGATGAACAGCGCCGATTGCGCGATGATGCCGGGTGCCAGGAAGGCCAGATAGGACACCGACCCGGTGTGGATGACATGCAAGTGGCTGAACGTGGTTCCGAAGATCAGCAGCCACAGCGCCGGCTGCACCATCCGGGTGATGAGCTCGGTCCGGTCGTGTTGCAGCTTCTGCAGCTCGACGATCGCGAATGCCGCGATGCGGCCCCAAGTCGCATGGACGCGTTGCCATCCGCGCGGCGCGCGAACCAGGGTGGTCACCGGGGCTTTGGCGGCGGCGTCAACTGGCACGGCTGGCAACCTTTCTGCTGGAACGGATTTCACGGAAAGACCCGGTCGATTCTGTTTCTTTTGATGCCGGGGACAAGTCGGATGCCGCGTAATGACGGAACACATCCTCGAGCGTGGCACCCGGCGACCCCTTGGATACCTGGGCCTTCAACTTTGCGGGCGTGCCAACGGCCCGTAACACGCCGCGATGCATCAGCGCCACCCGGTCGCACAATGCGTCGGCCTCTTCCATGTAGTGCGTGGTCAGCAGCACGGTCATGCCGAACTGGGACTGCATGCTCTGCACTTGGGTCCAGACCCCATCTCGGGCGATGGGATCCAGCCCGACGGTCGGTTCGTCGAGGACCAGCAGCGACGGGCGGTTGACCAGCGCCTGCGCCACCTCAAGGCGGCGGACCATGCCGCCGGAGTAGGTACCCGCCAGCCGGTCGGCTACGTCGAGCAGTTCCATGGCCTCCAGCGCCTGATCCACCCGTTCGGCCCGGTCGCCGCGCGGCACACCGTACAACCGTGCGAACCATTGCACGTTCTGTCGGCCGGTCAACGCGGACTCGATCGAAAGTTGTTGGGGGACATAACCGATGTTGCCCCGGATGTCGATGGTCTGATTGCGGGCGTCCATTCCGAATATGCGCAAGTCGCCCTGCTGCACCGGTGTCAAGGTGGTGAGCATGCGGACCAGCGTCGTCTTGCCGGCGCCGTTGGGTCCAAGCAGGCCCATGGTTTCGCCCGGCCGTACCTGCAACGTCACGTCATCGACCGCGGTGAACTGGCCGTACCGATAGGTGACGTTGCGGCAGTCGATCGCCATCGGAAGTCGCTCGCTCATGGTTGCCGCTCCTGCAATAGTCGGGTCATCGTGCCAAGGATCTCCAACCCCTTTGTCAGAGCCTCGATTTGGTCGTCATCAAGTTCGGCGAGCACGTCGGACAGCAATGCGCGGTGCGCGGCCCGGGACGCGTCGACGATCTGCTGGGTGGGCTCGGCGAGCCGTAGCCGGCCAATGCGGCGGTCGGTCTCGCCGACGGTCCGGATAAGCAAGCCTTTGGCTACCAGCTTGGAGACCAGGGTGGAGGCGGTGTTGGGTACCAGCCCGAGTTCCGCGGCGGCGGCGCTGACCGAGATCCCCGGCTGCCGGCCGACGAGCCACAACAGCTCCGACTGGGCCTCGCTGAGTCGCGCGGAATCGAGCCCGCGACCGGCTGACCTGCGGAGTTGCCGGCGGAACCTGCCCACGACGCCGAAAACCTCGGCGACTAAATCGGTGCTCGACTTCAGTGCATTCATACATAGCTCTGTTTACGAGCTAAATATGGGTGCGAGCTGTGTAGGGCCTAACTGCCAGCTACTTATCGAGGCTCTTGATGGGATGCAGGACCACGTCCGTCAGTGCGCCGTTCTCGATGCTGGCGGTCATGTAGCTGCAGAACGGTTGCCGGCGGCGATCCGTCGGCGAGCCCGGATTAAGCAGGCGCAACCCGGTTTCCGTCGTCGTATCCCAAGGGATGTGGCTGTGCCCGAACACCAGGACGTCGCTGTCCGGGTAGAGCCGCGACATCCGTGCCCCCCGACCGGCCGCGGCGCCGGTCTCGTGGACCACGGTCAAGTGCAGCCCGTCCAGCATCGCGTCCGCGCGTTCGGGTAGCCGCGCGCGCAACGCCGGGCCGTCGTTGTTTCCCCAGCACGCCAGCAGCCGGGCGGCCCTGGCTTCGAGCTTGTCGAGCAATTCGGGTGCTACCCAGTCGCCGGCGTGTACGACGACGTCCGCCCTGGTGACCTCGTCCCACACCTGCGCGGGCAGGGCGCGTGCGCGTCTGGGGATGTGGGTATCGGCGATCAGCAGCAGCCTCACACGGTCATCTTGCGCCAGATTTAGTCGGCGGTCAGCGGGTGGACCTGCAGGCCGCATCCCGGATCCCAAATCGGGGAGTGGCACGATGTTGATCACCCCAAGCAGAGGAGAAACCCATGCGCACCTTCGAGTCAGTCGCCGACCTCGCTGCCGCCGCGGGCGAGACCATTGGGCAGAGCGACTGGGTGACCATCACCCAGGAAGACGTCAACCTGTTTGCCGACGCGACCGGCGACCACCAGTGGATCCACGTCGACCCCGAACGCGCGGCCGCCGGTCCGTTCGGCAAGACCATCGCCCACGGTTTCATGACCCTGGCTCTGCTACCGCGGCTTCAGCACCAGATGTACACCGTCAACGGCGTCAAGCTCGCAATCAACTACGGCCTCAACAAGGTTCGCTTCCCCGCCCCGGTGCCCGTCGGCTCTCGGGTGCGCGCCCAGAGCTCGTTGGTCGGCGTCGAGGATCTGGGCAACGGCGCCGCGCAGGCGACCGTGTCGACCACCGTCGAGGTCGAGGGATCGCCCAAGCCGGCGTGCGTGGCCGAAAGCCTCGTTCGCTACATCTCCTGAAATAACGCGCCGAACGTCGACTTGTCGGGCTAAAACTGGGCTTTGAGCCCAACAAGTCGATGTTCGGCCGTCAGAATTCGGCGATCGCGTGTTCGAGGCGTTCGGCCAGTCGAGCCTGCGCCTCCGCGCGCCGCGTCGGTATGTGCTGAGACGGGAAAGGCGTTGTCACCGGCTGGTATTCGCGCAGCGTGCGGCGGGCCACCGTCATCTTGTGCAGCTCGGTGGCACCATCGGCGATGCCCAGTGACTCGGCGGCCACCATCATCTTGACGAACGGCATTTCGTCGGAGACGCCGAGCGCGCCGTGCAGGTGCATGGCCCGCTGCACGACGTCGTGCAGCACCTGGGGCATGGCGACCTTCACCGCCGCGATGTCGCGGCGCACCTTCTGGTAGTCGTGGTGCTTGTCGATCAACCACGCGGTGCGCAGCACCAGCAGCCGGAACTGCTCGATCTGAATCCAGCTGTCGGCGATCTTCTCCTGGGTCATCTGCAAATCGGACAGTCGCCCGTGCCTGGTTTGGCGCGAAACCGCACGCTCACACATCATGTCAAACGCGCTGCGCGCCAACGCAATTGTGCGCATCGCGTGGTGGATGCGGCCGCCGCCGAGTCGGGTCTGCGCGATCATGAACGCCTGGCCCTCGCCGCCCAGTACATGATCGGCCGGCACGCGGACATCGGTGTAGCGAACGTAGCCGTGACTGGCGGAGGATCCTGACCTTTCCAATCCCACGCCGACGTTGCGCACGATCTCGATGCCGGGTGTCTCGGCCGGAACAATGAACAGCGACATCTTGTCGTAGGTCCGGGACTCGGGGTTGGTGACCGCCATGACGATGAAAAACGACGCGTGCTTGGCGTTGGTGGAAAACCACTTCTCCCCGTTGATCACCCAGTAGTCGCCGTCACGGGTCGCGGCGGTGACGAACTGGCCTGGGTCGGAACCACCTTGCGGTTCGGTCATCGAATAGCACGACGTGATTTCGCCGTCGAGCAGCGGCCGCAGGTAGCGGGCCTTCTGCTCGTCGGTGCCGAACAGCGCGAGGATCTCGGCATTACCCGAGTCCGGCGCCTGGCAGCCGAACACCGACGGCGCCCAGCGGGAGCGCCCGAGAATCTCGTTGAGCAGCGCGAGCTTGACCTGACCGAAGCCCTGGCCGCCGAGCTCCGGGCGCAGGTGCGCGGCCCATAGTCCCTGGTCCTTCACCTGCTGCTGCAGCGGCCGCAGGATCGCCATCATCTCGGCGTTCTTTTTGTCATAAGGGTCAAGGGCGACCAGATCGAGCGGTTCCAGCTCGTCGACCATGAATTTTTCGACCCAATCCAGCTTCGCCTGGTATTCCGGGTCCGTCTCGAAGTCCCACACCGTGGCCAACCGTTCCCCGGTGCGGCGACGCACCGGCCTCGTCGATGAAGCCACACCATCCTAATTGGCGGCGTAGAAGGATCAGTCGTCGCTGCGGTTTGTCGGTGATGGGATCGGGTTTCGTCATGACCTTCCGCGACTGTTCGTTCTAGCCGCCCAGTCACCCGCTAGCCTGACTCGGGTGAGCCCACAGGCGCGCCCGGCCCGCAAAGCCGACGTCCGCGAGCTCTCGCGCACCCTCGCCCGGGCGTTTTACGACGACCCGGTGATGATCTGGCTACTACCCGACGAGAAGCCCCGGACGGCGCAGCTATGCCGGGTGTTCGCGACAATGACCCGTCACCACCATCTGGCCCGCGGTGGCGTGGAAGTAGCCAGCGATGGACCGGACATCGGTGCCGCGGCGCTGTGGGATCCGCCGAATCAATGGCAAGAAACGCGCCGCGCGCAGCTCGCGATGACCCCGACGTTCCTCCGGGTGTTCGGCCTCCGTTCGATGCGTGGACGCGCGGTACAGGAACTGATGAAGCGCGAGCACCCCGAAGAGCCGCACTGGTATTTAGGGGTAATCGGCAGCGACCCCGCCGTGCGCGGCAAAGGATACGGACAGGCGTTGATGCGCTCGCGCCTAGACCGCGTCGACGCCGAACACGCCCCGGCGTACTTGGAGTCGACGAAAGCCGACAACGTCCCGTACTACCAGCGGTTCGGCTTCGAGGTCAGCGGCGAGATCGTGCTGCCCGACGGCGGCCCGACCATGTGGCCGATGTGGCGGAACCCGCGATAGCGGGACGGCAGCTCTAACGAACCTGCGGCGTCGCCTAGGAAATCGGTATGTTCGTCGGCCCGTCCACCGGTGGTGGTGAATTGACCATGGATTGGTATTGCGGGCAGTACGCGGCGATGGCCGACCCGGTGAAAAACGCGCTGTCGGCGCTCGACCAGTTGGTGTTGTTCGCCACGCCGAAAACAACATCATTGATCGTTTCGCCGGGGTTGTTGTTCAGTTGGTCGCAAACGTAGGCCTTGGCCACGAGGATCGCGTTTTCGAGTGTGCCGTACTGCAGGCCGTAGCCATCGAGGGCTTGGAGGAAGTGGTCGTCGGCCACGTCCGCCTGGGCCAGCGCCGGAAGCCCGACCACCGTCCCAGCCGCCAAGATGGCCGTTGCGGTGAGAGATGCACGGAAGAACATGCGGCGAGATCCCCTCGCTTGGTGAAGTTGCCCGAGATACGGCAGCCTATGCGCCTGCGGGGCCAGTCGCATCGGGAATTGTGAAAGTTTCGTACTGGCCCAGTGCCACGTCACCCACGAAATCGTGTGCGTCAGGTGCTACTTCGCCACCCGGCTATGCCGATGGCGATCATCCGCAACTGCTTGACGGCGATCCGCCGGATGTCTTCCAGCGCCTCCGCGCTCTGCGCGTCCTCGATCGCCTCGGCGATGAGGATCATCGAGTTCACGAACAGGCTCGCCAGGACGTTGAGATCCTCGGTGCTCCACTCGTTCAGTCCCGGGAAGCGCGCCAGGTCGGTGGCCAGCTCGGAGGTGATCAGCCGGATCTCGGTGCGGATGGCGTACCGCAGCACGCTCAGCCCGCTGTTGCGCTCCCGGCCGATGAGACGCCAGTGCTCCCGTCGCGCGGCGACACTGCCGACCAGGATTTCGACAGATGACTCGATCACCCGGGTCGGGTCGAGCTTGCCGGCGCGCGCCTCGCGCAGCGTGTCGCGCAAGCTGCGAAACGATTCGTCGATGAGGACCAGCCCGAGGGCCTCCATCGACTCGAAGTGACGGTAGAACGCCGCGGGCACAATCCCGACCTCGCGGGTCACCTCGCGCAGGCTCAGGCTGGAAAAGCTGCGGTCCTGCAGCAGCTTCAGCGCCGCGGCGATGATGGCACGGCGCGTGGCCTCCTTGCGCTCCTCCCGCGAGGGGCTTTCGCGTGAGCGCTCGCGGCCCGACCGACGCGGACGTGAGCTAGGAGTACGGCTGTTCACTATGTGAACCCTACCACAAACCTGCGATAAACCTTGACGACCTGCGGCTACTCCTCTCACAGTGTACGTATGTTCACTCAAATGCCTACCAGGAACCTCGCTGAAAGCTTTCGGAAGCGAGTCCTGGGTTCAGACCTGCTGGACCTCCTCACCGGTCCGCACGGCGTCGACCGATACACCGAGCTGGTGGCGCCCACATGGACGCTGGGCGAGGCCCGCGCCAAAGTCATCGACGTGCGCCGGACAACGCCGCGCAGCGTCACCCTCACGCTGGCTCCGAACCAGACCTTCACTTCCACCCACACCGTCAAGGCCGGTCAGTACGTCAACCTCACGGTCGACATCGACGGCCGTCGGCACACCCGCTGCTATTCACCGGCCAACGCCGAAGGCAGCGCCAACCTCGAGCTCACGATCGGTCACCACGACGGCGGGCTGGTGTCGAACTACCTGTACGAGCGCGCCCGCCACGGGATGGTGGTCGGGCTGGCCGGTGTCGGTGGGGACTTCGTGTTGCCCGCGGTGCGGCCGAGGCGGATCCTGTTCGTCTCCGGCGGCAGCGGCATCACCCCCGTCACGGCCATGCTGCGCACACTGATCGCCGAGGGCCATGAGGGCGAGATCGCGTTTGTGCACTACGCCCGCACGCCCGCGGAGGCCTGCTACCGCGACGAACTTGCCGCCCATAATGATCTGCCCCGAGTGCGGGTTCTGCACGGCTATACCCGCTCGGACGCCGGCAACCTCGCCGGCCGCTTCGACGCAGACCACCTGGCCGCCGCCATGCCTTCGCCAGACGCGGTATTCGTCTGTGGACCAGCAACTTTGGTCGAGGCCGTACGGGAACACTGTGAAAACGTGTACGCCGAGAGCTTCGTGCCACCGGTCCTCGAGACGCCGGCCAATCCGTCGGGCGGACGAATAACGTTTGCCGACAGCGGTGTTGATGTCGTCGACGACGGTCGCTCGCTGTTGGAGCAGGCCGAATCGGCCGGCCTGACCCCGCAGAACGGATGCCGAATGGGCATCTGCCACACCTGCACCCGGCGCAAGACCGCGGGCACCGTGCGCAACCTGGTCACCGGTGCCGTCTCCACCGCCCCCGACGAGGACGTGCAGATCTGCGTGTCCGTCCCCGTCGGTGACGTCGATCTGTCCCTTTAACTTTCGACTTGAGGAGAAAAACCATGTCACACAACAAGATCACACTGACCCCCGAGCAGGCCGACGCATTCGGCCGCGAACTCGACGCCATCAAGGAACGCGTGATGGCGGACCTCGGCGAAAAGGACGCCGACTACATCCGCCGCGTTATCAAGACCCAGCGTGCCCTGGAGGTCGGTGGCCGTGCGCTGCTGTTCCTGCCGCCGGCGTGGCTGCTCGGCACCGCGATGCTGGGCGTGTCGAAAATCCTGGACAACATGGAGATCGGCCACAACATCATGCACGGCCAGTACGACTGGATGCGTGACCCGGCGATCTCCGGTCGCGCGTTCGAGTGGGACACGG
>Ga0318538_10000268_pt1 | contig 13389 bp, 10 predicted proteins | sample GRESIP166b4f23_FD_202504 | JGI IMG/M metagenome (GOLD analysis project Ga0318538, IMG submission 202504) | Tropical soil microbial communities from Luquillo Experimental Forest, Puerto Rico - GRE.SIPMG.166b4f23 | ecosystem: Environmental > Terrestrial > Soil > Tropical forest > Bulk soil...
GATGAGAACCAGGCCGAATAAAATTCCGGGTTGAACTTACTGCGTATTACGATGTTGGCCTGGGAGGGCAGCGGCACTTGAAGGCCGGCCAGGAAATTGGCGATTTCCTGCATGATAATGGTCTGGATGTAGATACCGCCGTTCCCGGCCGGCGCCATCGCGGTCGCGTCAACATTCAGTTGCAGGGAAACCTTTCGTCCTGCGACCAGATCCTCTTCGAAACGGGTCGGTATTTCGAGGACGAAAATCATCCGTCCGGCGTTCATGACGGGATCAATCTCGTTCGCATTGATGAGAACGGCTCGCTTGAACAGCGGCGGCCGGTTCAACACGTCCAGAAATTGCCGGGAAAGGTTAGATTGGTCCTCGTCAACAACGCCAACCGTCAAATTCTGTGGTTCAGTCGAGACGCCGGTGGCGACGATATAGACGGCGACCGTGAAAACATAGGCTACCAAGATCAGCACCACGTAGTCGGCGCGGATACTTCTCAGCTCCTTTACTGTCAAATAATAGATATTCTCAAATCGAGTGAGCAGCCCCTTTTTGAGGGTCAGCTTCTGCACCGCCTGGGGGCTGGACGGCATGTCAGCGCTCCTGCTTTTGCAGGATCAGTACCGCTGCGACGAGGTAGGCTACGAAAAAGGCAGCGAGTACGGCCAGATTGAGCCTAAGGTCCCCGAAGCCCAGCCCCTTCGTGAAGGTGCCGATGCTAAGTACCTGATACCAAGCCGGTGGGAAGGACAGGCCAGCCACGCGCGCGAGGCCGCCAAGAGAAGACACGGGCACCAATACGCCCGAGAAGTTTGCAGCCGGTATCATTGCGAGCACGGTGGTGGCAAACACCGCAGCAACTTGCGTCTTCGTGAAGGTCGAAATAAGTTGCCCAAAGCCTGTCGCTGCTCCCACATAAAGCAGAGTGCCAAGCGTGAGCGCCAAAAAGGAACCCTTCACCGGCACCTGGAAAAGGAACACCGAGAGCAGAATCATGATCACATAACTGATCATTGCCGCTCCGATGTAGGGCAATTGCTTACCCAACAGGAACTCGAACTTTGTGATCGGCGTCGAATAAAAGTTGGCGATCGATCCGGTCTCTTTCTCTTTAACGACCCCAACGGTCGCCATGACGGCTGGAATCAATATCAGCAAGAGCATGATTGTGTTCGGCACTTCAGCAACGATGCTCTCAAACGACTGATTGTATCGTAAGCGGATCTCAAAATTGACAGGGTTTTCAACGCCGGTATCCGAGGGTTCTGGCCAGAGGAGATTTGCGGCGACAAGAGTCTGAACATAGCGCCTCAGTGTTTCGCCGCGGAAAGGCATGGCGCCATCAATCCACACCCCGATCTCTGGAGAACGGCCCGCCATAAGGTCGCGGCCGTAGGTGGGCGGAATCTCTATGGCTACAGCGATATCGCTGCTGCGGAACCTGTAATCGAGCTCATCGCTGGAGCTGATTGGCGGCGGTATTTCGACGAACCATCGTGGATTCGATGAAAACGCGTCAATTACATCCCGGCTCTCTTTCGTCCGGTCCTGATCGAAAGCGGCAAAACGCACATTTTCAACGTCGAGCGAGACGCCATAGGCGATAACGATCATCACGATTGGACCCACCAGAATGGCAAAGAACAGGCGGATGTGATCGCGAATAAGCTCCGTCGCTTCGCGCCGCGTATAAGCCCATAGGCGGCCGAGATCGAAGTGCCGCATGCTCTCATGCGGCTTTGCCACTGACTGGATGGTGACTTCTTGCGCAGGCGCGGTAGGCTTATCGCTGAGCTTGATACCGCTCGCCTCTTCCAGATATGAAATGAAGGCGTCTTCCAGAGTGGCACACCCCCGCTGGCGCACCAGATCGGCCGGTGGTCCGGCTGCCAAAACCTTGCCGGCATGCATTAGCGAGATACGGTCGCAGCGCTCGGCCTCGTTCATGAAATGGGTGGAGATGAATATCGTGACGCCATCGTCGCGCGACAGATGGATGAGCGTGCGCCAAAACTCATCCCGTTCCACCGGATCCACCCCCGAGGTCGGTTCATCGAGAATGAGCATAGCCGGGTGATGCAAAACAGCGACGGCAAGTTGGAGCCTCTGCTTTACGCCAAGCGGCAAGTCTGGGGGAGACACATCGGCGACATCCTTCAGGTGATACTGCCCAAGCAGCTCCTCGACTCGGCCGTTAATCTCGTTTGCGGGCAGATGATAGAGATGGGCATGCAGTTCGAGATTTTGTCGGACCGTGAGTTCGGTATAGAGCGAGAACGCCTGTGACATATATCCGACGTTGAGACGAGCCTGCATGTCGTCGGCTTCCATGGGTTTGCCGAACAGTTTCGATGTCCCTTCCGTTGGAACCAGAAGACCTGTCAGCATTTTCATTGTGGTAGACTTGCCGCTGCCGTTGGAGCCTAGGAAGCCAAAGATCTCGCCGCGGGAAATGCGGAAACTCACATGGTCCACCGCGGTGAAATTGCCGAACCGTTTAGTAAGCCCGTTGGCCTCGATGGCTGGTACCCCGGAGTCATCGGAGGTCCGTGGTCGTACGACGACCTCCTTGTGCTCTGCGCGCTTTTCTTCTGGCAACAGATCGATGAAGGCCGCCTCAAGGGTTTTCTCTCCGGTCTTTTGCAAGATTTCGGATGTTTTTCCGCTCGCAATGACCTTGCCGCCATACATGGCGCAGAGCCAGTTGAATTGCTGCGCCTCGTCCATGTAAGCGGTCGCGACGATCACGCTCATGCTCGGACGGCGCACACGCATGTTGCCGATCAGTTCCCAGAACTGCCTGCGGGAAAGCGGATCGACACCCGTGGTGGGCTCGTCAAGGATCAGGAGGTCGGGATCATGGATCAGGGCACAGCATAGGCTGAGCTTCTGTTTCATGCCGCCAGAGAGCTTGCCAGCCGGGCGGTCGTGGAAGGGGTCAAGGCTTGTCGCCTTGAGCAGCTCGTTCATATGGCGTTGGCGCTCAACGTGCGACAGACCGAATAAGCGCCCGTGGAAGTCGATATTTTCAAAGACACTGAGCGTCGGATAGAGGTTGCTGCCAAGGCCCTGGGGCATGTAGGCAATCCGGCCAATTTGGGAGCTCCGGTATGCTTGGTCTGCCATATTGCCGCCGAGCACAATGACGCGGCCTTCCTGAATTATGCGAACACCGGCGATGAGACCGAGCAGCGTGGACTTGCCGGCGGCGTCCGGCCCAATCACTCCGATCATTTGGCTGGCGGGGATATCCGAGGTGACATTGTCAAGCGCAAGCGTCTTCCCATAACGATGGGAAACGTGCTCGACCTTGGCGACGACATCATTCACCACGGGAAAGCTTCACCGCAAGCTCTGGCGGCCACGAAACGGCGAGGTCGGTCCTGACGAAACCTACGCCGCGAATTCCGGTCTTCACCTCAGAATAATATTTGGCCAGCACCTTCGGATCGATCTGCAGCTTGACACGAAAGATCAGCTTTTCGCGCTCCTCGGCCGTCTCGACCGTTTTCGGCGTAAACTGGGCTTCCGTGGCGACAAAGCTAACACTCGCCGGGATGACCGAGTCCGGGTACGGATCGACGATCAGGCGAGCCTCGTCTCCGATTGTTAGCCTTCCTGCTTGCGCAGCGGGAAGGTAAATCGTCATGTAGACGTCCTTCAGATCCAGGATCTGAACAATACGTTCTCCCGCGTTGACGACCTCTCCAGAGCGATGGAGCCGATATTGAACTCGGCCGTCGCGAGGCGAAAGGATCGTAAGATCCGTGAGGATGGAACTGATCCGCTCAACCTCTGCCTGCGCGGCTTCGACCGCGGACCTTGCCGCATCGCGTTGCTTTCCCGCGGCATCTACAGCCGCTGTATCGGTGCTGAATCTATCCACACGCTGATCGTACATTTGCTTGGTCAGCCATCCCTTTTCAACCAACTCCTTGCCGCGTTGCAGGTCCGCCGTCGCGTAGACCAGATCGGCTTGGGCCTGGGCGACCTTTGCCTCAGCTGACGCCAAGTTATTTCTAGCGACCAAGACGTTCGCTTGCGCCGTTCGCAGCTGGGCTTGGTATTCGGGTGAATCTATGCGGGCGATCACCTGACCCACTTTGACGTTATCACCCTCGTCCACCATCACACTTTGTAGCCGACCGGCATATTTTGATGACACGTCGACCTCGGTCGACTCGATCCTTCCGTTCGTTTTTGCGATTCCTTCCGGCAGGTCGCCATGGCGTAATCGTTCAATCAACGACTTGACGTCCTTGATGATTTTCTCTCCATCTTTGATGGTCTTCTCTTGAACGTTCGATTGGGCGTGAGCGGCCAGAACAAAACTGCCACTGCCTCCACCCCCGCCGCCAGCAATAGGGAAGACCAAGATAGCAACACCTATCACGACAGCGATCGGCACAGTAAGGAAGCGGCAATTGCGAGCGGATCTCAGCATCGGACCTTACTCCCCTTTTTTTTGCAGAATGAGTCGCGCTCCCTAAACAACCGGTTTTTATTGTTTGTCGACAGCCGAGATTAGGGCAGCATCACTCCTGCGCTAACGTTTGCCAATTCTAACTTGTGGGCGAGAATCTTGAACTTGATTTAGGTCAAGAAATCTAGAGCCGAGACGGCAGTTAGCGAGGGTCTGGAGGTCTCTTATGGGTTTGTGATGTCGCGGCTATCAGCCGATCACCGGCACTACCGAAGCGAGGAAAGCATGTAGGTGTTGCCTGCGTTCAATTCACGCCTGTCGAAACTGTTAGCTCTTTCGGGAGGACACGGTTATGACAAAGGTTGCCATCAGAATCGAGGCAATGAGTCCGGAAGTCGCGCCAATTAACGGCGACACCGCTGGCTCCCTTAGATCAATGGCTAGCTCATGCCCCGCCAGCCCACCGACCAAAGTGGCGACAAGGGCCTGCCAAAGCTCGAGTTGGCGCGGAATCAATAGTCGTAAAGGGGATCCAAAAACGACCCGGCGAACCAGCAAGGCAATGGCGACGGCCACGAACGCTGTAACGATGGCCAGCCAGACCTGGTTCGCCAACACGCTCGCTAACACGAGACCTGCAAGCGCGCCGCTGGACGCGCCAACTAGTACCATAGAGAGAACGCTTGCTGAGACCGAACCGTCTGTACGAGGCATTTTATCTCCCTGGTCCGGATTATGCACAATCTGTAAGTCGCGCAATAGAAGTTTTTTCCGAGCGATCAAACAAAGCCGGATCACCCCTTTAAGGGGGAGGGAGACGAAGGCGCTAATAAGTATTATTTTGCATGCAAAACTCGCCAATCCAAACTTGTTCAATTAGTTTAAAATGAAGAACCCGACGGAGAAGAAATATGAAGAAGTTTGCCGTGTTACTAGCCGCGATTTTTGTGTCTGCTGGATCGGCTCAAGCGAGGATGTCTTCCTCCTCCCTAAGCCACGCACATTTCCCTACCTGCACTGAGGGTTTGGTCAAACAAATCTGCGTGTGCCGCCGCGCGGGAGATGCGTTCGGCCGTCCTCAGCTTTGTCGGTCCGGATGGTATTGCCACACCTTCAATGGCGTGTGCCGCCAGTAAGTTGGGTTCCCCACCGACCTATTGTTTGATTAGACAAGTCTGCGGCGCGCACAGGTACATGCTGCGTTGAAATCTAGGAAGTGATCCTGTCTCAGGTTTGAGCACATTCGCGATGTCTGTTCAGTGACAATAGCGGGCATTACAGCGACTTGTTTCAAACTATGTGGGGCAAGATCAAACCCGATCCGGCGATCACAAGTAGCAATAGGATGACTTTCCGGAACGCCGCCTCGTTGAGTTTTCCATAGAGTTTGAACCCAAACCAAAGGCCCACTACCATGGCCGGCAACCCGATCAAGTAGAGTCGTAGAATATCTGGGGTGATAGCGCGCGCTGCACCTAATGATATGACGTTTGCTGCGATGGCAGCGAGTAGAACTGGCTGAAATACAGCGCGTTGAAAGTCTTTCTTCCAGCCCCGCAGCTGACACCAGATGGTGATGATGAAGCCCGGCAGCCCGGTCAGACCAGCGAGGACTCCATTGACGAACCCTATCCCAGTATCGATTGCAATGTTGCTGGGGACCGGCTTGAGAGTTGGCTGCATTAAGCCATAGACGCCATAAATCACGAGCAGCAGACCAGCGCCGCCGCGCAGATAAGCCGGATCGCTGTAGGTAAGCAGCGCGGTACCGATCGGAACACCGAATATTCCGCCGATGATAAATGGAGCAATGTTCTTCCAGGCCAGCGCATGCCTTAGCTTCCAGACGCCATAGCCCTGGGTCAACAACCCGTAGCCAGCGATCAATGCGGTTGTCTGCACCGGTGTTAGGATATGCAGCCAAATGCCGGAGACTATAAAGCCCATTGCAAAGCCAGCGAGACCGGATGCGAATCCACCGGCAAACGCTGCGGCCAGAAAGAGTGTGAGAACAAAGCCATCCATGACAGCTCCCCTTCCGAAAGGAAGTGAACGGCGCTTGGATGGCCACGCCATCTTGAGGGGAGACCGCGGTGTCCCCTGATCAGCGATTTTTAGAGTGCGATTAAGCGAGACGACAGCGCAGCTAACATCGGTCTCCTTGCGAAGGAGACGGTGCTTGGGCTCGAAGAGCCTGAAGTGCGGAGCGACCGCCGAAGCCCCGCTCACGTTGTTGTAGCGGCACCACTATTTGACCATCACCCACGTCGGTTGCAGGATGGGATATGCGATCAATCCAATAACGGCGGTCGCAGCAATCAGGAGTGGATTGTTCACCTTCCAGCGAAACAGCGCAGCAAGTGAGGCGGCGCCGATCAGCGCTGTCAGCCAATCGCCGATGGCGATCCTCCCAAGCAGAAAACACGCGCCTAGTATCGTACCTATCGCAGCGGCATAGGCGCCACGCACAAATCCTTGCACGTTCGGGTTCTTGCCATGACGAACCAGAATGGGCGCCACGACCAACACGAAAATGAATGACGGCAGGAAGATGCCGACGGTCGATACCAGTGAGCCCCAAAATCCAGCGACGAGATAGCCGACGAATGTCGCGGTGATCACCACCGGGCCGGGACTGATCATGCCGACCGCGACCGCGATTAGGAATTGGCGTTCGTCGAGCCAGTTGTATTGTTCGACGAGGCCTTGCTGAAGGAACGGCACGATTACAAGCCCACTGCCGAAAGTCAGTGAGCCAGCCTTGAGGAAGAACAGCAGCAGCTTCGCCAGCGTGGAGTTTGAGGCGGTTGGAGTGAGCTGCGCCAATGTCGGCAAAGCGCCAAACCACAGTGCCAACGGCCGGGGCCGTCGCCGAAAAACGTCACCGTAATAAATGATGCCGACGAGACCAGCTCCAATGAACAGGAGTGCGACCTCCGCCTGAAGGATGACTGTCACCACCAGGCATGCCGCCGCAATTACCCATTGCAACCAGTCCTCCATGCCGAGCTTTGCGAGCCGGTAGCAAGAATGGAGGATCAGCGCGATGACGGCTGGGCTGACGCCGTAGAAAATGGCGGTGATCGGTTTGAGGTCACCGAGATAGACGTACAACGCCCCCAAAGCGGCAACGATCACGAAGTTTGGAAAGATGAAGGCCCAGCCGCCAATCCAGGCTCCCCAAAAACCGCCTCGCAAATAGGAAATATAGATTCCAACCTGAATGGCCAGCGGTCCCGGCATGGACTGGCAGATAGCGACTGCGTCGCGCATTTGTTCTTTGCTGAGCCAGCCGCGATCGGCAACGAGTTCGCGTTCCATCTGCCCGACCAGCGCGACGGGACCGCCAAATCCCAACAAGCCCAGCCTAAGAAAGTAGCGCAGCAGCTCAGACCATCGTCCGCGTTCCGTCATGGTGTCATTTCACACTCTGTTATTGGGTCGCTCAAAGTGAGTTTTTGACATTTGCCATTTGGTCCAAGGCCTCGCGCAGTCCTTTGGCGAGCTTGATGGCGTCGTCATTGGCCCAGAAGTGCATGAAGAATAGCCGCGGCTGCTCATCCAGCATGTGGCTGTGAAGAGCAGTGACCTCGATGCCGTTGGCACGGAGCGTCTTGATGACTGGATTGACCTCGCTTGACACCATCACGAAATCGCCGGTGATAGCGGCTTTGCCACCGCCGGTCGGTTGAAAACCGATTCCGGTTGCCAAACCCATCGGACCAGCCGGTGTGATCGGCATTCCATCCATCGTGACCGGATCTCGGCGCGGCACGCCGAATTGATAGACACCGCCGTTTGCTTGACCCTTGGCACCGATTATTTGGTCAAGCTGCGCGATATCAAAGTCAATGGCTGGAGGTTGGGCAGGTGGGGCGGGTGGTTCTAGAGGCGTTTTGCTTACCGACAGCGCGTCATGAATGGCGGCCGCCAGTTTGACTGGATCGCCGTGGCCGCCGACGTGCATGTAAAAGGTTGATGGATTGGCGCGCAGCAAATGGTTATGCACGGCGGTGATGTCGAGGCCGTTCGCGATCATCTTCGCCATGACGGGATTGATCTCGGTTTCGAGCAACACGAGATCGCCCATCACCATGACCTCGTCGCCCATGGGCTTGAACGCAACCCACCCGCCGAGCGCGAGGGCTGGTTTAATCGCGACGCCATCCAACGTCACGTTGAGGTCGGTGCGCGGAAATCCATACCGATGCACATCACCCGCGACCGCCGCCGGTTTTCTACCGAAGGCGTTATCGACTTTTTGCCAGTCGACATCTTGAGCGCCGACGGCCGACGACGAGGCCGCCAAACTCGCTGCCAACAACAACGTGGTAAGCACGCGCATTACATCCTCCATCCTTTAGACATTCCGCTGTAGCCGCCCTCGATTGTTGGATTACGTGTTCGGCGCGCTTCGCCTGCTGCAAAGCCGGCCTCCTTCTCCAAGCGTTCCAATGTCAAGCGCGCGATCGCAGCTGGAGCTTGATCCGGAATTGCAAACACCGAGCTGACATTAATTTCGCACAAGACGTAGCTGTCCTCGCCCGACGCGGCGCGCTGTCCATAGAGAAAATCGGCGTCCCAGATGATGGGAAGAGACGCCGTATCGATTCCGAGAGTCGCCATCATCTGCGGCGTCCACTCGGTTTCCATTTTGGCCCGCAGCGCTTGAAACGGCGCTCCATCGGCTCCGTGCATGATGCGCGGACCTGATTGTGCTGCTGGTGAATGAGGACCGTCGGCCGGCGGAGGGATGAGGGCCTTGATGAGTTGATGCCCAAAGCCGACGACTTTATTGACGCCCATGTAGCAGCGGATCATCCCTTCGGGCAGGCGCGGCTGAAAGGGCTGATCGATGATGCATCCGCTGGAAGCAAAATACGGCTCACACTGCGCCATAAATTCTTTGAGCGGCAACCTTTCAGGCACGCTGCCACGCAGCGCATGAAGCACGCAGACGAGGCTCGGTTCGGCAGACGCTCCATCAATTAGTTCAACCTTCCAAACCCCCTGACCGGCATTTCCGCGATTCTGCTTGAGGACGCGCGGCCCGCGCGATCGAAGCCTTGGCGGAAAGTCGGTAAGGAAATCCGTCATTGTCCGGTACAGATAGGTTTCCGTGCCCCAGCCAAGATGTTTCGTGCGATGCAAAACCTCCTTGACGCCCATTTTTAGGATCAAGTCGGGATGCGCACTGACCCACGGACCGCTTGTCGCTACGTCGCGCAGCACAGCGTCGAGCACGTCCCTGGTCTGCCCTTCATGAATCGGATTAACCCAGACAAGCACTCCATCAAATGCCATCAGCTGCTCGCGCGCTTCGTCGGCGATGTCGTCGGTGTAGACCACAGGCCGGGCATCAATGCCGAGGGCAATGAGTTCCTCAAACACGCGGCTATAGCGATTGTTGTAAGGCGTTGCCGCCCGCCGCGTCTCATGATCGCCGCGCCAGAGGATAGCTACTCTATGGGCTCTCATGGTCACGCCGCAGCCGCTGGCTTCGCCGGCCAGTTGTGGGTTTCGTGCTGCAACGAACGGCACCACGTGTAGAGTGCGTCATACATCACCATTCCGTGCGCGAGCATTTCGTGGTCGTCTCGAAAATTCGCGGAAAGCCCTAACGAAATGGCAAAGAGACCACCACACTGTGGCGCCAGATCATGCCGTGAGGTGTCCGCGCCGCGGACGATGGTTGCGAGCTGATCGAGCGCCCTGTCTTGAATGCCGAAGATTCGTAACAGCGTATCGAACGAGCAACGTTCACCCTCGTGCGCGAATTGGACGCCCTCGATGTCGTAAGGAACCGCCCCGGTCTTGCCGGCGACCGCAAGCACTTCGGCAGTCGGCACATAAAGGAACTCAGCGGTGGGATCGATGAAACGGCGAATGAGCCAAGGACAGGCGATGCGATCTATCTTCGGCCGCGCGCGCGTGACCCATTTGTTAGTCGGCGTGCTGACTTTCTTGCGGGTGGGTAGATTTTGCACCCGCCACGACGCGATGCCGCCGTCCAGATAGGCGGCATCGATTCCGGCCTGTTTCAGCTTAGCCGCCGCCGTCCGACTGACCTCGGCGCCGTGTGCACAATAGACGACGATCGGTCGGCCTGCCGGCAGGGCACTTGGCCAGCCCGGATTGGCGTCGATGTCACAACGGAGAGCGCTGACTATCAACCGATCATCGGCGCCGAAGACATCGTGCTTGCGAACATCGACGACGACGGGGGCCGCGGCGTTGCCAAGGCGAGCGAAGAGTTCTTCTGCCGAGATTGTGGGTGCTGAGAATGTGGGTGCTGAGAATGTGGCTGCTGCGACTGTGGGGGCCTGTCCGTTCATGCGCAATCTCCTCGACAAGCGAGTGCTGCGCAGAGCTTGGACGGCAACCGTCTGACGGGGAGTCTGCATTTTCCCCGTAAACAAAAGCTATGCCTGCCCTATACCAAACGCAAGAGCGGATGGAGCGATATCGGATCGAGAACATAACGTTGTGTCGTTGTCGGGGCTAACGGGCATGTTGCGCGAGACTCTTCACGGGGCGCCGCGGATGATGTCCGCAGAAGGGTCAAAAGCGGACATTTCGGCATCTTCTAGACGATGTCCGCTATACACCGGACATTGCCGGGCGACAGTTGGATGTTCGCTTTGTGCCATAAGCAGACTCATGCATGGCAACAACCGGCTGCCTATTCGATCACCTCGTCGGCGATGGAGAGCAAGCCTGACGGCACATCGATGCCGAGCGCCCGCGCCGTCTGGAGGTTGATGACGAATTCGAATTTGGTCGACTGCAGCACGGGCAGGTCCGCGGGCTTGGCGCCCTTAAGGATGCGCCCGGTATAGAGGCCGACTTGACGATACATGTCCGCGACGTCGGCTCCGTAGCTCATCAACCCGCCAACGGCTACCGTATCACGCTCCGAATAAGCCGCCGGAATTTTGTCACGCGCGGTCAGGGTGGCAAATTGCACGGCACGGCCAGCGAAAAAGCCGTCTGGAGCGACGAAGAGAGCATCAGGGCGCTCGCGCGCAAAGCTGGCAAAAGCCGCATCAATTTCGCCGATCGTCGTGGCATTGACGATCTCGGTTTGAACTCCGATGGCACGGGCGACTTCCTGCGTGATGTGCAACGTGGCCTCGGTGCTGACAACATTAGACGGATTAAGGAGTACGGCAACGCGAACAGCCTTGGGCACCATGTCGTGCAAAAGTCGCAGCCGCTTGCCCACTACCTCGTTGACGAAAAAATTGATACCCGTCGCGTTGCCGCTGGGTCGAGCGAGGTTGGCAACAAGACCAAGCCCGACCGGGTCTTCGCCGACGCCGAAGATGATCGGGATCGTCGCTGTTGCAGCTTTGGCTGCGAGTACGGCAGGGGCACTTCCGGGGATGGCCATCACGGCCACTTGTCGACGGACTAAGTCAGCGAGGAGCGCTGGCAGGCGATCGTATCGGCCCTCCAACCAGTGGTACTCGACCGTCACGTTTTGGCCTTCTACGTAGCCGGTTTCGTTGAGGCCCTTGCGGAATGCGGCTGTAACGCGCACGGAGGCATCGGCCGATCGAGGGCTGAGAAACGCGATCACGGGTAGTGAAGGTTGCTGCGCGCGCGCTGAGAGCGGCCATGCGGCGGCACCGCCGAGAAGCGCAACAAACTCGCGCCGACTCATTCGATCACCTCGTCGGCGGTCGCGATTAGAGATTGCGGCACGGTGAGACCGAGCGCTTTGGCGGTCTTGAGATTGATCACAAATTCAAATTTGGTGGGCAATTGAACTGGAAGCTCGGCGGGCTTCTCCCCTTTCAGGATGCGGTCGGCATAGAGTGCCGCCTGCCGAAACAACTCCGGAATATCGACACCGTAGGACATCAGTCCGGCATCGGCGGTAGCGGCGCGCAAGGCGTAGATTGCCGGCATCCGATAACGCGCCGCCAACTCGATGATGAGTTTGCGCTGCGCATTGGTCGAAGGATCCGATGGCACGATCAGGCCGTAGTTCGAGACCTGTCCCCATTGTGTCATCGCGGCCTCGATTTGACCGGGTTCGCGCGCCGGCGCCTTGACGATCTCAACTGCAAAACTGGGAGCAGCGGCCGCTAGAAATGCAAAAATATGCTGGTGGGTGACGCTGTCGGGGTCCACCAGCACGCCGACACGAGTGACCTGGGGCGCGACCTGCTTGAGCATGCCAAGCAATTTCGCTCCCAAGGTCGGCTCCATGACAGCGAAGCCGGTCAAGTTGCCGCCGGGATGAGCGAGGCTCGGTACTAGGCCATCTCCGACCGGATCGCCGCTAGCGATGAAGATTGTGGGAACGGTTCGGGTTAACTGTTGTGCCGCTTTTACCGCCGCATCTCCGTTGGCCAGCATTACGTCCGGTGATTGACCCAATATCTGCGCAATAGCAGATCGCACCCAATCGGCGTCGCCCGTGCCCCAGTGAAAATTGATCTGAAGATTTCCACCAACTGTCCAGCCGGCCTTCTCAAGCTCGTGCTGGAAGACCAGGGCACGGAGTTCACCCTGAGGATCCTTCGCGGGATATAACATGAGTAAGCCGATGCGGCGGGGCTGGCCGGGCTGCTGCGCGCGTGCAGCGAGCGGCCAAACAGTGGCCGATCCAGCAATTACTTTGATGAAATTACGCCGTTTCATTGCCCCCTCGGCTCAAGACGAGGCATCGTGGCACCGTAAACTAGCACACTGGCAGTGCGGAGAGGGGGTTTACGTGCAGGTGGCTGAGCGGCCGGCCGATGTCCGCTTTGGGTCAATAGCGGACATTGCGCACTCTTTTGGGTGCGTCCGAAACTATTGTAGTCTTTAGCTCGACTGGCAGCGGGAGGTGTCGAAATCCCGTTTGTAAGCAGCAAAGACGCCATCGGCGGGAATTACAAGTTTGATCCGCGCTTGTCGGCGTCTGTACAATGTCTGACTGCCAGATTGGAAATGCTCTTTCCGTGAGGTCTGTAAAGGCT
>Ga0318538_10000269_pt1 | contig 13379 bp, 11 predicted proteins | sample GRESIP166b4f23_FD_202504 | JGI IMG/M metagenome (GOLD analysis project Ga0318538, IMG submission 202504) | Tropical soil microbial communities from Luquillo Experimental Forest, Puerto Rico - GRE.SIPMG.166b4f23 | ecosystem: Environmental > Terrestrial > Soil > Tropical forest > Bulk soil...
GGTAGGCCAGCATGTATTCGGGAGTCGAGCGCGTGATGACGAGCGTGGCTCGGCCGAGATAGTGTCCGAATCGCCCGAGAAAGCGCCGCGCGACCATCGGGTAGAGGAGCAGGGCGAGAACTCCAGCCGCAACGAGCGCGATCTGCGCGAGAATCAAGGTCTGAACCGTGCCCGGACCGATCTGGTGCGCCGTGATACGCCACGCCCACTCGCCGAAATTCGACCACGTATGGCCATCCCTGCTGTTGCGAAGCGGTGCCGGGATGATGTCGTGGCCGAAGAAACGCGCGAGATTGCGCCACGTCGAGCTGTTTCCGGTGGTTTCGGGCAGGACCAGGAGGCTCCCGATGACGAGGAACGGCACGGTTGCAGCGCGCGCCCAGAGCCGGCGCGTGCCGATGAGAACATAGAAGCAGAGCAACAGCGCCGCCGCCTCCGCGTAATGCCCCTCCTTGAAATAGGATTCGAGGTTGAAGCCGATGGTCGGCAGTCCCACGAAGCCGAGGACGAGGGTCGAGCGCATGCCGCATTCGAGCCGGTAGAGCGAGTAGGTCTTGATCTGCTGCCCGACGACCGGCAACCGGGCAAAGGCGAAGCGCGACAGAGCTGAGGTGTCACGCGGCAGGACGTTCTCCGCCGACCGGTCCGCTTCCTCGAAGAATTCCGCGAAGACCTTCGCAAAAATGCCGGTATATGGGAGAGCGATCGCGAGAATCCCGGTGGTTGCCGAGAGCCCGGTGATCTGCATCAGAAAGAGAGCCCAGAACAGCTCGTGCACCGAGCGCAGAGAGGCGGCTACCAGGCGCACCGTGCGGAAGCGATCGAAGACGAGCGCGAGGACGAGCCCGGCAGTGCCGCCGAGCGCAACACCGAGCACGGCGAAGGCCACCGTCCAGATGACACTGCGGACCTCGATGGCTGCGAAGGCCGGCGACAGGATGCCGCCGACGAGGCGTCCGAACTCGGCGCCGGGATGGAGCGCGCTGACGCCGAGGTCGGCAAAAGGGATCGCGGCGAATGCCACGAGCAGAAAGATCAGGGTCGCCGAGCGGTAGGTCAGAGCCGGCAGAATGCCGGGTCTCTTCACTGCAACTCCCCCTCGAAGTAGGGCAGGAGTCGCTGGTAGCTGAGCTGGCCGCAAGGCTCGTCGAGGACGATGCGGCCGCCTTCGATCAGAACGATCCGATCGCTGTGCTCGAGGGCCAGGCGGATATCGTGGAGCGCGAAGATCTTGGTCTCGTGCCGTGCCGACAGGATGCGCAGGACCTCGCCTGCCTGCACGCGATCCAGGGCCGAAACCGGCTCGTCGCCGACCAGTACCGGCCGCCCGTTGAGGATCGCGCGCGCGACCGAGGTGCGCTGCTGCTGTCCGCCCGAGAGCTCGCCCGCCCGGGCAAACAGCTTCTCTTCGAGCCCCACCGCCTCGAGCACCTGCGTGACCGCCGCGATCTCGGCTGCGGGCGGCCACACTAGGGTTCGCAGGTTGTACAGCGTGGAATGACGGTCGAGGCATCCCATGAACACGTTGTGAAACACACTCAGGTTCGCGACCAGCGCGCTCGGCTGCGGGATCAGGGCGACGCTGTGCGTATAGCGGCGATAGATGGTGTTGAGGAGCGTCGACTTGCCCGCACCCGAGCGGCCCATGATCGCCACGCGCTCGCCGGGCTCGATCGAGAGGGTAATGTCGTGCAGCACCAGCGCGCCGTTATAGCCCGCGCTCACATGATCGAGCGTGATTGCGGCAGCCACGGCGTTGTGCCCGTCAGTCGAGTTTGGTCGCGGCGGCGACTTCCTCGATCGGTGCGTATTCCGCGTTGGATGCCGGCACGAACTTGCTCCGCGCAAAATAGCCGAGGATCTCGGGGTCGTCGAGGCTCAGGATGGCCTGCCGCACTTTGTCCTTGAAGCCCGGACCGAAGGTCTTGTCGACGTCGCCGCGGATGGTGAATTGATAGTCCGGAAATGTCGGCGTCTGCCAGATCACCGAAACGCGGCTTTCATCGACCCGGCCCGCTTTCTTCTCGACCTCGTAGACGGTGTAGTCCATGACGCCGACCTGGTAGGCGCCGGACTGCACGAGCTGAAGCGTGCGGGAATGGTCACCCGAGAAGCCGACCCGCTTGAAGATCTCGTCGGGGCCGCGCCCGCTGAAGTGCTTGCGGATGAAGTACTCGGGCATGACTCGCCCCGAGGTGGACGAGCGCGAGCCGAACGTGAACGTCTTGCCCTCGATCGCGGCTGGGAATTCCGTCGAGGATTTCAGGCCTGTTTCGCTGTTGGCAATGAAGTAGCTCTTGAAGCTCACATCCTCCGCACCCTGCGCGATCGCCTCGGAGCCGGGCACGGCGTGACGCGCCTGGACGCCCGTGAAGCCGCCGAACCATGCGAGCTGCACATCGCCGTTGATGAACGCGGTGACTGCCGCGGGATAAGTCTTCACCGGTACATATTTGACAGGAACACCCAGTCGCGGCTCGAGGTATTTCGCGAAGTGGCTGAAGCGCTCGACGAGGCGCGTCTCGTCCTGGTCCGGGATCGCCGTGAAGACGAAGGTGGGGGGGCTGGCGAACGCGGGCGCGCCGACGAGCGTTGCCACGAGCGCGGCGGCCTGAAGCGATTGTCGGAACATGATTGAGTCCCCCGATGGGCCACGTCTGTTGGCACTCGCCACGTCCCGGACAGACTACCCGATCGACGCGCAACACACTAACAGCATCACAACATCAGGCTCTCGCCCGACACCGCATCGCACCACGGGCGCGTGAGGCGAAACCGCGTGATCAACGGCCCGGAAGTCATTCATGAGCGACAGTGACCGTGCCGACGTAGGCACGCGCCAGGAGCGCAACGCCTCCTGAGCCTCTCGCTTCGAGACGCTTTCGAAAGGCGGTGACCACCTCGGCACGGGCCGCTCCGAACCCTTCGAGGAGCGCTGCCATGCCGGGGGCGAAGGCGAGCCGCTCGGCGAGCCAGGCGGGCGATGGCGCCACGAGCTCGCCGGCGACTTCCGCGATCTCGGGAGCGGGCAAGCCGGCGGCTGCGAACAAGGCCTGGAAGTTCTCCTTCTCTTTGAAACGCAGCTGTGCGGGGAGTGGCCGGGAGGGAAGGCTTCCCAACACGGAGACAGCCGCCGCGCGCAGTTCCCCGACGAGCTCATAGGCTTCGGGCGCCGTCCAGGTGACGAGCGCGATCCGCCCGCCCCGCTTGACCGTGCGCCGCAGCTCGGACAGGCCGCGGACCGCATCGGGAAAAAGAATGACGCCGAGAACTGACAGAGCGGCGTCGAAGCTCCCATCGGGGAGGGACAGGTTTTGGCCGTCCATGGTGAGGACCTCGACTCGGAGTGCCGCGGCCGCTGCCCGCGCTGTAGCGCGCCTCGCCATCGCCAGCGAGGCATCGATGGCCGTGACCCGGTGACCGCGTCGGGCGAGTTCCAGCGCCGCGCCTCCGGTCCCGGCACCTGAATCCAGCACACGGGAGCGGGGCTTAAGTGACAGGGCCTCGATCGCAGCCAGCGCGAAGCGCTGCGTGAGCGGTTCGAACACGTCCTCGTAAAAGACGACGTGATCGTCCCAACGGTGGGGTTGCTGATCCGGCTCAGGATCGCCCGTTATCGTCACCGGCCGGGTCATGTGCCATAGTCCTGCGCCAGGAGGCCCGTGAGGATGGCTTTAAAAGCTGCGGCACACAAGGAGCCGATGCGGCCTGATTCTTTCGCGCTGGGGCTGGGACTCACTAATGAGTGCAATCTCGCCTGCGCCTTCTGCTATCGCGATCCGACGCGCACTGACCGCCTCGATCTCGAGCAGGTCCGCAGCGTCGTCGAGAGTGTGCCGCTGCGCTCGGTCAATCTCGGCACGGGCGAGAACGGGCTGCACCCGGATTTCCCAGCGATCCTCGCCTATCTCAGGCAGAAGCCGATCAAGCTGACCATGACCTCGAACGGGCGTTCCGTGCAGATCCTGTCGGACGAGGATGTCAAAGCGTTCCACGAGCTCGAATTCTCCCTCGACTACCCGAACGAGGCCGAGCAGGACGCTCAGCGCGGCACCGGCAACTGGGCGCTCATTCACGAGCAGGCGGCGCGCTGCAGGACGCTCGGCGTACCGGTGACCTTCGTCGCCGTGATGATGCGCAGCAACTTCGACCGGCTCGCGGACATCGCCGGCGTTGCCAAGACCTATGGCGCGCCGCTGCGCCTCAACGTTTACCAGGCGGTGCGTTCGGACCGCTTCGCACTTTCCTACGAGCAATATTGGACGGGATTTCAGCTGCTCTTCGACCGAACCGACGTGCTCGCGATCGGCGAGCCGCTGGTGCGGGCGATGGCCGGGCTGCCGCCCCGTGAGGGCGGCTGCGGCGTCGCCACGATCCGCGTCACCCCTCGGGCAACCGTTCAGCCCTGTGTCTACTGGCCCGGCCGGGGAGCGCCGCTCCACGTGCTTCTCGATCTCGGCAGCGGAATCGTTGCCGAAGATGCCTTCACCGACGCGCGATCCGTGCCGGAGGCCTGCTCAGTCTGCGACTACCTTCCCTCGTGTCGTGGCGGATGTGCGGGACGCCGCCGGCTGCTCGATCAGCTCGACCAGCCGGATCCCTATTGTCCCGTGATCCGTGGCGAGCGCCGCGCTTTGGGAATCAGGCTTGCCGAGGGGCGCCCTCTGGCCAAATCCGACAGTGCCTGCACGACCGTGGTCATGGCCCGCTGACCCGGTCTCAGTCCTGGGGCGAGAGCTCGCTCGTCGGGTCTCTCACGTTCATGACCAACGCGACAATCGCGCCCGATGCGAATGTGATTCCGCCAATCGACACGATTGCCCACCGCATGCCGAAGACATCGGCAATGATACCGGCGCAGAGCGCTCCGATCGCGTAGCCGAGGTCGCGCCAGAAGCGGTAGACACTCAGCGAGCGCGCGCGCCAGGACGGGTGCGAGGCGTCGGACACCGCGGCAATGAGCGTCGGGTACACCATCGCCGTTCCGAGCCCGAGCACGACGCTCGCGAGCAACCACCCCACGAATCGATGTGTGAACGCCGTCAGCACGAGCCCGACCGCCTGGACCCACATTCCCGCGGCGATCAACCCTTTTCGCCCCCAGCGATCGCTGAGTGGCCCGGTCACGGTCTGCAGGATTCCCCAGACGGCAGGGTACACGGCTTTCAGGACGCCAATTCGCCCGATACTCAGGCCGTAGCTCGTGAAGAAGAGCGGGAGAATTCCCCAGCTCATGCCATCGTTCAGGTTGTTGACGAGACCCGCCTGGCAGGCAGCAAACAGGTTGCGGTCACCGAATGAGGTTCGACGAAACACCGGCCAGAATGCGATCGGGTCAGGCGCGCTTCGATGTTGCGAGACTTCCAGGGCGACATGCTCGCGCGTGTCCCGGATCAGCAGGACAGAGATCAGCAGGCCGAGAACGGCGTAGGCAATACCTATATAAAAAGGTGCGGGCCGCAATCCGTAGCGTTCGGCGATATATCCGGTCACGAACGCCGTCACTCCGACCGCGAGGTATCCTGCAAATTCATTGAGCCCGACTGCCAGGCCGCGTGATCCCGGACCGACGAGGTCAACCTTCATGACGACCGTCATCGACCATGCGAGGCCCTGGTTGATGCCAAGCAGCGCGTTGGCGGCGATGATCCAGCCCCAGTTCGGGCCCCACGCAATCATGAACGGCACGGGGAGACCGAATAGCCAGCCGAGAATCAGAAGCTGCCTGCGTCCATGGATGTCGGCGAGGTGCCCCGAGACCAGATTCGCGCAGGCCTTCACGACGCCGAAACTCACGATGAAGGAGACGACGACCGTAGTGGATGCGATCCGGAATTCCTCGGAGCCGATCAGAGGGACGACGGTGCGCTCGAGCCCCACCATCCCGCCGACGAGTGCATTGACGAGCACCAGCAGGGAGAACTGGCGCCAGTTCTCGCGAAGGCCGAGCGCGATGCCAGTCAATCGCGGTGTCCGTCAGGAAGTGGCAGAGGTCGAGCCACCGATTGCCTCGGGCGCTTACCGGCTGCGAGCCAGGGGACACCGCGGAAGGAATCCGCCACCACCCACGCCGCAGCCGTCAGCGCCCACGACACGACGGTCTCGCTCCGTTGGGACGCGTCGCTGGAGCCTGCTGCCACGACGGGCACCCAGACCAGCAGCGTGAACGCGCCCATCTGCAACGCCGAGAGCACGGCTGCGAGCCGTGCACACACACCGATGAGGATCGCCACGCCCGCTGCGATGTAGGCGCAGCCGGTGAAGTACACCCAAGCCTCATGAGAAGGTAGCCAGCCCGGCACCAGCGCGGCGGTCTCCTTCACGTAGGCGAGGTGGGCCAGACCCAAGGGAAGCAACGCAAGGCCATAGAGAACCCTCGCGATGCTCACGCCCTTTGCGCCGGTGATGAAACCCAGGCGCTGCTTGTCCCAGTCAGCGGCGAACCACGCATACAACACCCAGGCACCCGCCACCATCACTGTGGTCTCACCACAGCCCTCCCAGGAAACTTCCACGCCAGGCGCGCGGAAGATGACGGACACTCTGAACAGCAGCAACCAGGTCAGGAGCCAGGCGAGCAACACGCGGGCAGCGGGGGCAGCTGTCCGCTGCCAGAGCAGGCCTGCGCCGGATGCCAGCGAGATGAGGGAGCAGAGCCAGGCGAGCACCTCGCGCGCGGGTATACCCTTGGGTACCGGCTGCCACACAGGCGCGAAATCGCCCTGGATCAGGCCCATGATCCCGAGGGCGATCAGGGTCACCGCAAACACCGCGTGACCCACGCTTGCGATGCGCATCGACCGATCCTCCCCGAGTCTTCCACCGCATCGGAAGTGATTCCCGCGAATCGTACCGCCGGGCAACAGAGTCCGCCCGAATACCGCCGCGCTTAACGGCGCGCCACCGGGTCGCGCCCGCCGACTGTCCTCGTACACAGTCCTTTGCCAAACTCCATCGCTGTGGCAGAGTCGAGGCAGCTGATGCGACGATCGCTGGCCTCGCATCCGAGTACTGGCCGTGCATGCAAATACCATCCATGCCGTATCAAACGCGGCTCGTCCGAAAGCGCTGCCGCTGCCTTGACCGCGTGCGAGCCCGTGAACCAGCGAACCGGCAAGCTCCATGATGCAGCGACCTCGCGCTGGCCGCTGAGGCACCTTCCCTCGAGTGCTGTCCTGCTATCCGCCCTGTCAGTTTCCACCGCTGTGGCCGCCCAACCGAAAGCGCCCAGCGGCGATGAGTTGCGCTCCATGTATTGCGTCGAGGTGCTGAGAGCAGAGATAGACCTGCAGCATCACTTGATTTCCGCATCCGACGCAGCGGCGGCCAGTGCAATCACGCCGGCGCTGCGCCAACAATGGATCGATACCAGCTCGGAACTACTGCAGGGGCTCGCAAAGCTCGAAGTCGCGCGTTACCGGCTTCAGGCCTACATGCTGCCCAGAATTCCGGCGCTGGATTCATCCGCCCTCGCCACGGCGATGCGCGAGGGCGCCTCGGATTTTCATGAATCGCGGGTCATCGCGGATAACTGCGCGGCCGAGTGCAATCCCGGTCAGACCTCAAACCAACAGCCGTCTGCGTGCGGCGCCTCATGTGGCGATAAAGCCCTGCTCAGCCGAGTCAGCGCCTGCGACAAACCGACGTGGCTCACGCCGTGAGCCCGTCGCGGTTGCCCGATAGAACAGCCAACGCCACGGTCTTCCTGCGACGCTGAACACCAACATCGCGGGTGTGACACCGCTGCTCCAGCGCGCAGCAGAGGAATGAGCCCGGCTCACACAAGAGAAGTTCAGTTGAGTGGAACGAGCGCCTTGGCTTCCGCAAGCCAGCGGGCGGCCAGGCGGTCTATCGCCGAGCTTACGTCCTGGCTGCGGGCAATTCCACTGATCGAGGTCGAGCATGGGTAGCGATCGACCTCAGTGATGCTCGGCCGGCCGCCTGCGCTCAGAACCCTGGTTGACCTGCGTGCGGGCCCAAAGCAATCTGTATTCAGCTATGAACGAGCCGGCCAGCAATCTGCAGGAGGCGTCGACTCCGATACGGGTCCTTGTGCAGACGGGCGACACGAGCGCGCGCACCGCGCCGGTGGCTGCCAACCTCACGTGCCCGCTGGTCGTGGATCTGGACGGCACGCTCATAAAAACCGATTTGCTGATCGAGTCTCTCGCGAGATTGCTGCGGCAGCGGCCGCTCGCATTCTTTGCCCTGCCGGTGTGGCTCCTCAGGGGGCGCGCATACCTGAAGCATGCGATTGCCGAGCGAGTGGAGCTCGACCCGACGCTCCTTCCCTACCGTAGCGCGCTCGTGGAGTATCTGCGCGCCGAACATGACAAGGGCCGACCGGTGGTGCTCGCGACCGCCAGCGATGGGCGACTCGCGCAGCAAGTTGCCGATCACCTCAAGATCTTCGATTTGGTTCTCGCGAGTGACGGCCACGTCAATCTCTCCGGGGAACGCAAGCGAGCGCGGCTCGTCAGTGAATTCGGGGAGCGCGGCTTCGACTACGCCGGCAATGAGTCGCGCGACCTCGCCGTGTGGTCCTCGGCCCGGAAAGCCATTGTGGTCGATTCGAATCCGCGGTTGTTGCGAGCCGTCGGGAAGACCGCGGAATACGAAAGCGCGTTTGCAGATCGCGGCGCAAGCCTGCGCGAATACCTGAGTGCCCTGCGACCCGAGCATTGGCTGAAAAATCTTCTGGTGTTCGTACCCGTTTTCACCGCACACCTGTTCCGCTCACCAGTGCCCCTGGCCAGGACGCTCGTTGCGTTCGTGGCGTTCTGTTGCTGTGCCTCGGCGGGTTACCTCATCAACGATTTGCTCGATTTGCAGGCGGATCGCCGGCATCCACAAAAGCGGCTGCGTCCATTTGCCTCGGGACGACTGCCGCTCGCCTACGCTCTCCTCATGGCTCCGGCCCTGGTTGTTGTCGGCTCCGGCCTGGCAGCGATGCTTTCCGGGGTCTTCCTCGGGGTCCTGCTCTGCTACTTTGCGCTGTCGCTCGCTTATTCCCTCGAGCTGAAGCGAGTGGCGCTGCTGGACATCCTGGTCCTCGCCAGCCTCTACACGCTGCGCATCGTTGGCGGTGCCGCGGCGATCGACAGTTGGCCATCCGTCTGGCTGCTCGGGTTCTCGATGTTTCTGTTTACGAGTCTGGCGTTCGTGAAACGCTATGCCGAGCTCGTGATCATGCGCGGCATAGAGGGAGATCACGCTACGGCCCGAGGCTATGAGCTGAGCGACGCGGAGTTGCTGGCTTCGAAGGGCACGGCCAGCGGTTATGCGGCGGTGGTGGTCCTCGCGCTGTACATCACCAGTGGGGCCGCCAAGGCCCTTTACTCGCGGCACCTGCTCATCTGGGCGGTATGCCCCCTGCTCCTGTACTGGCTGGGGTATCTCTGGCTCATCGCACATCGCGGCAAGATGTTTCACGATCCCCTGGTGTTCGCGCTGCGCGACCCTACGAGCCGAATCCTGGTTCTGCTCATGATGGCCGCGGTCCTGTTGGCCATCTAGATCCGCGCGAGAAGGATGGTCCGGCTCGATCGCGTCCATGACAAACAAGCACTCACGCCACGCCCACCGCCAGCTCGTCTTGTTTGCGCTCGGCCTCATCGGGCTGAGCGGTGCGCAAACGCTGCTCCCTCCAGACGGCCGCGGCGCGGCTGCCGCAGGAAGCGCGGCGCAAGGCAAGGAGGCGGGAGACCGTGAAGTTGCCGTGCCGCGCTCCATCGTGGAGCTCCAGCCGTTTCGCCAGACCAGCTCGAACAGCATGGAATCCTCCAAGAGCACGCAAGGAGCCGCGACACTCGTCAACCTCAATCCAGCGGTCAACGCCTGGTATCTGCTGACGGTCGTCCGGAAGGATGGCTCTGAAGCCTCGTATCACCTGGAAAACCCGCAGCCGCGTGCGCAGACTCTGCTCCTGGATCCGAGCGATCCCGCGAGTGTCGAGCTCCTGGAGGGCGACGCCCACCATCCCTGCAAGCTGCTGCCGGATGACGCAAACAGCCCGTTGCTGGAGGCGAGCAAGTCGCACGTGCCCTACGCACCGCTATGCGAGGGACGGCTGTATTTGCGCAACCCGGTCAAGGGGCACCTCACCCGCCTCGAAGCCGAGGCCGAATTCGTTCGCAATCAGGTGTGGGGCGGCGAGAAGGTGACCGTCATCATGCATCACCTGCTGGAAGACACCCACCGGGAGACTGCAGAGTTGAGCAGCGCCGCCGCTCAGGGCGCCGGAATTGCCGGCGCGGCTGCGGAAGACGCACCCCAACCTGCGGCTCTCGATGCGAGGTACGCAGACCGGGTGCTGACTCCGAGCGGCCTCGGGCTACCCCTCGAAGACGGGCACGGACCCGTGAGGCCCGGAACCTGGTATGCCGCGAGCGGCAATCCAGGTGTTTACGTAAGCGTCATCGAACCCGAGTTGGTCGATGCGGCGATCCTCGAAAGTCACAAGGCGACGGTCAACGCGCTCGACTCGGTCGAGGCGTCATCCCTCTGCTACCTGGTGGCTTTCGACCTCGAGCGCTTCGACCTGGGCTACGCGCTTGGCACGGAACACCCGTCCGTCGAATGGTCGGAACACATCCAGCCGCAGATGAAAGACCCCAGGCTCCCGGGACCGGATGGAATCGGAACGATCGCTCCGCTCGTTTCGACCGGCCTGGTGAGTCCGCAGTCTGCCAAGGTAACCGTGGCGACATTCGCCGGCGGCTTCAAGCGCATGCATGGGGCCTTCAAATATGGGCAGCTTGCGACGGTCAACCACGGCAGCCATTACGGCTTCATTGAAAACGGTGTTGTGTTCAGCAAGCTGCAGCCCGGCCTCGCCACCGTGTTTGTGCTGCAGGATGGTTCGGTGCAGATGAAGACCTGGAACGCGCAGGATGACCGTCTGCTCGCGAAGATCCGCCACGCGCGACAAAGCGGAGTGCCGTTGGTCGAGTTCGATGAGCGCTCGCAAGCGACGGTTCCCGGACAATTGGTGAACCAATGGGGTCCGGGAAACTGGTCGGGTTCCGAGGATATGAAATTGCGCACACTTCGAGCGGGTGCTGCGCTTCAATCGAACGGCAAAAAGCTGTTCCTCATCTATGCTGTGTTCTCGGACGCGACACCCTCGGCGATGGCTCGTGTATTTCAGGCTTACCGTTTCCGTTACGGCATACACCTGGACATGAATGCGCTCGAGCACAGCTATTTCGCACTCTATCGCCGCAGCGGCTCACAGCTCTTTGTCGATTACCTGATCGATGGCATGAGTCAGGTGGATGAGACCGCGACTGGCAGCAGGGTTCCGCGTTTCCTCGGTTATGCAGACAACCGGGATTTCTTTTTCGTAACGCGCCGCAGCCAATGACCGGGGAGAGGAACGATGAAACCGCTCCACGCATCGTCCTTGGGACTATTGATTGTCCTCGGGATGGCTTTCGCTCCTGCCGGCTCGCTCTGCGCTCCATCCCAGGCGCTGGAACAACAGAATGAAGCTCTGTTCCAGGCGCTGCAGCGCGCGCACGGGGTCTCGGACGAGCAGATGAACGCGCTGCGCAGAATATTCGCCAACTCCGGCTATATCGGCCAGGGGAATCCGGCGGTGACCCAGCACCCGGTGACGCCCGAGCAATGCGTCGCGAAACTCGCTGCGGCGGGAGTCAACTACGAGAATCCCCGCTTCGAGCAGATCTGCAAGGCCAAGTACATGGCGCCCTTATACGATCCTTCCCGGCAAAAACCCGAGGAGGCCAAGGCGTGCATCGATCAGTTCGAGTTCCCCGACATGCCCTGCACCTATCCGGTGGTTTGGGTCAAGGCCCGCGAGGCCGCGGAGATCTGCTGGGCCATGGGCAAGCGCCTTTGCGACGCCCACGAATGGGAGGGCGCCTGCGCGGGAGCGCTCGAGCCACCGGACTACCGCTGGGACCTTGCCAAGGGACTTGCCACTGAAGACGCGATTCACCGTATGCGCATCGCACACAACCAGGCAGCCAGCCCGACTAAATCATGGAGCTATGGTCCCGCGTACCGGACGGGAATCTGCGCCACGGGAAGCACGAAAACCCCGGGTTGCAATGGCGGCAGCTGGACGGGCTGCGGCTCGAACACCTTTCCGACCGGGAACTTCCCGGCGTGCCGAAGTTCGCTCGAAGTCTACGATCTGAACGGCAACGCCGCGGAACACATGAATCTGCCGCTCGATTTGAGTCAGATGTCGAGTCTCGGCAGCAAGGAGCTCGGCTACACGGAGATGAAAGGCAGCTGGTTCGTTTTCGACACTTACCGCGCGCACGAGGACTGGTGTCGCTGGCGCGCGCCGTTCTGGCACGGTACCCGCGTGATGGACGTGAAGAGTCACGCCAACTACCACCTGAGTTTCCGCTGCTGCAAGAGCCTGAACTGACTATAGGATCGATGCCAGTTTCGCGCGCACCAGCGGCCCCACCGGGAGCGTCGTAATCCGGGGATCTTCGATGCCGGTGCAGGCGGGAATGGTGTCGGTGCAGAAGATGCGCTTCACCGGCAGTGACCACAGGCCCTGCCATCGTTCCCCGGCAAATAACCCGTGCGTGACGCATATGTGCAGCTCCGCCGCGCCGGCGGTTATCAGTTTCCCGCACGCCGAGACCAGCGTCGCCCCCGTGTCGAGCACATCGTCGACGATCACGGCACGGCGTCCGACCTGGCCGACAGGGTTGTGATGCACAATGCCGAGGTCTGCCCGGCCGCGGCCCTGACGGCCTCGCAACGGGCAATCGCGCCCTCATCGGGGGCCACGAAGCTCGCGTCGGTCAGCGCGAATTTCCGCAGGTATTCACCGAACAGCGCGGCTGGAGAGAGCGACTCGAGCGGCAGTGGAAAGAGTTCCCGGTCATGTTGGCTGTGCAGATCCACCACCCAGATCTCATCGAATGCCGCGGCCTTCAACAGCGCTCCGACCCAGGCCGTCGCGAGACTCTCTCCTGGCTTCAGCTTGTCCTCGCGCGAGTAGGCGAGATACGGCAGCACGCCCGTGATGCGATCGGCGCCTTCCTTCCTCAGTGTGTGGGCCAGCAACAGGAGCGACGCCATCCGGGTTTCTGGCGGGGCGATGCTGCCGAGAACCAGGCAATGGTCCCCGGAGACGGCGCTTTGGATGGACGCGTGCAGTTCCTGATTCTGGTAACGCACGATGGAGAATTGACCTGGTTTTAAGCCAGGGAGGTCGCTCAGAAATTTTGCGACGTGCGAATACTCAGGGAAACTGAAGAGCGTAGGCATGGTCGCCGCAACCGCAGTGGCTGGCTGCCATTCCCGTCAGTCGTTCCGTGCCGGTGCGATTGGCGAAGTATCCACCTGCGCCGCGAGGAGTCTCGAATTCACTGCGATCGGACCTTCGT
>Ga0318538_10000282_pt1 | contig 13195 bp, 8 predicted proteins | sample GRESIP166b4f23_FD_202504 | JGI IMG/M metagenome (GOLD analysis project Ga0318538, IMG submission 202504) | Tropical soil microbial communities from Luquillo Experimental Forest, Puerto Rico - GRE.SIPMG.166b4f23 | ecosystem: Environmental > Terrestrial > Soil > Tropical forest > Bulk soil...
CCCGCGCCTTGCAGGGCCTGTCATTGTTCAGCGTCGACGGCAACGCCGCCGGGCTGACCCGCCGCACCCTGAAATCGATGGACCCGACGCGCAAATTCGCCCGCCTCGAGTTCAACCGCGTGGCGGCCCGCCCGCTTGGTACGGTCGGAGGTGCTGCGGCCCCGTTCGCCCGCACGATGGTCGAGGCCGTGGTCTGTCTGGCCAACGAAATGGTGGGTGGAGCAGACAGGCTGCGGGAGGATGCGCTGGCCTATGCGATGATGCGCATGCAGTTCGGTAAGCCGATCGCCTCGTTTCAGTCGATGAAGCACAAGCAGGCCGATATGCTGCTGGAGGTGGAACTGGCCAAGTCGGCCGCCTATTACGCCGCGGCGTCATTGGATGACGGGGACGAGGACGCGTTGGCCAACGCGCATCTCGCCAAAGCTTGTGCCAGCGATGCGTATATGCAGACCGCCATCCACGCGGTGCAGATCCATGGCGGCATCGGCTTCACTTGGGACAATGACACGCATCTCTGGTTCAAGCGGGCAAAAAGCTCCGAGGTGTTGCTGGGCGATGCCAACTATCACCGCGAACTGATGCTGCAAAACTGGCCGGCCTGAGGACGAACAATATGACCGAGATCAACGAGGACACTGTCCGCGCCGAAGCCCGCGCCTGGCTGGAGGCGAATTGGAAGCCGGACTATGGGCTGGTGGAATGGCGTCTCAAGCTGGCTCAGTCCGGGTGGGGCGTCCCGCATTGGCCGTCGCGCTGGTATGGCCGCGACCTCCCCGTCGGTTTGGTGCCGGTGGTCGAAGAGGAGTTCAAGCGGATCGGCGCGATCGGCGTCGCCAAGGTGGGGATCCGGACGCTGGCTGCGGCGACGATCCTCGCGCATGGGAGCGACTGGCAGAAGGAGAAATTTCTGCTGCGCATTTTGACCGGCGAGGACATCTGGTGCCAATTGTTCAGCGAACCGGGTAGCGGTTCCGACGTCGCCGGTGCGGTGACGCGGGCCGAATTCCGCGGCAATCAATGGGTCGTGAACGGACAGAAGGTGTGGACCACCAGCGCGCACAAGGCGCATTGGGGATTGTTACTTGCGCGCAGCGATTGGGACCAGCCGAAGCACCGAGGCCTGTCGTATTTCATCATCGATATGAAGCAGCCGGGTGTCACAGTGCAGCCATTGCGACAGATGAACGGCTATGCCTCGTTCAACCAGGTGTTCTTCACCGACGCGAAGGTCGAGCCCGAGTTCCTCGTCTCCGACATTGGCAACGGCTGGGCCGTGACGACGACGACACTGATGCATGAGCGCCGCGGCGCCGACGGGTTGCGCAGCTGGGCGATCGCCTCCGACAAGCCGGGCCGGGCCTATGACGAGGAACGGGAAGAAATCCGCACGACTATGGAGCCCTACAAGTGGTATCCGCAACGTGCGGGCCGAGTCGATCTGATCCTGGAGCGGGCGCGGGCGACCGGAAAGATCAACGATCCGGCGCTGCGGCAAGAGATCGCCAAGGTGCTGGCGATGGCGAAAGCCGCGGAATGGACCGCTCGTCGTGCTCGCACGGCACAGGAGCAGGGTCGGCCGCAGGGCCCCGAGGGCTCCCTCGGCAAGCTGGCGTCCAGCATCATCGCCCGCGCGGCGGCTCGCGTGCATACGTCGCTGCTGGGGCCAGATGCGCTGCTGACCGGCGACGACAGCCCGATGAGCGGGTTATTGGCTGAGATCCTGGTGTCGGTGCCGGCCAGCTCGATCGCCGGCGGTACCGACGAGATCCAGCGCAACATCATCAGCGAACGGGTGCTGAAGATGCCGCGCGAACGAACCGGCGACACCGACAAGCCGTTCAAGGATGTTCCACGAAATACTGTGGCCTAGGGTGGGGACGCCGGCCCGGGCACGACACGCCGAGCGCACCGACCCCGGCTTCCATCAGTCGCGTGACCGCCCGCTTACGGCGCAACCCTGTCGCCGCCCGGCGGCGATAGACTACTCGCCACCCGCGTCGCGCAGAGTTTACGCCTATCACTACCCCGGACGGATCGGGCGCGCCGTGTTCACCGGCACCAGCCTTGCCCGAGCCGCCCCACCGGAGGAGCGCGCGCAGGCTCTAAGGGCGCGGGCCGCGATGATCGAATGCGGCGGTTACGGTTTCGGAGAACGGGTAGCGGCCCTGCTCGGTGCCGCCGCCTCTCCGCAGACGATCGCCGTGGTGCAGCATACGTTGCGTGCGACGAACCCGACCGGGTTCATGCAGGCGGCGCGCTTCGTAACGGGTGGCGAAACGCCGCCGCTCGGCGCCGGGCTGACGATGCCTCTGTTGCTAATCCAGGGCGAAGAAGATCGAGTGACGCAGGCCGCAGCAAATGCCGAGCTGCTCGCCCGCGTGGTGCCAGACGCGACACTTGTGATGCTCCCCAGGTGTGGTCACCTGCCCGAGGCCGAAGCGCCGGCGCGGGTCAACGAGCTGATCGAACAGCATTTGTGCGCGGGCTCGAAGGCTTGAACTCGCGCGGAACTGTGAGTTCGAATCCATCTCCCTCCAGCGACGAGTCTGCAAACCATCGCTCCCTGCCCATCTCTAGAGCCGGCGGCTATCGCGACGGGCCAAAGCGTGTGGCTGATGCGCTTTCTCTAAACGCGTTGATGGCGCTACGGGAAACCGGGGCGGCCAGCGCCGATCTCAAAGCAGGGGTCCGCCGCAGCTAGCGGCGGTGCTGTCGATTCTGGCACCCGTCGGTCAACGAAAAAATTCCACCTTGGCCTCGCGCAACCACAGGAAATTCGCGGGTGCGGCCGATATCGGGCCATTGATCGCAAACACCGCGAGCTCAAAGTTGTCGCCCGGCGACGTCTCTGTGCCGAGCACGATGCGGTGCGGCATGTTGAAACCCTGGACCGTGCGATATGTTTCGCCGCGGTCTCGCGTTTCGTGAACTTTCCCGTGCATTCGAGTGCTACATCGATGCCGAGGCTGCGCCAGGGCAGCTGCGCTGGATCACGTTCGGCGCTGACCGCGACTTTGCCGCGGCCGATATCGATCCAGGTATCGCTGGCGGTGATGTCGGCTGGGAAACGCCCATGCACGCTGTCGTATTTAAGGAGATGCGCGTTGGTCGCGACGGGCCCGAGATCGTTAATCGCAACGATCTCGACGTCCTCGCACCGGGTCTCGTGCAGCGCGCGCAAGACCAACCGGCCGATGCGCCCAAAGCCGTTGATGGCTACCCGTACCGTCATAGCTTACCCCCTTCGATTTCGCTCACGGATCGACACTGCGTCCTTCGACGACCTCGACGCCTTGATCTAGGTCAATGCGACGGGCGGGCGAAGGCAGAGACTACTCACGAACTGGCACAGCCCCGGAGCAGCGTCATGAATGATCATTATGTCCGCTGGTTCGAGGACGTCAGACTGAAGGATGTTCCGGAGGTCGGCGGCAAAACAGCCTCATTGGGCGAGCTGTCTGCGCTGCTCGCGGCGGATGGCGGGCGGGTCCCTGACGGGTTTGCTCTGACGGCCGAGGCCTATCGCGACGCGCTCACCGCAACCGGCGCTTGGCAGGAACTGCGCAGCCTCCTGAGCGATCTTGATCACCACAATGTCGCCCTCCTCGCCGAGCGTGCAGCAGCCGCGCGAAAGCTCGTCTACGACGCCACCGGCAACAACCGGCTGACCCGGGAAATTGCGAATGCCTATCGGGGCCTCGAGGGCAAGTGCGGCGCTGGCGTGGCCGTCGCGGTGCGCAGCTCTGCGACCGCCGAAGACCTGCCGAATGCCAGTTTCGCCGGACAACACGAAAGCTTTTTGAACGTGCGCGGAGAGACCGCGGTGATAGAAGCGTGCCGGCGGTGCTTTGCGTCGATCTTCACCGACCGTGCCATCGTCTATCGCATCGATAACGGCTTCGACCATTTCAAAGTCGCGCTGTCGGTCGGGGTCATGAAGATGGTCCGCGCCGATCTTGGCGCCAGCGGCGTGATTTTCACGCTCGACACCGAGTCAGGGTTCTGCGATGTCGTCTTCGTCACCGGTATCTGGGGTCTCGGCGAGAATATCGTCCAGGGCAAGGTCGATCCCGACGAGTTCTACGTGCATAAGCCGACTTTTCGGAAAGGCTTCCGCGCTGTGCTGAGCCGCGCCCTCGGCGGCAAGCAAATGCAGTTGATTTACGCAAGCAGGCGAGGCGCTACGACCGAAAACATGCCAACCCCGAAGGCGGCGCGCGAATGCTTTTGCCTCACCGACGCAGAAGTCCTCGAGCTCGCCGGTTATGCAATCCGCATCGAGGACCACTATTCCAAGCTGGCCGGACGCCCGACCCCAATGGACATTGAATGGGCCAAGGACGGCGAGGACGGCAGGCTCTATATCGTCCAGGCTCGACCGGAAACGGCCGCCTCGCGACGCGCGCCAAATGCTTTCGAGATCTATACGCTGAAAGGCGCCGGCCCAGTGCTCGCGACGGGCCGCGCGGTCGGCGAGAAGATCGCCTCCGGCAAAGTCCGGATCGTTGCCGGTGCCCATCAGCTGGCGGCCTTCCAACCCGGCGAAGTGCTGGTGGCGGAGTCGACCAGTCCCGACTGGGAACCGGTCATGAAGACCGCGGCCGCAATCGTTACCAGACGCGGCGGGCGCACTTGTCATGCCGCCATTGTCGCGCGCGAGCTCGGGCTACCGGCCGTCGTCGGCGCAGAGGACGCGGTTGAAAAACTTGCCACCGGAACATCGGTAACTGTCAGCTGCGCGGATGGCGAGATCGGCAAGGTGTATGACCGGGAGCTGCCGTTCGAGGTGATCCGGATCGCGCTGGACGCGCTGCCGCGCCCGCGCACGCAGATCATGGTCAATCTCGGCGATCCCGAGCTTGCCTATCACACCGCGATGCTGCCGAACGACGGTGTCGGGCTCGCGCGTATGGAGTTCATAATCAACCAGCACATCGGTGTCCATCCGATGGCGCTCGTCCATCCGGAAAAGGTGACATCGAAAAAGGCACAAGCCGCCATTGCCCGCTTGGTGCAGACCTACCCGCAACCAGCCGATTTCTTTGTCGACAAGCTTTCGGAGGGGATCGGTACGATCGCCGCTGCCTTTTATCCGAGGCCCGTCATCGTGCGGTTGTCGGATTTCAAGACCAATGAATATGCCAACCTGATCGGCGGCGCCGAGTTCGAACCAAAAGAACAAAATCCAATGCTCGGGTTTCGCGGGGCGTCCCGCTACTCCCACCCGGCCTATGCCGATGGTTTCGCGCTCGAATGCCGGGCGTTGGCGCGCGTCCGCAACGAAATGGGGCTGAAGAACTTGCGCGTCATGGTCCCATTTTGCCGCCGTGTCGCCGAAGCCGAGCAAGTGATCACGACGATGGCGCAGCACGGTCTGAAACAGGGCGATAACGAGCTCGAGATCTACGTGATGTGCGAGATCCCCAATAACGTAATCCAAATCGACGCCTTTGCACGGTTGTTCGACGGATTTTCGATTGGGTCCAACGATCTGACGCAGTTGACGCTGGGGGTGGACCGCGATTCGGAAATCGTCGCATTCGATTTTGACGAGCGCGATACGGGCATGCTCGAAATGCTAAGGCTTTCGGTGACTGGCGCGAAACGCAACCATCGCCATGTCGGGATCTGCGGTGAGGCGCCGGCCAATTATCCAGAGATTGCGCAGTTCCTCGCTGGGCTTGGAATCGACTCGATCAGCGTCAATGCTGCAAGTCTGTTCCAGACGTTTACCGCAGTTCACGAGGCCGAGCAGCGGGCGGCGACGGCCGCCCGGATCGCGGCGCAGTAATATCCTGTGGAGTGGCAGTAATGGCTGCGATCGTTACGTTGACGATGAACCCGGCGCTCGACATCGCGACATCGACGGATCGTGTCGAGCCGACCCACAAACTGCGCTGCTCGATGCCGCGCTACGACCCTGGCGGCGGCGGGATCAACGTCGCGCGCGCGATGCATGCGCTGGGCGGCGACGCGGTCGCGATCTTCCCGGCGGGAGGAGCCGCAGGCGAAATGATCCAGTATATGCTGGAACAGCAGGGTGTGCCGCATCACGCGATCGCAATTTCCGGCTTCACCCGCGAAAGCCTCGCCGTCGAGGAGCGCCGGAGCGGACATCAGTTTCGGTTTCTTCTGCCGGGGCCGGAGATTTCCGAGCGCGACCGGGAGCGCTGTCTCGACCAGCTGGCGCTCGCGGCCGCGGAAGCCGCCTACATCGTCGCGAGCGGCAGCCTGCCCCTTGGTGTTCCCGAAGATTTCTATGGCCGCGTTGCTAAACTCGCCCGGTCTCTCGGCAAACGCTTCATCCTCGATACTTCCGGAGCTGCACTCAAACAGGCAGGGCGGGGGATACATCTGTTGAAGCCAAGCTTGCGCGAGTTGGGGGACCTGGTCGGGAGAGAGATTCGCACCGAAACTGAGCAAGAGCGCGCGGCAAGAGAAATCATCGAGCAGGGCCGCAGCGAGATCGTCGTCCTCTCCTTGGGTGATCGAGGTGCTCTGCTGATGACAGCGGAGGGAGCCGAGCGTTTCGCAGCAATCCCGGTCGAGGCGCGGAGTTCTGTCGGCGCCGGAGACAGCATGCTGGCGGGCATTGTTCTTAGTCTTTGCCGAGGATTGACCCTGGGCGAAGCCGTCCGCTACGGAATGGCCGCAGGCGCCGCCGCCCTGCTCGGATCTGGCACCGAACTATGCCGACGAAGCGACGTCGAGCGTCTCTACGCCCGCCAATCCCAACAGCACTGAACCCAATCGGTCATGCATAGCGATTAATTGCAAGCTATTACACTTTACGCGCGCTGCACGCGCGCGTAAAGGCTGTAGCATGAGGCTAGCACACCAGACAGATTGTAGTGAGCTTATGAAGCGCAACACGCCCGGCTAGTGGTTGCGGTCGAAGAAGCGCCAGCCTTGCAAATATTTGAATAAGAGGTTGCTGGGCAGTTCGTTATTGCGTTACCAGACGGCAACATGCATCAATCTCGCCTGCTCATCGCTTCCTGACTTCTTCAACATCGTACCCCCTTTTTACTGCGTGGTCGTCAGCCACTGAGGAGTTCCGAAAGCCGTGGAGCACCATGCCGAGGTGCTGAGGGACGGGGTCTGGCAGCAACGCATCCCGAGCTGGCGGGATCTTGCTGCAGTCCTGTTGGTCCTGGGTACGGTCATCCTGCTGGGCACCGGGGCACGCCAGATGGTGGCGCCGTTCGCCGTAGCGCACCAGCAGCCAGAGATCTCGCTCTCATCCGCGGCGCTGCCGGCCTACACGCTCCGCACCGTCCTGCGGATGCTCGCCGCATTCGCCCCGCCGGTGCGTTTGAGCTTCGCGCGCGCGAGGGTGCAGAAACGTCCGCGCGAACCTAGTTTAGTTCTGCCACAGGATGAGCGAGAGCTCGGCTGGAACCGCTGCGCCCGGGTGACGCGGCACAATCCGCACGGTGTAATCCCGGGCAGGCCGGTCATCGGGCACCGAGCCGGCATAGAGGGCCGTGGCATTGGGCGCGGTACAGCACAGTTCAACGCGAGACGCCGGGCCGCCTTCGCACGGCTCGGCATAGAGCTGAACCGCGACGTCTTCCGGCGCGATCTCGCCCAGCTCGACCGTGACCGAGAAAAGCCAGCCGGCCGCATCTCGCGAGATCGTCGGCGTCGCGATACGAACAAGAGGCCAGTGCCGTTGCAACCGAACCTCCCACTGCCGCATCGCGCGGGCCCGTGCACTGGCATCGGCAGTGCGGCGGCGAAGCTCGGCCGCCCCAGCGAGGTAGTACTGTTCGACATAATCGCGCGCCATGCGACCGCTGCTGTAGGTGGGCGCCAGTTGCGCCATGCTGCGCCGCACGCGGGCGAGCCATTGTAGCGGCATTCCGTCTGCATCGCGGTCGTAGAATTCGGGCACCACCTGTTGTTCGAGGATCGCATAGAGCGCCTCGGCGTCTCGCAAGTCCCGCTCGTCCTTCGGGTATTCCCGATCATCACCCATCGCCCAGCCCAGCTCTGGTGCATAGGCCTCGGCCCACCAGCCGTCGCATTCGGAGAGGTTGAGGCCGCCGTTGACGAGCACCTTCATGCCACTTGTCCCACAGGCCTCCCAAGGGCGGCGGGGCGTATTGACCCAAACATCGACACCTTGCACCAGCTCTTGAGCGAGCGCGATATCGTAATCTTCGAGAAAGACGACGCGCTGACGGAATTCAGGGCGCTGCGCGAGTTCGATCCACCGGCGGATCATCTCCTTGCCCTCGCCGTCGGCCGGATGCGCCTTGCCGGCTAGCACCAACTGCACGGGCCGCGTCGGGTCGTTCAACAGCCGGGCCAGCCGCGCCTCATCTTCGAGCAGCAGATTCGGCCGCTTGTAGCCGGTGAAAGGGCGTGCAAAGCCCAAGGTCAATGCGCTCGGCTCGAGCACATCGGCGGCTCCGGACACGATTTCCGGCAGATGACCGCGGCTACGGAGCTGCCGCGCCAGCCGTATGCGCACGCGTTCAATCAAGGTCCGACGATCCTCCCCGGCCATGGTCCACAGCTGCTCGTTGGAGAGACGGGAGACCAAAGCCGGGAGCGCGTCAGGCATGCCGCGCCAGCGCTCCTTGCCGCAGGCGGCGGTCCACAATTCGTCGGCTCCGGGCGAATCCCAGCTTGGAAAGTGCACGCCGTTCGTGACGTGGGCGACCGGCACCTCAATTTCCGACCAGCGCGAAAAGAGCGGCTGAAAAATCTTCCGGCTAACGGCGCCGTGCAATCGGCTCACGCCGAACGTCGCGAGCGAGCCGCGCATCGCGAGATACGCCATATTGAACGGCTCCCCTTCGTCTGGGAGTGATCGTCCCAGCGCCAGCAGCTCGCTTGCCTCGATGCCCGTCTCGGCGAGAAAGGATTCAAAATAGCGGGCGTATTTAATGAGCAGATCGGGCGGAAACCGATCGAAGCCCGAGGCTACTGGCGTATGGGTCGTGAACAGATTGCCAGCGCGCGTCGCCCACAGCGCTTCCCAAAAGGATAGGCCGGAGCGCCGCATATGGGACCGCGCCCGTTCGAGCACGGCAAAAGCCGCGTGGCCTTCGTTCATGTGGCAGATTTCGACTTGCGGCGAGAGCGCCTCGACCACTCGCCAGCCGCCAACCCCGAGCACGATTTCCTGCAACAGCCGGATCTCCGTCCCGGCATCGTAGAGCTTGGCGGTGATGCCCCGATCGACCGGGCTGTTGAGCGGATCGTTCGTATCCAGCAGGTAAAGCGCGACGCGTCCGACGAGCGCCTGCCAGACGCGCAGTTGCACGGCGCGCCCCGGGAGGTCCAGATAGATCTGTAGCCACGAACCGTCCGGCCCCTTCGCCGGGTGGATCGGCATAGACCCCGGATCATTGAACAGGTAGGCTTCCTGCTGCGCGCCGGAGGCGTCAATGATCTGTCGGAAGTATCCTTCCTGATAGAGAAGTCCGATGCCGATAACCGGCAGACCGAGATCACTTGCGGTCTTCAGAAAATCGCCGGCGAGGATGCCGATCCCGCCGGCGTAGAGCGGCAGGCCCTCGCCGAGACCGAATTCCATGCTGAAATAGGCGATCCCGCCTAGCGCCGCGACCCCGTGCATAGCGGTGAACCAGCCCGGTGTCTCGAGATAATCCTGCCGCGTCTGCGTCAGCCGTTCGAGCTCGGCAACGAAAGAGGACTCAGCGGCGAGCGCCTCAAGCCGTTCAGTTGAGATGTGCTGCAGAATGACCCAGGGGTTTTGTGTCCGCTGCCAAACCTCGGCGTCGATCTGCTGCCACAGTGCGTCGGCCTCATGGCTCCAGGTCCACCGCAGATCGAGCGCGAGCTCACCGAGCCTTTCCGACAAGTCATGGCTATTCATTTGACACGCTAGCTATTCCCTTCGCTATTCAGGTGTGTTGCGTCAGATCAACACACGTGGCCATGCCGGTATATTTTCTCCATGGCATCCCAGACCCGACACGAGAGAGGATGTGATGCCCGTGTGGAAGTTGATACCGATCGATCTGTCCGTCATCGCTTGGTGCGTTTCTCCCTCGTGCGCGCGCGAAGAAACTCCCGAGAGCCGCGGAATGCCTTGTCTATTCCTTAACACCGAGCGGGGTTTTGGCGGAAAACCACCCAAAAAATCGGGGTTTCGTCGGCATCTTGCGGGGTCAAAAATGCCTAAGGAGACGTTTTTTACGGCGATCTCCCGTTGGAGAGTGGTCTCGCGGCGCGCGCTCGATGCCTCGGGTTTTTGGCAGGGGTAGCCGCAGTCAGCCGGCCGCGCTCGTCAGCGACCGCGACCCAGCCCATCTCTTTTTGTTCAAATTGCCCCACTTTGTCGCGCGCTGGTCAAGCGCATCCCACTCCGTTTGATCGCTTTCGGGGGCCTATCGGCGATCGTCAACGCGATGAGCGACAGACCCCAAGTCCAATTCTCCAATGGATCAAATCCCTTTGCACCGACCCTTTTTAAACCTGTTTCGGCCCGGCGGTGGTCGGTTGATTTCTCCGAAACCCGACCATTTCACGACATGCTGACCGCGTTGTGGAAATCAAAAATTCTGGCGGTTTCCCGAACCGGAATTCTCAACCGGTTAATCCGTGCTGAAGTCCCGCGCCGACCCGGCTGGTTCTTCGTGCTTGGTTGAATGACGGCTCAGGGGCGTGTGTCACGGACGCACCGTCTGAGTACGACGGTGCGGAACTGTACGAGAGATGAAGGAGGGCGCTTCGAGGCCGGCAGTCAGGTGCAGGTCTCAAGCCACCGGAAGCTGCTGTCGTCAAGAGCGATGGTGGTGTTGTGTCAAGAAGGCGCGAGCGCGCCATGCTGTACGAGAGATGAAGGAGGACCCTTCGGAGCCGTCCTGTAGGGGAGGGCTTCAAACCGCCATGAGCTGCTTCGGTCAACAGCCGCGGTAGTAAACGTCATGGTCAAAAGGCGTGACGTTGATCACGTCAGGTATAGATGAGAGAGATGAGCGCAAGCGAACCCTCTGGTGACGCATCGAAACGCTTTAGACGGCATCAGAACTGGAGTTGCACCACTGCTCCAGGAAGAGTGTGGCGGGAACCTACCTACTGGCCACGCGGTGTCCGGTGTATAGGAGGCATGAATGGAGCGAATTCCTCTCCTGCCGCGACACGGGTGACGAGAGTCATGAGACCATCCCGTTGGATCACGCGTTACAGCCTTTACGCGCGTGTGTGTGTAAAGGCTGTAACGCGGCCCAGGCTGGGCAAGACGCGCCGATAGCTTAAGCCTGAGAGAACCGCCGGGCACACCCAGAAGCTGTCCTCCATATGACAGCGCAGGCGCGGCGAACGACCGGGGCTGCGCCGCCGCGTTACGCGGTGGGGCGTTTGCTGCGAAGCTTCCTGTCGCATCAACGGAAGGCGAACCCGAATGTCAGACCGGGCGCCGCTAAATACGCGGACGGCGCGTAGTAGCGATAGCTGTGATACTCAGGGTACCAACGGTGGCCACGCCACTCGTGTGCGTAGCGTTCATGCCCACGCCAGCCATACCCCCAGTCATGGGCTTGAGCCGGCACAACGGCCGCGGAAAGCACCGTAGCAATACCAAGGGCGGCGAGGACGATCGCTATCTTGCGCATGGCTTTCTCCATAACAACAACACTTAGGATACGGTGTCGTATCGTTTCTTATCCCCAACGATTCGATTTTTTCTGAGCCGAGAGGCGCCATTTCCCGGCTAAGGCCAACGGCCGCGAGGCCGCCTACTGCTACGTCATTGCCAACGAACGTCGGGTCGACTGCTACGAAATGCACCTCGATCACAGAAGGTCTTGGTATCGCTGGCGACACTGCAGTCAAAGGCGGAGGCCTGCAAACTACCCTGATGGTTAGCGAACGGGGTGTTTTCCTCGAGGGCTACGACGATGCGGGTTCGCGCGAGCAAGGCACCGGTCAGACCGACCTTTCACGGTTACGCGCGGGATGTCGCCGCGCGCCATGTACGATCTCCGAATGGCTTTTCATCGGGAGACTTGGAAGCCGGCTTGGCGGAGAAGCCTGATCATTTGATCGCGAAGTTCGCCGACCGGGTTCTCGCCCACCGGGGGCATCAGCAGATGGTACATCAACGCGCCGCTGAGCATGTCGGCCAGCGTTTCGAGATCGGTGTTTCTTGCCAGCAAACCAGCTGCTTGCACGCGCTCCAAGGCGCGGACGAAAGCTAGCCGCCGCGGCAGGTAGTAGGTCTCACGGTAGACTTCGATTAACTTCGGGTAGTCGGGAACCGAGCCGATCAGACGCGCCATCAGCTTACGGATTTCGGGCCTTGCGATTACGTCGCAGGCATCGATCAGCAGCTTGACAAAATCGCGCGGCGGGGTGCGGTCCAGCAGATCAGTTGTGTACCCAGTAGCATTCCGGAAAGCTTCGATTGCCTGGGCAAGCAGCGCTTCGCGGGTCGACCAGCGGCGATAGATGCTGGTTTTCCCGACGCCCGCCCGTCTGGCAATCTTCTCGATACTGGCGCCGGCGACCCCGTGCTCGATGAAGAGATCCAGAGCGGCACGCAGGATCGCCTGATCAACCATCGGGCTTCGCGGCCGCCCCGCGGCATTTCTGGGGTTGCGAGATTTACTCGGGGTGTCCATCTAGCTAATAGATACGATATCGTATCGTATTATCCAAGGGCCGCGTTGTCGGAGGTCGATCCATGCGGCTATCGATCGTAATCATGATCATCCTCGGTGCTGGCATCGGCTGGCTGTGGTGGTCGCAGCAGCGCGATACCGCGTCGCCAGCATGGCAAGGCTATGCCGAAGCCGACTACGTCAAGGTGGCGCCAGTCGAGCAAGGAATACTCACCGCGATTTCCGTGGCTCGCGGCGACCAGATCGCCAGAGGCGCTCCGCTTTTTACCCAAGACGACACCCACGAACGTGCTGCCCGAGATCAAGCGATGCGCCAGCTCGCCCAGGCCCAAGAGCAGCTGGCCAATCTCGAAGCCGCAATGAAGCCGACGGAAGTCACGCAGGCGGAGGCCAATCTAACGGATGCCCGCTCGACCCTCGAACGGGCACGGGCGGATCTCCAGCGCGACGAAGCGCTGCTGCGGACCGGATACTCTACTACGCAAACGGTCGATCAGCGTCGAGCGGACTATCGGTCGGCGGAAGCCAAGGCGCAGCACGCGGAGGCCGCCCTTGCGCAGGCGAAAGCGCCGATGGGCCGAGAGCGGGAG
>Ga0318538_10000295_pt1 | contig 12966 bp, 5 predicted proteins | sample GRESIP166b4f23_FD_202504 | JGI IMG/M metagenome (GOLD analysis project Ga0318538, IMG submission 202504) | Tropical soil microbial communities from Luquillo Experimental Forest, Puerto Rico - GRE.SIPMG.166b4f23 | ecosystem: Environmental > Terrestrial > Soil > Tropical forest > Bulk soil...
TTCCTATGGTCGCCGATTGGGATCGGCGAGGTTACATACGGTCCGGCTCGCCACCGGACCGTATGGTTTTGGCCTACGTTGAATCGCGATGTTTGGCGTAGTTAGCGGGAACGACAGGCGGTTCGTCCGCGGGGCGCACCAGCCGACGGATGGCCTCCCGGATGGCCTCCGAACGTGGGGGGATTTTCTCCTGAGCCTTGCGCCAGTTTTCGAGAGAAACAAACTCTGGGCCGCTCAGTCGCACCTGGACCGCAGCGTTTTGTGTGGGATGCATTTAAAGTCCCTCATGCAATGCAATTGTGCATGAGGGAACCACAGTTCGCTGTCGTTTTGCGCGCCAACTCGCGACAGAACGCGACAGAGGGTGACAGTTTAGACGAAATGTATTTTTTCCAGCGTGCGCTGAATAGTTCGCGATGAGACAGTACTCTGCTGGGTACGCTTGAGCCAATCCTGGATACGCTTATCGCGAGCGTTTGCCTTGTGGTCTAATGTTCCGTCCGGCGAAATCTGATTGATCGCGTTAAGCACGGCAATCTCGCTTGCCGAGAGCACGCATCCGGATCTTATCTGCCAGGTTTTTCTTTCGTCCCGAGGCTTCCAAAATGCTGGGATGAAAAAACCACGCTTTGTGCACCAGGTAATGAACTCTGCGTAACTCAATTCAGTTAAGATGAACCCGACCGTGAGCTCCGGATAGCTCTCTTTTGAAGATGTTTTTGCCAATGCGTGGAACGCATCGCTACAGGCACCCTCATCCCAGTTCTCTGTGTCGTTGGATGGCACACGGATTTCGTGGCGACGATCGAGGTGAAGGGATCCGTCCGGCAATTCGACCGGTACTGGGCCTGCACAATCACCCACAATGAATACGATCCCCAGATCATTTCTATCGCGCATCGAGATGAACATGCTTTTGAGACGTTGAAGACGGGTAGGGCCTGAATTACCGCGAAGCTCACCCAGCCACCAAGCGCTCTCAAGAGCACTAAGAACTTTCTGCCACGACCAAGGCGGGGGGAGCTCGCCTGACCAGTGATCGGCAATCTCTCCCAATGAGAGCGCAGTCTTTGTAATTGGAAGCATCGCACCCTCCGCAGAGTGCAGCCGCAACGAAGTGACGCGGCGAGCCGGTGCGGTGCCGGCGTTCGGGCCGTCGCCCTAGCCGCGCCGCAGGTTTTTTACCGGGATACCCTTGGCATATCTAGCGCATCGACAAGCGCTAGACTCCCTGAAAACATCGGTTGATGCGTAGCCGGGCCCTCATATCAAAATCCGTTACGAGCCCGGTGAAGCGCCAGGTTTGCCCGGTGTGCGTCGCGCAGTCCGGTGAGAGGCGATATGTTGTCAAGATCAAGCGCCCTGCGCGAGGTCTCGCTTAGCTGAGAACTAGCCAGCACGGAGCCATTGTCCGCAAAGCTCACGAGCCCGCAATCGAAGGCGGCGTCCCACAGTGCCGAGAGCAGCAGTCCATTGTGGACGTCGAGGCGCTGCTCGTCGTTGCATTCCGACCAGGGCACGATGTGGGAAGCGCGCAGCAGCGCAGGATCGGTGATGCCCGTCAACGGACACCGGCCATTCCAGTAATCCATCAGTGCAGAGCGGAACACATCTTGGCCGATACGCTGAATCACCAAGCGCTCGGCTTCGGTATTGCGAGGAAGACTCGCAGTTTTAGCCTTGAACCGATCGAGCGGTGCCTCGGGCAGGCTCATCGCCAGTTTATAGACGCGATCGAGCGCGGCATGCAGATCCGTAAGGTCCGCGAGCAAGAAGGTCGCCCGTCCCGGCCCACGAGCTGGTGAGGCGGGCAGCACGCCGATTTCCGCTACGACGCCGGAATGGTCAAGCGAGAGCAGCCACGGGCCCTCCCTGGAGGCGCCCGCGATCCAGATTGAGCCCGGCGCCGTGGTCGAGGCGTAGTGCAGCCATCCATTAGAGATGCCGCGCTCCAGCCGATAACCGTTGTCCCAAGCCGCCTGCTGCGCCTCGGTGCGCACGACGAAGCCGGGCGGGCTCTCCAGCGCAATCATTCGGCGGCGAGTGGATGCTTCGTGAGCTGGTCGTAGGCCGCGAGGACAAGGCGGGCGGTACGGTACTCGCCGAAGCGCGCGATCTCGTTCTTCTTAAGCACGCGGAAGGTCTCGGAGGGATAGTCGGGCCCCTTTGTGTCGGCAGGATCGAGGATGTAGCGCAGCTCGTCGCGGGTGAGGCCGTAGGCGCGCGCGTACCACGCATCGAGCTCGGCACGGAGATGGGCGCGGCGGTCCTCGTTCCAAGCAAATGGCGAACCGCGATAACCCATATCCCGCGCGAATGGCGTCATCGAGTAGCTCGTATACGTGAGTTCGAGAGTGCGCGAGACGATGAAATCAAGGTCAGCGGCAGTGTAGGCGAACGGCGGAAGGACAGAAAGCTGCTTGAAAATATTGTACTTGAGGTGTGTCCCCCCGATTTTCTGCCTAGCGCTGTAGTCTAAGGACAGCGAGCAAAGATTCGCTGCAAGGGCAGCGCTAAGTCTGAGATCGTCAACAGTTGGGAATATCAGCAGAAGCGTGTCTCCGCATGCCAGGCGTGGAAATGCCGCGGCAACAACGGTTCGCTCGTTCGTAGCGTTAGTAATGTCTCGCCAGCCCAACAGCCAACCGCGCGTCCAGCCTTTATCGGATAGACGATCAGCGACCTCGCGTTCCTGCACCCAATAGCGTGGCGTGGACTCATAGTTAACGTCTGTTTTTTCCGTCTCGGACGTGTCGCGGCTATCGGTGCCGTCAAAGGTTGCCCAGCGATGATCGAACTGATGGATCATCTTGGCTTCGTAGAGCGGAACGTACCGTTCCAAACTGCCGCACGGAGCGCCACCATCATCACTGCGAAGTGCAAGCACCTCCTCACGCGGGGTAGCGGCCTTTGGCGGCCTCCAGTCTTTGCCGTCGCGCACGAAGCTGGCCTCGCGCAGTTGCGCGGCGGTACGGAAAAGTCCGCTGTCGTTCGCCATGTCCAACATGCGCAGGAAAGAAATGCCCCAGAGATTGCCCGCCGCGCCCTTACCTTCTTCGACAAGTATCGGCACGCGCGTATAGATTTTAGCAGTTAGCTCGGCGTCGGCGCACGACCGGAATACAGGCGCGGTTTTCGTGTTAGGATTCAAGCGGGCCATATCTTCGGACGATAGTGTGAAACGGCGATTGGCGTCCGACAGCACAGCGGGTTGACGAGCAAAGAAGACAAAATCAGTTGGGTTGGCGTCCCCTTGCGCCTTCATTATCAACAAACAAAATTTCATTGCGTGGTGAACCGCGGGAAAGATCATCTCCTCATTCTCAAAGGAGAATACAGCGCCTAAGCGCCGCTCAGTGACGAGGGCCGCGAAGAAGGGGGCAGTCATTGCGTCGGTCGCTATTCCAGTCGGCACGATGACACCAGCGCGCCCACGTTTCGAGGTCAGGTCCGCGGACAGCTCGGCGAAAAGCGCATAGGTGTTGACATCGCCGCGCCCAGTCATCGGAAATCGTCCACCGTCCTCAGCCGTAAGACGCACGAGCACCGATGACGCTTCGGCGGCGCGCCTAGCCGCCTCGAACTCCTCATAGAGTCTTCGTTCGCGCGTGCCGGGCGCAGCATCTTTAAGCTTAGTGATCAGCCGCCCGCGCGCCGCCGCGTTCGCCGCCCGCGCGATCTCCGGCTCGCGCGCAGCAAAGAACTCCTGCTCCTGCAGCTTGATCCGCTCCCAGGGCGGATTGCCAACCACCACATCAAAGCCGCGGCGCCTGCCGTTCGCCGCCGTCATCTGCGCCGGAAACTCAAGCGGCCAATGGAAGACGCGCGCGGCGATAGCGAGCTCCACCGCGTTGGCGACGAGCTGCGCATCGGGCTGCCGGCCGGTAAGCGCGGTGTGGACATCGAGGGTAGTCGGCACATGATCAGGCGATTGCGCACGTATCAGTGCCCCAGCGCGAAAGTGCTTCGGCGCGAGGAAGGCGGCGATATGGAGGTCGCAGGCGGTCTTGGTTGCCCACCAACCGCGCGCGCCATGCACCGCCTGATAGGCGCGGGCGCGCACCTCGACCGCGGCAAGATCATCCTCCGGCAACAAAGCGACCGCGCGCGCGGCGTCGGCGAAATGCGCAACCCCTTGCGCGAGCGCAAGCTCCTGCTGCGCGGCGCCCTCGCGCTGCTCGCGGTTGATGCGGCCAGCGATCTTGGCGGCCTCCTTGTCATCTCCGGCGAGCGGCTTGTAGGCGGCATCAGGAATCCCCTCGACCAGCACCTCCAGGTCAAACACTCCGAGCAGGGCGTCACCGCAGCGGATATTGGCGTCGAGGAAGCCGAGCGGCTTGCCAGGCTCGAGCGTCTCTATCCACAGCGCCACTTTGGTGAGCTCGACCGCCATGGGGTTGCGATCGACGCCGTGGATGCAGGCGCGCGCCACGTCGCGCAGCGCGTGCCGGTAGTCCGCAGGGGAAGCAACGCCGCCGGCGCGGGCGCGCGCGACGCGCGTGGCGATGCGGCGCGCCGCGGCGAGCAGAAAATGTCCGGAGCCGCAGGCCGGATCGAGCACGGTCATGGAAACGAGCGCCGAAGCCGGATCCTCGGCCTCGGCGTCGATGCGGTCGAGCACCGGGTTGAGCGCGGAATCGAGCAGCGCCTGCACCAGGCTATCCGGCGTGTAGTAGCTGCCGGTGGTCTTGCGGGCATGGCCCTTGGCCTCGCCGGCCTCGGCGAAGGCAAAGCCGCGGCCATCGTCGACGAGCAGCGGCGTGAGCTCGAGCAGGCTCTCGTAGACCGAGCCGAGCTCCTCGATCTCCAGGTCGCGCCAGTTCACCGGCACGAGGCCTGAAGCCTCGCGCAGCCAGGCCAAGCGGAAGATCGCCTCCATCAGGTGCCGGTTGGCGAGCCGCACCTCTCCGAGATCGGGGATGGCATCCGCCGCAAACAAGCCGCCGAGCGCGGGCAAGCCCACCACCTTCTCGCCGCGGGCGAGCGCGCGAAATACGATGAGGAGCCCCTCCCAGCGGTCGTGGTGGCGGTCCCAGGCGGCGCGCCGCACCGCGCGCTCGCGCAAGGCGGCGAGCGAGTAGCCGTCGGCGTATAGCTTGCGCGCCGCCGCCTCGACGTCGGGCGGATGGAGCAGGTTGCGGTCCTCGGCGGCGAACAGGAAGATCAGTCGATAAACTAGCCGCAGCAGTTGCCCGAAGAAGTCGGACAGCGGCAACGTGCCTTTCTGCAGCTTCTCGCGCAGCGCGCCGTTCTCGCCGTGAGAGAGAAACCCATTGCCCAGGCTGATCAGCGCGGCCTCGACGCCGTCGCGCAGCTTGTCGCGGGCGGCGACGCCTTCCTTAAGTCCCGCCTCGCGCCAGCGCTCCAGTGCGCAGTCGGCAGGCGGCGTGCCCGCGGCGCCGAAGCGGCTGGCATGCATGAGGAGCCAGAGCGCCGCGAAGTCGGCGAATAGATCGGCCTCGAAGATGCGACGCAGATCCGCCTCGATGTAGGCGGGCCGCGTCAGGCTGACGTTGTCGCGGGTGAGTCGCAGCCGCGTGCTGTTGCTGGCGAGGCCCCAGAGCACGCTGTCGGCGGCATTGAGCCAGTCCTGCAGGGCGGACGCTGCCGGGCGCCTGCGCCCTTCGGTGGTCAGCTGCGCGCTCGGGCGGTCGAGGTCGTCCGCCGGAGGCACCACCACGACCGGCACGCGGCCGCCCACCGCCTCCAGCGTGAGCGTGAACTGTCGGTCGCCTACGGTGCGCGTGCCGGCCCGCCGGATGTCAGCGAAGCCGAACACGTCGCGCAGGAGCTTCTCCACGACGCTCGTCGTCGCCGCCATCGACGGTGTCTCGCTTGCGGTGAGCTCCTTGAAGATTGCCTGTCCGATGCGGAAGTAGCGCGCAATCTCGTCGCGCAGCGCCAGGCCCTTGGGGACGCCGTAGTCGGCTTCGCTCTGCCCATCAGCCTGCTGCAGGGCGATTCGCGCAAGCATCGCTGGCGCGACCAGCGCGCCCTCGACCGTCAAGGCGTCGAAGGCGAGGGCGGTGCGGTCGCTGCGCGCCCGCGGCATGGTCAATGTCCCGCGGGCACCAGCACGTAGAGCCCGATCACGTCGGCCGGCAGCACCGGTTCGACCGTGACGCGGGCGGTGCCGGTGGCAGCTGCGCGCACGCGCGCATGATCGTCGGACAGCCCCTTGGCCCGTTCGCGCGCGTAAGCCGCGATCGGACCATCGAGCAGCGCCGGCATCTGCTCGATGGCTTTTGCGATCTGCCGCTGGCGCGCGACTTGAGCAAGATCAGCCGCGGCCGGCTTATCGAGCAACGCGCGTGCGGGCTCGCCGGTGAGAACGGTCCTCGATTGGGCATCGCAGGCGAAGGTTGCCGCTTCCTCCGCGAGCAGCATGCGCTCGCTGCGGCCACGGACCGTGAGCTTGTACCGGAGTCGCAGCAGCGCGACCGTGGTCACGGTCTTGACCGTGTGCGTCCGCCATGCCCCGGCGCGGCCGAGCGACGGCAGCGGGCTCGAACCTAGTTCGAGCGCGCCTTCGAAACCCGGTTCGAGCGCGCCTTCGAGCAGCATGTCCGCGAGTGTCGCCGGCAGCGGATGGCTGCGCGCGACGATCTCGGCACCCGCAGGGGGTGGCTCATCGAACGCGATGCGCACCGTGCCTTCCAGGCCGCGGGCTGCCAGCCGCGCTTTCACGGCGGGGGGCAGCGCGGCTAGGTGCGCGCGGACAGCGCCGGACTTCTCCGGCTCCAGCGCGGCATCGAGACGGCTCATCGCCCGCTCGACGAAGCGACGGACCTGATCCGGGCTGCCCAGGAGATCGCGCCAGCGCTGCCACTCGGGGATGACCTCCTGCGGCTTCATGGCATTCTGGGCAAAGATGGCGCGCGAGCGCTTCTCGCCCTCCTCGGCATCGCGCCACCGCGTCTCCATGGTTCGGGCATCGGGCCCGAAGTCGAGGCTGAGCTGGCGGCTGCGTCCCTTGCGCAACAAAACCGCGTTCATCAGCGCGCCGGTTACCGCGCCGCGCTCGTCCGGCAGCGGAACGGTGACGCCGGTGGCTTTGCGGATCTGCTCGGCCTTGCGCAGGATGACTTCGAGCACGGCCCCATCAATCGCGCTGTCCGGCGAATAGAGCAGCACTGAGCGCACCAGCTTGGCGGGCTGGCCGAAGCGATCGACACGCCCCTCGCGCTGCTGATGGCGGGTCGGATTCCAGGAGAGGTCGTAGTGCACGACCGTGTCGAATAGGCTCTGCAGATTGATCCCTTCGGACAGGCAGTCGGTCGCGACCAGCAGACGTTGCTCGGCGGAGGCCATCGCAGTTACGTTTGCGCGCCGGTCGTCGGGGGGGAGGTCGCCGGTGACCGCCTCGATACGCAGCTTGGGGAAGGCTTTCCGCAGGCCTTGCGCGACATGAGTGGCGGTGGCGATAAAGCGGCAAAACACGACGGGGTTGGCCCCCTCCTTGATCAGCGGCTCGAGCAGCTTGACCAGAGCATCGAGCTTCGGATCGGCCGCTTTGGCCAGGCTCTCCGCCTGCGCGACGAGGCCTGCGAGCGCCTTGTCCTCTTCGAGCCCCGAGATGGGCTCGACATCGACGGCGTCGCCTTCCTCATCGTCCTCGTCGAACACCTGCTCGGGAAGCCGCTCGGGATCGGCAGCGAGCCTGTTGCGCAGCGCGCTTGCTGCGGCAGCGGGCGATGAGCCGACGCAGCGCATCAGCGCCAATGTGCCCCAGAAGGCGAGCCGCCGGCGGTACTGCTCTGGCCCCGCCCCTTCCACCACGCCCAGACAATAATCCAGCACTGCATCATGGGAGGCGCGGTGCGCTTTGCTCAACGAATAAGGCTGCTCCTTAGTCTCGTGGCGCGGAAAGACGCGGTCCTCGCCCCAGCCGACGGCCGTGATATCGATCCGCCGGCGCTGCACGAAAAGGCGGGCGAGTCGCTCCCGGTTCTGCCCGCCCTCGAGCGCGCTTTGGCCGAAGCCGGGATCGAGCAGACTGAGCAGCCTCGCGAACGCTGCCTCGTCGCCGCTGTGCGGGGTCGCCGTGACCAGGATCAACTGACGCTGGGCATCGCCGGCGAGGCGCTTGAGCAGCTCGAACCGCTGCTGCCGGCTCTGGTGCGTCCCGACACAGGCATGGGCTTCGTCGACCACGACCAGAGAAGGGCAGGAGTGCGCGAAGCTGTCGCGGCGCCGCTCCGCCTTGATGTAGTCGAGACTCACGACGGTGTATGGGTAGGCGTCGAACAAGGTCTGCGAGGCAGGCAGGCCGCGCTCCAGGCGCGCGGCCGAGGCGGCGGTGACGGCGACCGGATCGAGATCGAACTTGTGCTCGAGCTCGCCCGTCCATTGTTCCACCAGATGCGGCGGGCAGAGCACGGCGAACCTATCGATCTCGCCGCGATCCATCAGCTCGCGCACGATCAGCCCGGCCTCGATGGTCTTGCCGATGCCGACATCGTCGGCGATCAGCAGTCGCACGACGGGAAGCCGCAGCGCCATCAGCAGTGGGACAAGCTGATAGGCGCGTGGCTCGAAGCCGAGACGTGCCGCCGATCGAAATGGTCCGGCGCCCCGCCGGAGCGAAAGTCGCAAAGCTTCGGAGAGGAGGCGTGCGCCCTCTTGGGTCGCCAAGTGGTCCGTCGTCGGAAGCGCGAAACGCGCGGGACGGATCGCCTCGCGTTCGAGCGCGGGATGGATCAGCTGCAGGTCCGTCTCGGCACCCGAGAGCGGACGCAGGCAAAGCGTATCCTCATCAGGCGAGGGGAGCGCCACCCATTCCCGCCCGCGCGCATAGACGAGATCGCCCGGCGCGAACATGGCGGTCATGCGCTGCCTCCGAGCAGATCGACGAGCTCAGCGGGCGGCTTTTCCCCTGGGACCTCAGGCAGGACGGCTACCGTATAGCCGAGCGCCTCGGCACTGGCACGGGTCTCTGCGTCGACGGCACCGATCGCAGCCACGGCGAGATGGGCGCGCCAGGCGATCGGCAAAAGCGTGCCGTTGACCGCAAGCGGCTCGGCATCCGGAGCCGGCAAGCCCCAGCGGTGGATGGCCGCGTGCCAGTCGCTCTGCGGCTCGGCTTTGGCGGCGGGTTTCGCGCTGGCGACCTGGCTGCGCGCCAGCCGCAACAGGAGCCGGCGCACCGTATCGTCGGTGCGATCGATCTCTCGTGGTCGGGCTGGTTGAAATAGGAGAGCAGGCAGCGGTAGCAGCCCTTGACGCAATGCGCGTCCTCCCTGGCGACCAGAAGCGCCGGATCGGCCACCGTAATCGCGGCGTCCAGATCACGGTAATGCATCAGATCGAGGGCCGCCCTCGCGACGCTGACGAGCGCGCCCGCATCGCTGGTCAGGCGGCCGAGCACCCCGGCGCCCCCTTCGGTGGCCTCGAAGGCGAGGATGCCGCGACGGTTCTCGCGGGAAGGGACGGGTTCGGTCTGAATCTCGCCTTCCTCCAGCTGGAAGACTATTTCGAGCCCTCGCGCGATCGCGTGCTGGAGCGTCGCCATGCTTTGCTCGGAAAGCCGCTCGCCCGGAACGCGCATGAGCAGCGCGTTCTTGTGGTCCTGCACGATCGGCACTACCCGCTGCTTGATGGGCTCGTCAGGGTCGTCGTCCTCCTCGCCTTCCACTGGGCTGCCGGTCCACCGGCCGGTTGCAGGATCGATGCCGAAGCCAAAAATGCTCTTCTCCTTGCGTCGGCGCAGCCCCTTGTTGAGTCGACTGATGGTGGCACCTGGCGCGTAGCTCAGCGCGAGAATCGGACCGTCTGCATCGCTCGCCACCGCGTCCGTCACGTCGAGCCCGCTTTCGCGCTCCGACCAGGCGAACACGGTCTGGATCTCGAAGCCTTGCCGCTGGCGATCCTCGTCGTTGGCGGTAATACGCTCGGCGGGGCTCGTTTCGACGTTGTCGATCCGCAGCACGTTGCGAACCGGATGGATGCCGCTCATTTGCGCGTTGCAGGCATGGCACCGCTCCGGCTCATCGTTGCTGTGGGCGGCGCCGCACTCATCGCAAACATAAAGCGTGGCGGTCGGAAGGCGGCCGCCCTCCTCGGTACGCACAGCCGGTGGCAGCTTGGCCTTGTAGACGCGATAGGCGCGACCCTCGTGGTAGATCAGGCTGCGCGGGCCGAACTCGGAGATAGCGATAAAGCGCGCCCGCTGCAGGTACGCGCCTTTCGTGCCCGCGGTCGTTGCCGGCACGTAGGCATAGAGCGGCAAGCGCGGGAAGTTGTAGCCGGGGAGGAAGCCTTCGGTGGCGAGATAGCGGTAAGTATAGAAATCGGCGCCACTGGTGGCGGCTCCTTTTTCGAGCAGCGCGAGCTGCTCGTTGGCCTGCGCCTGCTGGACCTTCGCTTCCTTGCGTTGGGCGGCGGAGAGCCCATGCATCTCGGAGCGGCGATTGGCTTCGAGCAGCTGCTCGCGGGCACTCTGGTAGAGCTGCCGCCAGCGCCCGAACGCCTCGGAGAATCGGCTCGACGCTGAGGCAGCGATTGCATTCGCGAATGCATTACGATCCGTCGCCCAGGGCGCTACTTCCGCGGTCAACTCCGATTTGACGGCGTCTAGAATGCGGCGCATCAAGGCGGCGGCGCGCGCGGTCAGCTTTGCGTCGGCGAATGCATCGGCAATGTCCTTCTGCACCGAAAGCGCCGCGTCGCTCAGATCGAGCACATGCGGGATGTCGGGCTGAAGCTCCATTGCGGACTCCGCGAGCCAGACCGCGTGCAGGTGCGCCTCGATCAGATCGCGATTGGCGAGGTCGATGGCCGGCGGCCGAACGATGCCGCTGACCATCTGCTCGCGCTTGCCGAAATAGTACTGGTCGTGCGGGCTTTGCGCCGCACAGTAGGCCAGCACGAGCGCGGCCTGACCGGAGCGACCGGCGCGGCCGGAGCGCTGCGCGTAGTTCGCCGGCGTCGGCGGCATGTTGCGCAGGTAGACGGCGTTGAGCGCCGAAATGTCGATGCCGAGTTCCATGGTCGGCGAGCAGAACAGCACCGGCAGGAATGTGGTGGGCTCGCCGTCCTTGCGCAGGAGCTCCTTGTCCTTGGCGAGCTTGGCGCGATCCTCCTCGCCCCAGCGGAAGCGCCATTCGCGCCACTCGCGACGGTCGGCATCGACCTGGGCGGTGTGCTCGCGCCCTTCGATGCCGAACAGCGCCTCGCCGCCCTGGTCGAGGGCATCGGCGAGCGTGGTGTACAGGTCGACGAAATACTGGTTGGCGCGCTTGCGCTCACCGGGGACGAGGCGAAATGCATTGGCGACGAGCTGCCAGCCGTCGACGTCGAAGGGCGTGGCCACCGTGCGAACGAGTCCGTAATCGCGAGTCGCCTTAAGGAGAGCGGCGACCACCTCAAGATAGGTCGCGGACTTGAGACGTGTGCCCCAGATGCGGCTGTGGCCGAGCTCCCGGGCAAGGCGGCTGCGCGGCCCGCCGCGCACCAGGAGCTGCTCGCCGCGCAGGCCGACCTCCTGGCGGTGCGGGGCGTCCACGATGAGCGCGGAGGCGAGGCGCGGCTGCTCCTGGGCACCGATCGCCCAGGGGTCGCGCAGGCTCTGCCGTGCGGCAATCGAGGTCGACTCGACGTTCGACCGCTCAAGGGCGTCCGCGGTGACTGCCAGGCCTTGCCGCAGATGTTGGAGAAGCACCGACAGAGCCTTCTTGCGCGTTTCCGGCTTGGCGTTCCGCAGCTCGGACGGCGCTTTCGCGAATGCCTCGTCGTCGGCGGCGAGATCGTCGAGTGAGAGGTATTCCGCCTTGACGAGATCGAGTTCTTCCAGATTCGGGTTGGTGAAGCGCCAGCCGCGGCGCTGGTCCGCCCACCCCCGATAGGCCAGCACGCGCGAGAGCGCCTGCTCGGCGTTGACCTGGGGGACGCCCCTGGCCTCGGGATCGAGCATCCACTCCTGGCGCCGCTCGCGGTTCACCGCCGTAAAGCCGAGCGCGGCCTGCACGCTTCTGCCGAAATCGTGCTCGCTCAGCCCCGCGGGACCGGCCTTGCGAACCGCGACGAGAATGGCGGCGCGCAGCAGAGCAACGAACAGAAAATCGTTGAAGTGACCGGCCTGCAGCGCGGCATCCTGCCGGTTGTCGGTGAAGCCGAGGAGCTTGCGGCTGTGCGGCGGCAACGCGGCGGCGTTCGCATTCATCCAGCGCACCGTGCTCGAAACCAGCAGCGTGGTCGCCGAGCTGCGGCCTTCGGCGGAGAGCCCGGCGAGCTTATTGATCTCGCGTGCGCGCCCTGCTGGCTGATCCTTGCACGCCGGGCAGAACCGAAACTTTCCAGGAATGAACCAGGCGCGCCGGCCGGTCGAGCGGATCGCGCCGCTGGCATCGACCGTGAGCAGCTCGGGCGCGTAGGCTTTGCGGTCGCGGCGCAGACGCGGCGAACCGGCGCGATCGACGTCGAGCCAGTCCTCGGGGAAGTCGTCGAGCTCGCCCTTGAAGCCGAACTCGGCATCGTTCTCCGGCTCCGGCATCAGATAGCCGGGTCGCTCAGCACTGTTCGGATCGTCGAGCGGCGTGTCGTCGATGTCGCGCGGCAGCACGCAATCGACGCCCGCCTCCCTCGCGAGCACGACGGGGTGATGCTCCTGGCCGCAGTTGCGGCAGAAGAAGGTGGAGTAGAGGCGCGCCTCCTGATCATCGGGATGAAAACGCTGGCCGTCGAGGGTAACGCGCCGCTGCCCGGCCCCACGCAGCGTGGCATACACACGGCCCGCACCGGAAATGAACCGATGCAGCTTGAAGGCTAGGAACGCGCGATCGCCAACGCCGCCGCGCTCGTGGGCCGGCCGGCTCGCCAGCATAAGGAAGGCTTGCAGCTGCGAGCGGCAGCGGGACTCGTCGCAGCCGGTCTGATCGGCCAAACGCTTGGCAGCGTCGGCGAGCGTAGCCGGCTGGCGTCGTGACAACCGCTGGCCGTCGGAGAGCCCGATCTCCAGCTCGCACCAGA